>Ga0325403_1005058_pt1 | contig 12376 bp, 7 predicted proteins | sample PopdelMetagenome_19_FD_205665 | JGI IMG/M metagenome (GOLD analysis project Ga0325403, IMG submission 205665) | Populus deltoides microbial communities from Bellville, Georgia, United States - Xylem-PdKOR-R4 | ecosystem: Host-associated > Plants > Phyllosphere > Stem > Wood/Secondary xylem...
TTTTTTTTTTTAATTTTAAAAGGCACTTTTTCTTTTTGAGAAAAAATATTTTTTTATTTTAAAAATATAATTTATTTATGTAAATCATAAAAAAATTATGAATTAAAGTAGAATAATCTTTTCCAAACATTAAATACATATAAAATAATTTAAAAAAAATAAATGCTATTAAAAAATATTAAATAAACAATTTAAATGATCATAAGAAAGGAGTATTAATTTAAATATAAATTAAAAATTTATTTGAAAAAATAAATATTAAAAAAGGAGATCAATTAAAAAAAATTAAAAGCCTAAACGCTACTAGGCTTAGTAAGCCAATCTCGTGCGTTTAATCGTTAATCCATTTTGAAACCAATCTCGTGCGTTTAATCGTTAATCCATTTTGAAACCAATCTCGTGCGTTTAATCGTTAATCCATTTTGAAAGGGCATGTGAACAGGCTTTCACACGTTGGCTTATATTTGTTTTAATTTGGCTTATATTTTTTTTTAATTTGGCAATGTGACAAATAACATGATAACATTTGTGTTGAAATATTTTAGTTTAACATTGATTTAATTTTATATTTAAAATATTTATATTAAAATATTTTACTTTTATAATATTTTGATATTTTATTTAAGTTGAATTACTTTAAGTTAAAGATATATTTAATCTTGACTATTTAGAAATATTTTAAATTTTAAAATTATATTTATTTGACATTATGTTTGTATTGAATAATTTATGCCGTCGAAACATTTTAAAATTGAAACATTTTATTCCAATTGAAAAAACAAAACACCTACCGAAATGAAATTACTAATTAACACATTTTTTTAATGTAATTACTAATAAGCTTAGTGAAAAAAACTTTTATGCTCCTAAAACCAAGTTTGTCTATAATTAAGCTTTTATTGTGGATTTACACAGTAAAAGCTGAACTATTTTAGTTCATATTATAATAATTATAATTATAATTATAATTATATTTTGACAAACTTATCATGTATCATGCAAACCTGTGTTTATTAGTGGTAACAATTGCATTCACAAGTTGGTTCAGATTTAGCATGTGGATTATACGTTCTGTACTACCAGAAAAATAAATAAATTTCAAAAACTTCTCAATAAATACATCGAATTAAACAAAAAGTAGATAACTTACGGTGCAATTTGGGATCAAATCTCTATCTAATCCAAAATGGGTTCACAAGAGAATTTTAATGGCAACTCGTGATATCATTTTAGTTATTCCATGATTTCATTAACTGGTACTGTACCATGTCATCACAGCTCCAAAATATAAATTATTACCTCTCTTTTCTTTCCTCTACTCCCAATCTCTAGAATTTTTCATTCAGAGTAACGATAAATCACGAGGTTAATAACTTTTTTCCCTTAATATTATGGCTCTCAATCTACAAACAGGTCAATGCTCTCTCTCTCTAAATCTCTTGTAAATTAAGCAATAACACTTTGTTATTACTTAGATTTAAGCCCAAGTAATCATCGATACTCTTTCCTTTTGTTAAATTTGATGTGTTTATTGAGCAAACATTGATTTTAGATAGATTTTATAGTGTTAAGAGTGTACTCCCTGGTCTCGTTAATACGCCATGTCAAGATCCCATAGATGTCACAGAATCCACAGAAAAAGAAACATCTCTTCTCACCATCTCTGCAACTCCAGAGCCCATGCATGTGGCTTTTCACAAATCCACGCCATAAGGTAATGTATAAACCCTTGTGAATTCCTTACATAGAGTTGCTTCCATGTTCTCTTAGAAAGTTTCATCAATTGAAAAGGACAAGTTATGAATTACAAGAGAGCTACTGATATGATTATGGTATGAAGGGATACTGAAAGCAGAACTACAAAGCAGCAACATGGTACCATGTCTTAATTTGTGCTCTTACTGGAATTTCAAGTGCTGGAACCGCCCATCTTGGATTTGCTGACATAAATGACTACATGTTATATTAGTTAATGACGCTTCTTGGATTTGCTGACATAAATGATTAAATGTTATATTAGTTAATGAAATAGATAATAACTAATATGATATTACTAATTATTTATGAGTATCATAAACTATTTTACAAATTTTCAGGATGTAATTTTTGACAAATTCTCTCATTTTGGATCTTTGGAGTGCTTTGCTTGCATCTAACCCATTAATTCTACATGTTCATGTGATCAACAACAACAGTTCTCTTCTTTTTATATCACTATCTACACCAACTGTACAAGTTGCAAGTAATTAAAATTTGAATTTTGAAATCAAGATTTAAGGATATCTTTAAATCTAAGTAATTTTAGGAATATTTTATCTTTGTATTTTAAAATCAGCTTCTGTTATACAAAATTTGTAAAATAGAACAAACAATAAAAAAAAGAACTATAGTAAAAAGAAAAAAAAAAAGAAGAAGAAGAAACAAGTTATTGTGTGTTTGGAAACTGGGTGTTTTTGAAAATTTAATTTTTTATTTAAAATTAATTTTTTAATATTTTTTTAATCGTTTTAATATATTATATTAAAGTATTTTTTTAAAAATAAAAAAATTATTTTATATATTATTAAATAAAAAATACTTTTAAAAATAACTACCACATAAAAAGCCTTTCGAATAAAATATTGTTAGTGTGAGACTTTTTTTTTTATGGGTTATACCTGGTTTTTCTCGACAGATCAACCCCTTTTCTTATTTCTTTTATTGTTCCTTCTTTTCGACCTCGAAACTTTTCTTGAATCTCAACAGAAACATTTGCAGGAACATGGGTACCATCAATTGCTCCCACACAATCTTATATAAACATGAAAAAATAATTTATAACCTTTTCTTCAAGATATAATTACTTAATGTATAAAAATATTGGTATTGTTTTCATACCTTAAAATAAGGATAGAATCTTCGATTATTCATTATCTCTGCTGGAACTGTATCCTCTGGATCTTTAATAAGGTGTTTGTATAACTTAAGAACTGCTTTTAAAACAATTCTAAAGTAATGATGGATAGTTTCAATAAACCTATAGTATACACCACTAATAAAACGAAATCTTTGGTTTTGGCCTATAATTTGTAAGAACACAATTACTTGCTCCCTAATGGACACATTTTGAGTTGATCGTAATAGGTCACGACTTGTGAGAACATCACACAATCTATATAAGACAACAGGTTTTATACGAATTTGTTCAACGCAATGTCTATCATCTCGATTCAAAATGCTGTCAATATAGAATTCTCGTTGAGCAATTGCATTTATACGTGGTTCTCTTGGTATATAAATTCTATTTCTTTCTTGTTCAATAATAGCTACCCCTGTTGCTATTCACAGTTACAGCTGCTCCCATATATGCTGCATGAATTATCTTACTATCCATGACATGAAAGTGAAGTTTTCTGATAACAAAACTTAAAAATTTAGGAAAATAAATATTAAAAAAAGCATATAAAATACTTACACAATCAATACAATAAAACCGTTTTGAAAATTATACAATTCATAAGTTCACAATGATTAGACATTGCGCAATGAAATCCATATAATTACCAGCATCGTCCCATAAAGTTATCTATATGTAACAAATATAATCAAACACTACTCATGAATTAATCAAAGCAAAATAAAACAAGCACATGTATAAATATAGCAAAATAAAGCAATAATTGTGGCAAAAAAATCACGCTTTTTAGTGTTATCAACGTTTTTATATTTGATTCTGTTAATTCCCCTTATTAAACTTCCTCTCGGTCTCGGTGGATTCCCCTGCAACCACCTCTCATGCCCCTTCCTCTAATTCCCCTTTCCCTGTTTGGTTTCGGTTTCTCTCATGCCCTTCCCCTTCCTCTTCCCCTGTTCGGTTTCGGTTTTGGTTTCGATTTCTCCATGTTCGGTTTCTCTCATCCCCTTCCCCTTCCCTTGTTCGGTTTCTCTAGGTTTCTGTCATCCCCTTCCCCTTCCCCTGTTCGGTTTCGATTTCTCTCATCCCCTTCCCCTTCCCTTGTTCGATTTCGGTTTCTCCCTGTTCAGTTTCTCTCATCCCCTTCCCCTTCCCTTGTTCGGTTTCTCTAGGTTTCTATCATCTCCTTCCCCTTCCCAGTTCTCCTCCCTTTCTACCCTGACTACATCTACTGGGACTTGAAAAAAAAAGAGCAAGGGTTGATTAATTCCTTGATATGGTGGCTAATTCCAGTTCTACACATTGCCTCTCTCTCTTTACGCTTCCACCAAAGATATGGTGGCTGGATCCAGGGACGGGGAAACAGGGTAGGGATTGCTTTTTGCTAGGGAAGTTTGAGCATTTTGCTTTGATTGATTTACAGTACTCTTCAGGGTAGGGATTTTGCTTTGATTTATGGTTTGTTTGGTTTTGCCGGTTTTGCAGGATGTGAGTGAGGAAGAATGGAAAACATGTGCTTTTTATGGCTTGCTTGATGAATGAATTTGGGTTGTTTTAAACACACCGAATGTGACGAGGAAAGATGAAGAAGAAAACTGTGTTATATTATAGGAAAAATATGACAGGTAGCAGATTTATCAAGAAAATGAAGAATTTATGCCATAATTCTTACAGATCTAAGAAGATAAAAACGTAAAAGAGAAGAAAATAAAAATGTAAAGGAAATAATAAAGGAAAACAAATACCTGAAATGATTTGAGAGAGACTGTGATTTAAGAGCTTCAATTGTTCTAGAGAAATGATGCACTTGTTCCTACTTCTCAATTGTTGACGAAAAGAGAAAGACCGTGATTTGAGAATTTGAGAAAAATGTGTGTAATGAAAGAAAAGGAAAGTGTTTTCCTTTCCTTATCAAAAGGAAAACGCTTTCCTTTGTTAAAGTTGCGTTTTCTGTTTTGACCGGAATTAAGTTTTCGTTAACTAGTTTTCCATATTGTTGCCAAACATGGAAAAATAAGGAAAATGAATTCCAGGAATTGGTTTTCCTGAAAACAAACAAGGGCTAAATGCGTGTTTAATAGACACTTTTTCCTTTTTGTCATCATCAATAACAACACTCTCTTTTTGTCTATTTTTGTTTTTCTTTCTATTCTATTTTAATTACAAAACAAATATACTTTTGTTTTCTCTTTGTTTAGTACAGTAAAGAAACTTTTTTCTTTTTTTGAAGGTATTCAAGACCTTTTCTTTTTCTTTGGCTTCTGGCAATCAACTTGTAAGTGACCCAACTTCATGTTTAGTGTGTGTGTGTGTCTATTGGTTTGATGAGTGGCTTGTTGGAGTTAGATTAGTGTGACTCTGTAGTCATTAATTTTGCATGCTGATCATCTGAACTTTTTCTGTCTCTTTCTTTTTTATGAGTTGAATTTATATTTGCTACATGATTTTTTCTTTTGGGAGGAGGAGGGAGTATTGGGTTGTTGCCATTGCATGTGCAGAAAATGGACAGCACCAACCATTGACTATTGGTAGCCACCATTGTTGAAGAAGAGTTGGAGTTGGCAGCCACCTTTGTTGAAGAAGAGTACGAGTTGGCAGCCACCTTTGTTAAAGAAGAATAGGAGCTGGTGGCACCATTGTTGCCTATAAAAGGGCACTAGGAGTGAGAGCAAAATGTGTAGAGAGTGGGGTGAGTTTGTGCTAAAGAGTTGAGAGAAATAGAGACCTGCAATGGCAGCAGCTGCAAGAGCAGCAATAAGAGTTGATGAGTGGAGTAGAGTGGATGTAATCCTTCTCCTCTACATGTATTTATTGTAACCCTTTCTCTAGCTCTAATACAATGGCTCTCTCCCGTGGATGTAGGCGGTTTTGTTGAACCACGTTAAATATTATGTCTCAATGTGCTTAGCCTCCTATGAGCAACTATCAATATACCATTGGTCCGCAAAGGGGGTGCCGGAATCCCCAACAATTGGTATCAGAGCACATGGTTTAAAGTGGTGTTTGATTTTTGCTCAAAAATGAAAGTTATCAAAATTATGTTTTGACCATACCACTGTGTAGAGGAGGAAGAGACGAAGCCACTGGTGAAAACAGCGTCGAAATCGGACGTCAGACGTGGCCGCACGCGCCCCCACGCGCCGACGAGGTGGCGGCCCACGCGTGCCACGCGTCTTCTTCGCCCAGATGGGCTGATCCGACCCGAATACTAGTTGACCCGACCCATGTGACAGACCCGGATAATGATGACGTCATCATGACGTAATAGTGACATCAGCATGCACAGTAGGCATGCCAGGATGACGTCAGCATGATGTAAGTGTGACATCGTCATGCACAGTCAGCGTGCCATGTCAGCGACCAGTCAGCTGACATGTCAGCACATTGGGACCCACCTGCCACGTCATCAGCCGCGAGCCGATTTGAGTTGAGCAGAGCCGTTGTGGAGCCGAGCCGAGGGACAAGATCCAGTGTAGCTGATCCTACGTGCAACCGGATCTGAGATTGAATCTGGGCTGTTAATCAGGCCCAAATTGTTTTGATCAAATCTTAGTCATCTGAAATGCGATTTGGACGATTTCAGACTTGTTTCCAGCTAATTTGATCGTTCCGGATGCAATGGTATGGTTTGATCGTTGAGATTTGAGACCAAAAGTGGTGGTGAATTAACAAAAGAGATTGCCCGATTAGGAGGCATCTGAAGGTCATCGTGGTGGTCAATGGAGATGAAAACGAAGGAGGTACATATGTTTACCCAATTATATGTGCTGAACTGCTAAGTGGGTAGAATTTTAACTGCCTTGAGGGAAGGCAAAATTGGGACACTCTGGACACCCGATCAAGTGGACAATTAGAGGTGTAGAGTGAAAACTGATGAAGACCAATCTTGACGAATCTAAGCACTGGTAGTCTCACCAGATGTTGAGAAATCATGTATTAAACCAGTATATTCCAGATCACTTGTAAAGAAAAGCCGCAACAAAGTTAGCAAATGGTTGTATATATGGAAAGACAGTATGATGGATAGATATGGCCTAAGAAGTTCTGGCTAGGAGATTGGGTTTTAAGCGGGACCAGTGTGACCCCTCCAATCTTTCCTGGGAACTTGCTTAGTGGAAGGATTATCCATACGGTACTATTTTTGTATATATAGCAGTTTGTAATGAAACAGTTGAAGACTAGCAGGATGATGGCACAAGGGAACAGTTGGGTTCCGTATGATCAAGATCTGATGAAGTGGTGATTTTTCCAAAGAAGTTAGATTCGGTGACTGTGATTTCTTGAGGGAGAATTGATGAAGACCCTAATAATGAAAGAGAAATACAGCAAGGGGATAAAGATTGGCACCCTATTCTGACTTGGACAGGTGTTGTGACAGGATGAGCTGCTGTCAAACATATGCAAGGAATATGGAGAAATCTGGAGAACAAAAATTGCATGAGGGCACACGGAGATTGTGCAGGAGTACCTATAGGATCTAACGAGGTATTGTAACGAGACAACAGGTGCAAGGAGAAGAAGTGTTCCCAGATGAAGCTTGTCGCACCCTCGCGGCGAAGCGCGGCGTCACAGCGACCCTCGATTGATTTCGGGGTCTTTTGTTTTTGTGAATAAAGGAGTCGCCACCTAGTATTATGGTCACTAGGAAACCTAACTGGTCTTTCAGAGATTCTAAAGGCAAGGGACTGGTTGCGTAAAGGGAAGGTATTAGCACCCCTAGTACGCCCTACCTAAGGTAAGCTGCTTAGTGTTTGGTTTGTCTTATAATTGCTATGGTGTTGGTGTTTTCTAATCCCATTAGTTTTCTAGGTTTTGATTCAAACTAAAATTATTAGGATAGAAATCCAAGGAAGTTCCATGTGCTTTAAAAGCTCATTTTCCCCTTAGTTTTTCAAGAGTTTGCGACTCGTAAATCGCAAGGAGGAGGGACAAAAATTTAGAAATCTAGGGTGCTTTAAAAACCTATTTTTTTGTCTTAATGTTTTATACTCTCACATCTAGTACCGTGGAATAAAAAATTGAAATGTCCTCGATTATAATCAAGGCTTCTTTCAAGGATTTGTGCGGATTTATTACTCCCAATAATATTTTGGATATTCATCCTTTAAGGATTTCTTTATCCAAACATTAGCGGTGAATAATAGATGAATTCCTTCCAAAATAAGATTTTTGTATTTTTTTTGGAATATTGGCCAATACCCTTTGAAGTTTTACAAACATGTTGTAAAATCCAGAAATGCAAGAAAACAATTTTTTGGTGTTTAAGAAATCCATGCGAAAACACATTTTTAAAACTTCCAATATTTTTGTACATAAAAAATGTTTTAAAACATGTAAGGGTATTGGCCGTATGCAACACACAAAAAAAACATTTTTTTTATCGAAAACACAAGCAACGCAATTAAACACAAAAGAAAAAATCGCAATAAAAGCTAAAAGCCGTCATATATATTCTAAGATTTATAATAAGCTTAAAGCAATAATAAAAAAAATCAAATCCAACTCATCCCACGCAGACAGCAAAAATAAAAATAAAACTGGGAGCAATCACTAAGAAAAACAAAACAATGGCCGGTTGATTTCTTCTCCAGCGGGTGTAAGGAAAACAAAAGGAAAGTCCCTAAATGTAACAGTTCCTAAACATGAAAGACAAACCCTTTTTTACATGGACAGCAGCTGAACTCAACATCATGAAATCAATAATGGGCAAGCGTTGGCTTTACTAAACAGAAACCAATTATTCAGAGGGAAGAAAACAAATTTACAACCGAATGTCTCGTATAAAAATAACAAAGGAGTAGAGATTGGGACTCATACCTGCAGCTCCTTGTATATTGGTAACTAACGGAAGAAAATAGAGATACTGAAGTGGATGAAATAATTCAGCTATGGGCTGCAGGTCTCAACGTTTTTTTTCTGCAGCTTCTTGTATATTGGTAACTGACGGAAGAAAATAGAGATACTGAAGTGGATGAAATAATTCAGCTATGGGCTGCAAGTCTCAACGTTTTTTTTGCAGAAGATGAAATGGAAAACCAAGTGCACGTTGCTGTCAAGATTTAACAGCAAATCTCCCTCTCCGTCTTGTCTTTTTGCTCTTCTCTTTCCTCACAATAAACACCCGAATGCAATAAAGAAAATCCCTCTATTTACTGTGTGTTTTTTTTTTACTCTGCCTCTCTTGCGTTTTTTTTTCTTTGGTCTCTCTTTACTGTGTTTTCTACTCTCTTTCTGCTATCTTTTCTGTGTTTTTTTTTCACCCTCTTTTTTATTTTTCTGTTCTCTTTTTCCCGCCCCTTGCTAGGTCATTAGAGGGGTTTATATATAGTCTAGAATATCTCTAATTAGGAAAGATTTAATGCATTAATTCTAGGACGTAAATCTCTACTGATTTGCAGTAAAAAAAATGCAAAAGGAAGCTGCAATATTCTGATTTTGTGCTGGTGCTTTACGTCTGATTTCTTTCCAGTTTTAGAGGAGGGTGTGGCTCTTTTCTTTCCTTCCATAGGGCCAGCTGCTCCCTTTGAAATGAGGCAACAAAAACATGGTCTTCAGCTCCAAAAATCAGGCGTGATGAGAAAGGAAAACATCAGAGAAAAAAGGAAAGAAATCAGCTGGCAGGTGCAGCTACAAGGTCTTATTTTCCTTATTCGGTGTGGTAAAAATCCTGTCATTTATGATGATCCAGCCCCCCTCTCCAGCTTTCAATGTCCTTCTTCAGTTCAATCCCTCAATTTAGCACATTTCGATTCAGTCCTTGGTCCAAAAAAAATCCTTCGAATTAGTCCCGCGAACTTGGGCAAAAATCCTTCTCGCGGTCAGGAATCCCTACTTTCAACACCAGATATTCAAACGAGAATATCTTGAGCTTCTGATATCGAAATCAAGCAATTCAAAAGCCCAAATTCATCTACGCGTCTAGGACTACAACTTTGATGAAGGAGTCGAAGTGAGAAAAAATCTTTTTACAAAACAGAAACTGGCAGTAATCTAGTTGGTCAAAAAGGTTCTTGATCTGACAAAACTGAGCCATCCAAATCTGACTGAGAATCTGCTCTAAGAAAAATGATCCCTAGGACCTAATAAAGGTGTACGTAAATTTTTCAACATGTAATGAGTGATAGGACATACCTAGGATGGTCAGATATCGTACGAAACTGAGTCAAAATCGGAGCCTAAGTTGGAACAAAAAAAAATTACGACAGCAGTAGAACTATTTTTTTTAGTGCAAATTCTGAGGGATTTATTCAACCTTAAAGACCAGATAAAAAGAACAAATTTAGCATTATGAAGACTCCTGATCAACCTAAGAAAACCTAATGATTTTGTTAGTAAAGGGGAAGGATAAAAAGAGCAGAAAACAACTCAAACAAGGTTTCAAAACACAAAAAAAAAATATTTCTTTCTGTGCCTTTGTCAATCTTCTGGCGAATATGAGCTAAACTCTTATACTCTGTTTAAAAGAGGTATACACCGTCTCTAGCACGTGGGGTCCGAAAATGAGTAACAACAAAACTCAGAGTAGAGACTGTTAAATTTTGTACAACAGGAAGTCTCTTGTGCTCTTGATGAAGACAACAGGCGAAGTGCTTTCAATGCATACGAGGATGGAAATAGAGCTGTTGTAGAAGCACCTAATTGAGGGGGTGCAAACGCCTGTGATAAAAAGCGACCGCCTATGATGAAAGGCGAAGACATCAAAGAGAGTTGGTGTAGGTGAAGCTGTTAAGCGCAATGATGAAAGGCGTAGAAGCTCCAAACATAGAAATCGAGGTGGAGGATTGCAAGGAGTGTACTGCAACTTTCTCTTTCTATGTAGTCAGTGGCAGTAATCTCTCTCATAGTGCACATAGTGGTAGAGAATTTTGAAGTCACTTTAAAGCATCTCAGCTGAAGGAGGATGCGACCACCTATAAAAGGTGAAGACACCTTAGATGGAAGGTGTGTAAGGGCCGTGATAGAAGCCCCAGTTCAGACCGCCGCATGACGACGAGCGGAGACACCTAAGGAGAAGGTGTGTGGGCCACGATATGAGCCCAGTTCAGAACGCCCCAGAGCCAATGTAATGGCTAGATATGAGTGGACAGGTGTATAGCCAATGAAATGGCTATGATGAGTATGGAGACAAATACAGGATTGACTTTCATGGATATTGCCCCCATGCTAATGATCAATGAGCTATAAGACATTTGCCTTGGACAATAAATGTGTGACTTGTGGAGCATTAAGACGCGGCTGCTATAAAGGAGCAGAGGGCATGCGCAGGTTCCGGGAACGAGTTGACTCTTGTCAAGGTGGTGAGCTCGGTAAAGGCATTGTAATACTCAGTATCAATATAGATATGGATCAACCTTTAACGGGCTGCCCCCATGGTTAAAGGTGGAGAGCTACCTGGACTCTTACGACTAAGAGCGAGAGACTCACGGAGAAGTAAGGCGTGGTTCCTAGGGTGGAACAGAGGGCAGGCGCAACTCCTGGATGAGTAGACTCTTGGAAGAGTGGTGAGCTCGTGATCATATTGAGATACTCAGATAATGATTGTCACACTTGGAAATAGAAATTTCTGTTTGAGGGGGTGTTGTAAGCCTTGATGTAAGGCTTGATGAATCATTCTGGACCGAGCATGGTTGATACGCTCAAAGGGGAATGTTGTGTTCCAGAGACAAGCGTTAACACTCTTCAGATGTGAAGTGGCAGACCATCTGGTTGTAGTGATCCTTTTGTATGAGAAAAGGTGTGCTTTGGTAACTCTGATGATCGAAAGGTTTGGCGAGTACCTATAAACTCGGCCACAGACGCTCTCAGAATGGTAAGCTTGGAAGAGCTGCAAGATGCAAGCCTGTGCTGAAGAAGCAAGAGGACAATTGCCCCACATGAATAGCAAAGGGGGTGATTGTTGGGTTGTTGCCATTGCATGTGCAGAAAATGGACAGCACCAACCATTGACTATTGGTAGCCACCATTGTTAAAGAAGAGCTGGAGTTGGCAGCCACCTTTGTTGAAGAAGAGTAGGAGCTGGTGGCACCATTGTTGCCTATAAAAGGGCACCGAGAGTGAGAGCAAAATGTGCAGAGAGTGTGGTGAGTTTGTGCAAAAGAGTTGAGAGAAAGAGAGAGCTGCAATGGCAGCAGCCTTGCTGCCATTGCAGCAGCTGCAAGAGCAGCAATGAGAGTTGATGAGTGGAGTAGAGTGGATGTAATCCTTCTCCTCTACATGTATTTATTGTAACCCTTTCTCTAGCTCTAATAAAATGACTCTCTCCCGTGGATGTAGGCGGTTTTGCCGAACCACGTTAAATATTGTGTCTCAGTGTGCTTAGCTTCCTATGAGCAACTATCATTATACCACCGGTCCGCAAAGGGGGTGCCGGAATCCCCAACAGGGAGTTGTTATAATCTTTCTTCGTGCTTGTTATCTCCGTCCCTGGACTGCTTTTATTCGTGAGTTATCACTGATCTTCCCAAAGTTGCGCAGCTTATGGAT
>Ga0325403_1005059_pt1 | contig 12376 bp, 5 predicted proteins | sample PopdelMetagenome_19_FD_205665 | JGI IMG/M metagenome (GOLD analysis project Ga0325403, IMG submission 205665) | Populus deltoides microbial communities from Bellville, Georgia, United States - Xylem-PdKOR-R4 | ecosystem: Host-associated > Plants > Phyllosphere > Stem > Wood/Secondary xylem...
AAGGCATATTTGTTTGAACATTTGATTTGAATGCCGCACAGGGTACCAGGAAAGGGCCTCAACGCAAGCATTAATGTTCCAAGATAAGAAGGTTGACCCAACCTTAATTGTGGTGGCTTTCAGAGGGACCAACCCATTTGATGCAGATGACTGGACCACAGATGTGGACCTCTCGTGGTATGACCTTCAAGGCATTGGTAAGATCCACCGTGGCTTCATGAAAGCCCTAGGCCTGCAAGAGAATGGCTGGCCCAAAGAAATTGAACAAGGCAGTGGCCATTCTTATGCATACTACGAAATCAGACAAATGCTCAGGGACATATTGCTCAAGAATGAGAAGGCAAAATTTATATTAACAGGGCATAGCTTGGGTGGGGCATTGGCTATACTGTTCATGGGAGTGTTAGCATTACACCAGGAGGCTTGGTTGCTTGAGAGATTGGAAGGGGTTTACACGTTTGGGCAGCCCAGAGTAGGGGATGGACAATTTGGGGAATTTATGGTAGATAAGTTGAAAAGGTATGAAGTAAGGTACATGAGGCATGTCTACAGTAATGACATAGTGCCTAGGTTGCCCTATGATGACAATCTTCTTTTATTCAAGCATTTCGGTCCCTGCATCTACTTCAATAGCTTCTACAAAGGAAAGGTCAGTGCTCTCTCGCCCTCTTGCTTTACTTGTAAATTCCAACCAGATGATTCTTTTCTTGACTCGATTATGTATCAGCAGAACTCAGTATTCAGTAATATTGTTGACAAGTCACTAACACAGTCATGAATGATAATTGTGACTCGGGACACAGGTTATGCAAGAAGAGCCGAACAAGAACTACTTCTCTTTGTTGTTGATACTCCCCAAGTACCTCAATGCTCTCTGGGAGCTTATCAGAAGTTTTATAATCCCTTGCCTCCATGGCCAGGACTACAGAGAGAGTTGGTTTATGAGACTGCTAAGGATCGCAGGATTGATAGTTCCAGGAATACCTGAACATATTCTTCAAGATTATGATAATTCTACCCGGTTGGGATCCCTTCAACTCAAGGATTCTCAGCAAGAACTTCACCAAGAGTAAGAACCGTTAAAATTACAACACCAGCAACTGACCAAGTCAGCCTTGATTACCGGTTCTTCTGCAGTTTACTTATTCTTCAATGTTGCTTTCTTATTTCTTAAGAGTCTGTTTAGAATTTTATGGCTAAAATAATGAATGTAGCTGTTAGTCTCTATTTTTATGTAACTGTCTTGCTTAAATAAAGCAACTCAGTTCTGCAGAATAAATTATCATCTTGTTTCCTGTTCTCCTACTTCTTTTATTTTGCCCAACAAGAACAATCTACGATGTCTTAACACTCTTGTGACATACCATTTCGAGAAACAAACAAACTCTTAGTAGCAATGGATGGACTACGTTACCAGGTGTGTTTATCCTTACGTCCGAGATATGTAATTTCTTCAATATTATTGTTCAATAACCATGGATACAAGGTTTATTTTCAAATATTCTGGAAATTCTGGTCCCTAAATGACCACCAGGGCATAATTATTTAGTTGTGCTAGTTTATAAATTATTTTTATCAACCAACCTACTTTTTTATAATAAAAAATGGCAATTCATGTCATCCCTCTTGGAAGCATTAAAGCCAACGGTTATAAATCCTATATCATTAATTGACCTAAATGCATCAATTTTATGACTAGTAGCTTGTGAAAGTGAGCAAGCTAATTTTTCATTTTTTTTAATTATTATTTTCTCGATAGAAGCTATTTTTGGCCTTGGTGAAAAGGTAAAAAATTAAAAGCTTCCGTACTCCAGGCCATAGAATTGAGTTCCTATATACTCAGCTTCTATAAATAACTAACTAGATACCAGTTGATATTGCCGTGCGCTACCGCAGATTTATAAAACAAATATACCTAATAGTGTTATAATTATGAATCAGCGCTAGATAAATAATAGAAATTAAAGGTATGATGGAGCAAATATTTCATAACGGGAAAAAAAATTGTGTTGGTGATTAAAAACTTAGCGACTGAACAAAATGATTTGTAGCAATCTACAATGTTTTGTGAGGAAAGATACAGTGCTTTCGCCACATGATTTAGCTTTTCAGTTAATAAAAAGAAAAAAAATACAAAACTAAATTCTCTACCAACTTAATATTAAAAAAAAAATCAACAAAGATAATTTTGGAATGAGAAAAACACATGAGAAAAAACGTTGTAGCAATTGACAATGTTCTGTGAGGAAAACTATAGCGTTTTTCCCAATAAAATAAAATAAAAAACCATTCAGATAAATATTGCAGCAATCCACAATATTTTGTGAGAAAAACAACAACGCTTTCCTTATATGATTTAACTTTATTGTAATTATAATTCTGAACCAACTCAATATTAAAAAAAAATCGACAAGATAAGTTTGGAAAAAATCATAAAAAAAATCACATGGAAAAACACTGCAACAATTCACAGTGTTTTAAAAAAAAAATTGCAAAGCTAAATCTTAATCAGCTCAATATTTTAAAAAAAATCGATATAGACAACTTTAGAAAAAAAAAACAAAACAAACACCAAAAAAAGAAAAAAAAAATTATGCTGGAAACACTGTAGCAATTCACAGTGTTTTGTGATGAAAGCTACAGTGCTTCCCCACATGATTTAGCTTTATTTGTAATTACTTGTAATTGTAATTCACAAACAACTCAATATTAAAAAAATAAAATTGAAAAGGATAATTTAAAAAAAATTATAACAAAAAAAAACCATGCGAGAGACACTGTAGCAATCCACAATGTTTTATGAGCAAAGCTACAATGCTTTCCCCACATTATTAAGCTTTATTACAAAGTTAAATCCTAACCAACTCAATATTTAAAAAATTAGAATCGACGAAGATAATTTTGGAAAAAAATATTACAAAAAAAGAAAACACAAAAGAAACTGGAAAAAAACCATGTGAGGAAAAACTGTATCAATCCATAGTGTTTTGTGAGGAGAAACTTGTGTTTACTTATAATTGCAATTCTTAATCAGCTTAATATTTTAAAAATAAAATTGGCAAAGATAATTTTAGGAAAAAACATAATAAAAACAGGAAAAAACCATGTGGGAAAAAACACTGTAGCAATCAACAATAATTTTCGAGGAAAGTTACAGTGTTTTCCTCACATATTGTAACTGTAATTTTTAACCAGCTCCATATTAAAAAATAAAATAAAAAAGATAATTTCGGAGAAAATCATAAAAAAAAAAAAACAATGTGAAGAAACATTGTAGCAATCAACAATGTTTTAAAGAAAAAAATTACAAAACTAAATTCTCAATCAGTTCAATATTAAAAAAAATCAACAAATATAATTTTGAAAAATAAAGAAATAAAATAGAAAAACCATGTGGAAAAACATCGCAGCAATCTATAGTATTTTAAATAAAAAAAATTACAAAGCAAAAATTTTAACTAGGTCAATATTAAAAAAGTAAAATCAACAAAAATAATTTTGAAAAAAAATAAAAAAATAAATGAAAAAAAAGGAAAAATAGGAAAGTTGAAAAAAATACAAAAAAAAAGAAGGAAAAGTTAGCAAAAACAAAAAAAAAAACAAAAGGAGGATGCTTTGTGTGTGGGGGAACAATGATTCCTCCACACCATTTAGATAGTGTTACAAGATGCATGCTCGCGCTCTGCCGCGGGCTTATAAAATAAATATATTTAATAGTGTGAAGCAGTGCTAGATAAGTAATAGAAACTAAAGGTATGATGGAGCCAATATTTCATGACAGAAAAAAAAGTTGTGTTGGTGATCAAAACTTAGAGATTGAACAAAATGATTTGTAGCAATCCACAGTGTTTTGGGAGGAAAGATACAGTGTTTTCGCCACATGATTTAGCTTTTTTGTTAATAGAAAGCAAAAAAAGTTACAAAACTAAATTCTCTACCAACTTAATATTAAAAAAAACCAACAAATATAATTTTAGAAGGAAAAAAACCCATAAGGAAAAATATTGTAGCAATTGACAATGTTTTGTGAGGAAACTACAGTGTTTTCCCCAATAAAATAAAATAAAAAACCATTTAGAGAATTATTGTAGCATACATAGTGTTTTGTGAGAAAAACTACAACGCTTTCCCCATATGATTTAGCTTTATTATAATTATAATTCTTAACCAACTTAATATTAAAAAAATAGACAAAGATAATCTTGGAAAAAATAATATGGGAAAACACTGCAATAATTCACAGTGTTTTAAAGAAAAAAATTATAAAACTAAATTATTAATTAGCTCAATATTAAAAAAAATAAAATCGATAGGGACGATTTTAGAAAAAAAAATATTAAAAAAACACAAAAAAAAGAAAAAAAATCATGTTGGAAACACTGTAACAATTCATAGTGTTTTGTGATGAAAGCTACAGTGCTTCCCCACATGATTTAACCTTATTTGTAATGACTTGTAATTGTAATTTTTAACAATGTTTTGTGAGAAAAGTTACAGTGCTTTTCCCACATGATTAAGTTTTATTACAAAGTTAAATTCTAACCAACTCAATATTATATAAAAAAAAATCGACGAAGATAATTTTGAAAAAAAATATTACAAAAAAAGAAAACACAAAAGAAACTGTAAAAAAACCATGTGAGGAAAAACTGCATCAATTCATAGTGTTTTGTGAGGAAAAACTTATGTTTACTTATAATTGCAAATCTTAACCAGCTTAATATTTAAAAAATAAAATTGACAAAGATAATTTTAGGGAAAAACATAACAAAACAGAAAAAAAAAACCATATGAGAAAAAACATTGTGGCAATCCACAATAATTTGCGAGGAAAGTTACGGTGTTTTCCTCATATATTGTAACTGTAATTTTTAACCAGCTCAATATTAAAAAATAAAATAAAAAAATAATTTCAGAGAAAATCATAAAAAAAAACCATGCAAAAAAATACTGTAGCAATCAACAATGTTTTAAAGCAAAAAAATTACAAAACTAAATTGTCAATCAGCTCAATTTTAAAAAAAAATTGACAAATATAATTTTGAAAAAATAAAAAAATAAAATAGAAAAACTATATAAAAAAATACCGTAGCAATTCACAGTATTTTAAAGAAAAAAATTACAAAACAAAATTTCTAACCAGCTCAATGTTTAAAAAGTAAAATCAATAAAGATAATTTTTTAAAAAAAAATTAAATGAAAAAAAAAGGAAAGAAATTTTGAAAAAAAATTAAAAAAAAGAAACGTTGGAAAAAAAATGCAAAAAAAAAGAAGAAAAAAACACTATAAATTACTATTATAATCCACAATAATTTAGGTGTAGGGAATACTATGGTCTTTCAATGAAAAAACAAAGTGAAAAATCAAAGTCCATTTGTTTTACAAAAAAATATTTTGTTTCATTTATCAATATAAAACAAACACTTGAAATAAAGTTAACAAAATTCCGATTGGTTTATGAATGGTGTTAATATAAAGGAATATATTTTATAGTCACGAAGGAGAGGAAACTATTTTTTTATATTGACAATTCATAATATCTATCAAAAAATCATCTCAATCCAATAATTTAAATTATTAAATGAAATTTCAAGATATAATTTATATTATTATTTAATAATATCTTTTAACATTGCAATTCAACCATTTTAATTATTTTTATTGTCAATGTTACCACTATTTATCTATCCTAATTATTATCACAATGACAATTATTTTAAGCATATGCATGGTTTTTTTAAAAAATAATAAAATAATATAATTTAAAAAATAATTAGTAAAATAACACTATTTGTATATGCAAGCAACATTTAATTTTGTCATTGTTTATAGATGTAATATTTCAAATAAATTGTGAAATGGACTGCACAAATCATGAAGATAATAAAAAAGGAGAGAGAGGAGAAAAAGAAAGAAATTTGAAAGCATATAATTAAAAAGATTTGGATGTAACAAGTCCAATAATATTAAAAAAGATTGCAGATGATAACCTAAAAGTGTTACATTTGTTATTTAAAAATAACAGGTGGCTTATTTACTTTTGACAATAAGTGTACTTTGCTTAAATCATCATTATTGATTTTTGTTGGTGTTGTTATATTTTTTCTATTAAAAAAATTATAAAATTAATAGTGTTTTAATCAAAGTTTCAGTGTATCTATAAGGTTTTTTTTTTCTTTCATTTTTTTTCGTCTCATCGTAATTTATGCATTTTATTTTATAATTTCTTTAAAATATAACGTTTTTAAATAGCAACAAAGTTGAATGTCGGATTTTCCAATTGTTATATTTAAAATTATGTTATTTTACCTATATTTTTAAATTATATTATTTTATAATTTTTTTAAAAAAAAATATACTAATTTTCAAAAAATAAAAATCCTCATTTTATCAACGTGCTATAATAATCTCTTGAACAAAACCTTTACCAGGACAATAACCCCACATCATCAATAACATTGTCTGCGACACTAATTACCACCTACCTACCTACCTACCAATCCAATCAACTGTCAACTTGACAATAGTAATCAATGCAACCTGTTATTAAAAAAAAAAAAAAAACTATCATCTTTATAACTATTGACAATTATTATTATTACTTTCATAATAAATATCATAATGATCATCATTATTATCAATGAGAAAAGATTTCCCTTCATTTATTAACGTGAAACGAACAACAAGAATAGGGTTAATTATAAATAGTGCTAATTTGAAGGAAAATATTTTATCATAAACCAAAAGCTTCAGAAAAAAAAACTCAATTAAAAAAAAAAGGCGTAAATGAACAAAAATAATAATAATAATAATAATAATAATAATAATACCAAGGAGGACTTCTTCAATCTTGTTTCGAAACCAAATCATTAATTAAGAATAAAAAACAAAAGCGTTTAAGGGACACATGCTACAGCGGCTGTAGCAGATAAATGAAAGGGCTTGCGGAACAAGTAACCAACGAACAAATAGAACTAGTGGGTGTCTGAGAATATTTTCAGATTATTTTTTAAAATAGTTTTTTATTTGAAAATTATGAAAATAAATTTTACATATATATATATATATATATATATGAGATCAGCATATTAAAATTATTAGAAATAATTAAAAACTATTAATTTAGAATATATTTTATTTGTTTTTGAATTATTTTGATATACTAGTATTAAAAATAAATAATAAAAAATATTATTTTAATATATTTCTAAATAATATTTTTTTAAAAAAACAATCATTATTATAATTACAAACACTGCCTTAATCGTTTTTCTAATAAAAAAAAAAAATCACTTCTGAAAATCTTCCAGAAAAAAAAGTAAAAGCTGTGTCAAGCATACATGAATAAATAATCGAGGACATGAATCACAAACTTCCTAACTCTTTCGAGCAAACCGTCAAACACCCTATGCACAAAGAAAGTCGGAGTTGCCTCTGAGCATTTGCGATCCATGCCATTTAAGCCAACAAGCTCTTGTTCATGATAATAGCAAGGGTATAGAAGCCACCTACAAGATCAATTCTTCACTTATTTCTTTAAGAACACCAACCCATGAGTGCAGGGTTCGAAGACAATAGACTCGATTTCCAGCAATTCTAGAGAAGACTTCACACCCATTAGTATCAGCACTCTTTCCAGCCTAAAGGAATGGCCAAAAGATGTAGAACAGCACCCAAAATAAGTTCTGAAACTAAAAAAAAAATTGAGCATCAAACTAAATTCTAAAATCAACGCTTAATCACATCTTTGACTTGTCATTAGTTTAAAACAAATACAAATAATTTCTTAACATCGCTTGTGATAAGTTTGGAATTACCCAAATTTTCATTCTTTGAAATTTTTAATAATTTATTACTTGAATTGGTTCAAATAATTCTGAGTGAACTGGGTTTTTCAAAATAGTGTTCATCCATAGTAATGTTCGTCATGTGAGGCCATTGTGAAGGAGAATGGCATCGGATCTAATCCTGCATACACGGCGGGCGGAAACGCTTCGACAATGGGGTGGTTGAGCATTTACGAAGGTGGTTGGTGGGTTCTTTGAATTTCTTTTTATTAGCTCGTAAATACCCTCTCTGTCCCATCGCCCATCGCCCATCGCCGGTGGACATGCTTGGCAAATAATGATGATATTAATAAAAACTACATCTTGAGAAAACACGGCTCCACGTGCTCACCAACTTCTGTCATAGTCATTAAATTCAATTACAAATCCAGAAAGGACTACAGCTAAAATAATCTAATTTTTTCTTTAAAAAAAAATAATGACTTTTTTAATCTGATTTTCATCGGGTCGCATGTTAATTCACGTTTTTTTATTGATTCTAATTAAGTCAACTTTCTATGTGGGGTTGGAAAATGCCCTACGTTTATGAGATGAGATGATACTCAATATGTTTCCATATTTCTTTCAATTAAGTATCTTTATTTATTTTCATTCAAGTCTATATGCCTCAATTCTTTTATAGTAATTACTATTTTACTTGTACTGGTTATACTACAGCTAATTAAAAAAATTAAATATAATTAAATATTTTTATTAAATTCAGCCTAACGGATGAATCTTGAAATCTTTTTATTCCACTTCTTACTTAGTCGATCTTAAAATTAAATCATGTGATAGTTATATCGATGTAATCTATTAATTTGATCTGTTTAAAAACATCCTAGCTGATCAATAAAAAAAAAATCCAGAGATGGAATTGAAAAAAATAAAATAAATTAATATATAAAATAACATATTTTAATATATTTTTATAAAAATATTATACATTACATTGCTAAATATACACTAAAAGCTTAACAGTTGTTTTTAAATTATTTTAGATTAAAAATATATTAAAATAATATATATTTTTTATTTTTTAAAATTTATTTTTAATACTAATATACGAAAACAATTTAAAAACATTAAAAAAATTAATTTTAAATAAAAAAACTCAAATTTTAAACAAACACTCCCAAGGTCACGTACATTGACAACACAAGTTCTAAATGAAGTGGCAACGAGCCACCGACAACCAAGTTGTATGATTTTAAATCAAATCAAATCCAGCTCATCTTGACATTGGGACAAATTATGCAAGAAAAAAAAAACTGTCCTCTCATGTGTAAAGAAAAAGAAGAAAAATATTGATCTTTGTTGTTTGTTCACCGTCCCGAAACCCTCCCATGGTGTTTGCTTGCTTGCTTGTTTGGTGCATGACTGTGTAGACACAGACGACACAAACACAGGAGGACTGGTTTTTGGTTCAGTCAGGATTATTTTTTTAAGAAATTATTATTCCTGTTTCAGTTGGTTTTTTAGGTTTAAACCAGACCTTGAATACTGACCAATATTGATCTTTCAAATAACAATTAGTTTTATCATAAATTATTATAAAAAAATTCACTGGAATCTTTTGAAAAAGATCGATCATTCGAGACGAGACTTTTTATTTACACATCACTTGCACAATTGAACTTTAATACCATTATAAATTAATGGAAAACGAGGTGTGCTATGAATTGTATTTAATTTGTTGATAATAGATCGCTAGCTCCCATTCAAACTACAAAATAAAGTGTGAATATATTGTAATTAGTCAACAAAAAACAACCATCACAGTTCAGTAAAAAGACATCACACGACTTATTGAACTGATGAATGTTGAGTTGTGTCTAAAACTAATTAAATAATTTAATTAGTTTTTATGTACTAGTCAATGTTATTTTTTTATTTATTTAGTGTGGATCCAAGTGCACGTTTAAGAGGATGTTTGACAGTGTAGTAATGATTGCTTTTCAAATAGCTTTTCGTGCCGAAATACATGTCAATGATGTTTTTTTATTTTTTAAAAATCATTTTTGATATCAGCACGTCAAAACGATCCAAAAAATACAAATTACACTCAATTTTAACAAAAAAAATTTAAAATACAGTAAAAAATAAATTAAACCACATAGCCAAACGCTCCTAGATTTAAGATGGTTCTTGTTTAGTACAAGGTCGATAAAAAACGAGTATTGTGACAAGTTCAATAGACATGTGTTTTCTCTGTAATGTAATGGAGAAATTAATTGACTTCGTGTATTTGAGGTAAGGTTCGTGGAAAATATTTAATTGTCAATTTATTTTTTTTGGAAAATATTTGATAATGAGATAATAAATGTTTTTAAAATGTTTTTTACTCAAAAATAAATTAAAATAATTTTTATTTTTTTTTAATTTTTTTTAACATTAGCACATTAAACCAATTTGAAAATATCAAAAAAATAAAACTTTAAAAATATAAAAAAAAACTTTAAGTAAAGATAAAAATAAAAACAACACAAACATGCACAGGCTCTTAATATTTACTATTACTTTTACAAATCACAACACTATTACTTTTAAAAATACTTAAAACATTAATTTATAATAAAAAAATCAATTTCAATTCTAAAACGTGTATCATGCCGAGACTATTCCCACCTATCTACGACGGTGAACAACTCAGCAAAAGGTGAACGACAGCTCTGACCTCATCAGAACTTTTAATTGATTACTTATGCCATAGTTCGACCCACGTGGGTCATGCTGATAGATGATAAATTAATTACTTATTTAGTTGTATCATTAAATTTAAAATAAACAAACTGTAACTAAGATTGTAAAGATAAAATTATTTTTATATCAAGATAAAAATAGTTTCTATTTTTTAATATATGACTAAATATAATAATATTTTTTTGCATGATTTTTCCATAATTAATTTTTTTTTGTTTAATCAAAGTTATTCCCAAGTCTATGTGTGTTTTCTGTGTAGATACTAGTTTTATTAGATTTTAAAATATTATAATAATATATTATATCTTTTAATATTATAACTATTAATAAAACTATATGATTATTAATAAAATAATTATATTTTAAATTAAATTAAATAATTTTTATTTAGTTTTATCTCAAGAATCATAAATATTAAAATCAATTATAAAAATTAAAAAAATTAATTCAAAATCTTTCTATCTTAGAAGGGAATGTCTCTTACCAATATGAAATAAACATATTTTTCTTCTTTATTTATTTACAAGCTTCCAACTTCACCACATGTCACTTAATTTTACCACCTTCATGCACCAATCACTAATAATATGTTATTGCATGATAAATCAACTGATCACATCATTTCCCCTTACCATACTACAAAACGCTATAAATAGATGCGCTCAGCTTGTCGAGATTGCAACAGAGGAGGGCACAAAAAATCATCATCATGGCCACTAATAGCTATGGTGAACATTTCTATCAAAACAAGCTGCTGCTCGATCCAACAGAAGCTAGTTTCCTCGATCTGATTCTTTTCTTAGTTTCCTCTAACATAAAAGGTAGAGGATTCATTGAGTGCCACGAAGAGCAAGGGCTGAGAAATTTTAATAGCCGATGGATAGTCGTCATATCAGTTCTTGCGCAAAAAATCCTACTTTTCTTCAGAAAACCTATGGCTATCATAGGAAATGCGTTGGAGATGTGGTTAAACCTTCTCCTATGCAACGGCGGCTTTTTCAAGCTCTTGTTAAATATTTTGAAGGGTATGCAACATTGCATGTTTGCTTCTTTCCAATCGTTATATGAGACTGCATGTCTGCCCTTTTTTTTCTTACAAAAGATGGATTGATCATAGATTCATAATATTTGTCAACCTATATAGCTAGAAGGCAACAACATGATGCACTAAAATAATTATTTTACTTGAAAAATATTTTTGACACTAATATTAGCGATCACTCACGTCTCTCTCTCTCTCTCTCTCTCTCTCTCTCTCTCTCTCTCTCTATATATATATATATATATATATATATATATGCCCTGAACGTTTACATGTACTGTTGATAATGCATACAGATACCATTAATGTCATGTCAATGCAGGAAAAGTTGTAAAGCCACCAGATCGATCATCGGAAAAGTTCACATCCGTTATAGGAAATCTTGACTTGAGAGTGGAACTAGACAAGAAATCCAGTCCTGGTGACAAGAAGTATAATGCATCCTTGTCTTGGATGGCCGCTAAATTGGCATACGAGAACGGAGCCTTCGTTGAATCGATAGTCAAAGATCACTGGAATGTAAGTATTTACGTCTATCGCTAGCATAAACCTAACATGAATAATTAACGTGTGTGCTGCATGGTCATTGAAGAGAATATAAACTATGACCAATCACAGCAAAAGATTTAACAAAAATTAATGTTGTCTAATTAATGAGTGTTAATGATGTCTTAATTTCTCGTCTCACTTCTTTGCAGATGAAATTCTTGGGTTTCTTCGACTTTTGGAACGGTTAGACTTCCCTAACATTACTGGATCTGGTTCATTTCCTTATTAAAGATATTATATGCATAATTGTGTCCAA
>Ga0325403_1005060_pt1 | contig 12374 bp, 4 predicted proteins | sample PopdelMetagenome_19_FD_205665 | JGI IMG/M metagenome (GOLD analysis project Ga0325403, IMG submission 205665) | Populus deltoides microbial communities from Bellville, Georgia, United States - Xylem-PdKOR-R4 | ecosystem: Host-associated > Plants > Phyllosphere > Stem > Wood/Secondary xylem...
TTTTTAATTGGTTGAATGGCTTCAATAATTGTCGGATGTTGATTTTTCATCGATAAAGCTGGATAGTGCAATCCACTCCTCATGGTCCTAAACTCATTTTAAGCATGCGGCGTAATAAGTTAATGGAAAATCATTTTTTCAAGTTTTAATATTTTTTATATGATTTTTTTTCTCAATAAAAATTTAATATTTTTTTTTAGATTAACATAGGTGTCCGGATCAGCTTGCGCGTACCTTGACTAATTTTACAGGTCTTGAAATTAACGATCATATAAGACTCTAGTGGACATGAGGCTTGTGAGACTTGAACTAGTAACTTATAGGGAGTAAACCCAAGATCTGATCAATTGAGCTAGAGTTATAAAAATTCAATCTAATTTTAGTTTAAACCGGATCCTTTATGAATGTTTGCATGTCAATCGAGAACTATGTTTAATGAGTGTTTTGTTTATGTATCCTTCCCTGAGGTTTAGCCCATTACTTGTTGGAGTTTAAATAATTATCTAAAAATGTGATAATGGTTGTTTTTAAAGTGTATTTTGTTAGAAAATATATTAAAATAATATTTTTTATTTTTTAAAAATTATTTTTAATATTAGAATATTAAAACGATAAAAATACTAAAAAATAATTATTTTAAAATAAAAATAAAATTAATTTTTTTTAAAATATTTTAGAAACTAAAAAACAACTGGGAGCCGTAAAACTTTGATGATTATTTTTCTATTAGTTTAACCTTGATAGTGCTTTCCATTCCTAATTGATGCATAATACCTTAAACTCATCTCTAATCATGCCTCATAATAAAGTTTCAGGAAAGACATTTCAAGATTAAAAAGTTCAAAAGTTTAATTTATTACTCAAAATAATAAAGTTTAAATTTTTTAAACATTAAGAAGAAGTTATTATTATTATTATTATTATTAATCTCTCATAATTGTACTGTAAAATAGTTATTTATTAGTAAGATATGATATTTTAGTAATTAAAATCATTAATTAGGGGTGTTTCCTAGAACTACAACGTCCTGCCTTTTATATGGTCCTATGCATCAAAAGGCAAAAGAGTGAAATTCGCTCGAGGGACCCATCGGGGAGACAAGAATTCAATCCACGAGCGTGCCATTTTCTTGGCCGTCAGATTTAACGTCAAAACCACGTTAAAACATTGCTTGAAAAAGCTAAAGCGCGGGTTAGGCGTTAAGGCTAACGGCAAATACCAAAACTTCGCAATTATTGTCCTCCTCCTCCCTCGTGTACGCTTTCTTCTCCCACCAAAACAAAACCAAGAAACCTCACCGGAAACTCGCCGGAAATTGTACCCTTCTCGTGTTTTTATGGATTGGTTTCCATGTTTTTTTTAAGGTAATTACTAATTTTCTTGATACAAGATTAGAGTATTTCTTATGAGTTTTTCCTTTGAAATTTGATCATCAAAATCTTGCTCAAAGATTTATCTTTACCTTCTTCCTTTTTTTCCCTCGCATCTCCTTTTTTTCTGTTCATTTTCATGTATTTGGAAATCTCTGTTTGATATCTATATGTTTTCTTCTTCATAACCTGTGAGGGTTATCAAGAAGCAACTAAAGCTGCAGGGGTCAAAGTGAAACAAGAGATTTTCATTATACATGTTCTTCAACAATTGGATCTCTTCCAACTCAGTCTCTCATTCTTGTTTTTTCCTTAGCTGTTTTAGACTGCTGACATGCACGAGGGTTTATGCTGTTTTTTTTTGAATTAGGGTTACAGTGGTTTACGTGAGGTATAATTATGATATACCTGTACTGCAGTATATACACATGCATATAAAAGGGTGGCAGGTTACAGACAGTTCTCATTTAGTCCAAGATTGAGTTGGTTCGAGTTGTTGAGTATTAACTCTGCAAGATTTTTTCACTGCTCCTTTGGTGGGGGAAAGAAAGCCTTACAGTTTGGCTGTAACATGTACAAAAGTTGAAAATAAAATAATGATGACGATGAAAATGGTAGAAAAAGTCTTGTACAGATTTGAGAGCAGAGACCTCTCTCTGAGTGATGACGAACCTACAGTTGGTTCTACTGTTATTGCTTTTCTTTTTTCCTTTCTTGATGAATATGTTTTCGTTCTTCTAGATTCGTGTCGTCATATCTTGCCACTTTTTTAATTTTTTTTTTTCTGTTACATTTTATGTCTGTCGTGGCTGTAAAATTTAGAGCATTAATATACCATGTAATCTCTGTAACAGGATGGTATTGGAGGTACTTTAAGTTCGTAGAGTGACAGGACCGAGCTTGGTGGATGTTGGAAACGATGGATTCTTTCACCTGGTTCTTCCTTTCAATGTCTTGTTCAAGGTGGCAAGCTTGGCCTTATGTTGCGTATTGAGCTTACTAGGGAGGTTCCAGTCAAAGTAAGCAAAACCCGAGGGTGGCATCCTAGCATTAGATGGATACAAGAAATTTAAGTCCTGATTCACATGTAGCACAGCAAAGCCGGAGAGATAAGTTGAGAGTTCAACAAAGTTTATCCCCAGTCCAGCATATAGATGAATTTCCTAACTGTTTGGAACATTATTCTATCCGTCCGGGGCTAAGCCCAGATCCTGTTCACGTTCGAAATATTAGGAATGGCAATATACTTTATGATTCTACTATGTTTTCCTCAGAAATGCTCAATTTTGCAACAAGTTCTCATGCTGTATCAGCTTCTAAAGATGCAATTGTTGATCAAGAACTAGAGCCTATACCTGCAGAGGATTCTTCATTCAACAGCATGTCTCACCCAGTTTTATCCAACTTCAATGCTTCATCACCTAAATCCACTACCTGTGACCCACAAGAATGCGGTAATTGGAGAAGCCTTGACTCGCAGCAAAGTTATGATTTGATGGTGAATTATGCAGGTGGTTCAGTAGGTGGGGAAAGGAATCAGAAACCAATGTTTGTTGGTGAAGTCTTGTCAAATAATGCAAGAGTAAGCAACATTTCAACATCCAGACAATATTGGATGCCTAGTTACTATGAGAACCAAGATGTTCAGCTTCCATCTACTTTAAGGAATTCATCTGGTGAAATTTTAAGTGATGATAGCCTGAAGGAGGCAAGGGAGATGCAAGTTACTTCTCTTCCACCTTACCAAAATACACTCCTTGATGTTGTTCCTTCTGGCTGTTTTCGGCCTAGAATTAATGAACGCATTGTTCATCCATCATATGCAACTGAATCAACTGCTTTACATATTGATAATAATACCAGTACTTGGATGAGCAGACCACTTGAGAACTACCATCACTGGAGTGGTGAGTTCGGTCTTATTGCAAGGACAAGTGACCAAGAGTTGAGGACTATTGGAAGTGATGCTAACACTCAGGGTTTATCTTTGTCTCTTTCATCAATCAATCCACCATCTAAAGTTGAAGTTACCCATTTTGGAGAGGGATGTGCATCTGAACATTTGCAATTGAAGGTGGCTCGGGTTTCTCAAGAATCTCAACAAGATTCAAAAATTTTCAAGTTAAGCTCTTTCTGTGCTATGCCTAAACCGTCAATTATAAGTAAAGGTGGTGGGAAATCACTTCATGACGTCGTGGGAACTTCTACACATGCTTTTCGAAATACTGGTCCTCTCGGACCTTTTACTGGATATGCAACTATTCTAAAGAGTTCAGGATTCTTGAAGCCAGCTCAGGAGCTACTGGAAGAATTCTCTATTATAACAGGCCCAAAACTCATGAGAACATTTGAGATGTTTGAGAGGATATCTGGCGATCAAGTTAGTGCTCCAGCTTTGGCGGACACTGTTAATACTGTTGACGAAGAGGGCGGGACTAACGGCAACGATATTTCAGGCATCTCATCCTCTACATTTTACAGTTCGAACAAGCGAAGTGGTAGCGCTGGTGTAGGTGGAGGCGGCAGCTCTTGTGGATCTTATGGTCCAGAATACCAACAAATGAAGGCAAAGCTCCTATTCTTGGAAGAGGAGGTTTGTCTGCTCTTCACCTCTCAGTTTTTTTTTTTTTTTAACTTTTTTCGGGGGTAACATCATTTGTCGAGAGAGAGAGAGAGAGAGAGGGGAGGGAGGGATCTCTATAGAATTTAAAACTACTTAAACTTGTGCTTTACTTGATTAGGCTGCTAGTTTATAACATAGCTTAGTAGTTTCGAAACTTTTAAATGTACTTTTATGCCCAAAGAAATTATGAGTTACAACTGATATATTAACTAATTACGCAAAAGAAAGCTGCATATTTATTTATTCATTTAATTTTAAAATGAATATGATGCATTAAGCGAGCTTTGAGAATTTTAAACCTAGCATGAACAAAATTTCTGTAAGCTCAATGAGATGGTATGGCGAGTATATTCTTCTGTGGAGAGGTAAAACAAACTCTTAACAATTGAAGGACGAAGATAAACACTGTTAGCCTTAAGATAACAGGAATGAGAATGATTGTGGATAAGGTCAGGAGCTATAGAAGACTGACAGTGGAAGATTATATACATGATCACTGAAATTAATTTTTTATAGTTCACAATAAAGAGTTAATGCTGGAAGTAATTAGAAATAGCTATGAGCATAAGGATTTTCTTATATTAACTGAATTTTAAGCTGAGATTTTGGTAAATTAATGATTGTTGCTTTGAATTGTGTGCTCACTCTCTGACTACTCTTAGGAATAGTTATGGTTTGAACCTGGCACTTGGTAGAGTTTTTTTCAAGCTTAGCGTAACGATTATTGAATACCTTTTATCGAGACATGTAGAGCAGGTTTCATATCCAAAGTGCCGAAAGAGATCAGCTGAGGAATTAGAATTAGAGGCCTGCCTTTTCAAATGGAGCCTCCCTTTTATCTACTTTGTTTCATTTTGAGCTCATACTTCTGGCACCCATGCTCTCGTGCTATTTATTAAAATCAGTGCTTGATTATTGAGGCAACATGACTCAATCATTTGGAAAAATATCGATGACTGAAAAGGAAGTCAGCAGTCAGACATGCAGCTCCCATAGTAGATCTTGGACTGTGCTTAGATGGCAAGGGATATGGTGGAGGACAACGCCATTAAAGTGGATTTTTGGTTAAAATGCCACAAAGTGGCAACTTGAGACTTGAACAAGGAAAAAAAAAGGCTATTTATAGATGCTATTTTTGTGCTTAAAAATCTTTGATGCTATTTATAGTGGTCCTGCCAGACCAGAGTCTGTGAATAAGGATATCTCATCCAAATATAGGCTTCCTTGTGGCTCGAATACTTTCCTCATGTTTCCTTTTCCATGCATGATATGTATACCGCATCAGGAAAGAAAACTAGGAAGATCAAATTAGGTTTTGTAATTTTCTTGAAGAGCAAATGTCATGTAGGAAACTATCTTGTTGAGTTGGAGCACTTTCCCCTACTTTATTGCTTCAGAATCAATCGAGAGAACTTGAATTTGCTGGACTTTTGATGACAAGATGATACCTATATGGGACTAAATAGAATGCTTTTATTTATTTTTATTTTTGGAAGCTTGAAAAAGACATTATTGTTTTGTCGACTTCAACTTGGCATGGAATATTTTCCTTGCTTCGCCTTGTTCCCAGTCAGTTCTGAAGCTGGACAGGACTTTTTTTTTTTTACCATATTGTAGGATTTGAGGACTTTTTACATGGGCATTTAGTGATTTCATGGGGTTTCAATTCCAAAATGAGTTTTCAAATATGTCAGGCCTCGCAATTTTGCAATTTTGCTGCCTACATGTAGTTCAAAATTACAGTGTTGATTTCACCACGATAAATTCAGTTGCATGATACTAGCCGCTGCAATCATCTCTCAAGCAAGCTTGCATACAAACACCAAACGCATCGCATGCAGTGTCTGTTACCTTTTTCTGGTATACATTATTGCCTTTATTTTTCAAATATCTTGAGGTTATATACAGTGTAATGATGAAATTATGTTCCACTGGTAGGTAGAACGCAACTTATAATCGACTTAACTTGTAGTTGCATGCTGATTAGTAATTTAGATGCTATTTATGGACGGCACGAGAGCACATCTTGACTGGCTGCACCTTTTACTTGTTTTGTTCAAGGCTACAATACAAATATTCTGAGGCTAGGAAAGGGTTTGTGGTTTGTGTTTGTAATCAGCTTGATGGATTACTTTGAAATTAGATACTAAATGGATTAGTGGTGGGACCTTGATGGCCCACCTTGTCCAAACATCATGTCAATCCCGTAATGGAATTAGTGGACTTAGCTTTCAAAGTAACTGTTCACAAGTCCAAAACCCAACAAGTTGTTTTCCTGTAATGTCAAAATTATTGCCATTATCAGTGTTTCACTGTGGGCGCACACGTGGATTTTTTCAGTAAAATTATCGTATTACCCTTAACAATTTAAGTCTTATAACATACTTTTAAGGGTAATATAGTGTTTTTGCACGAGACACATTTGCTATTACAAGATTGAATTTTTTTTGGGAGGGGGGTAAAGGAGTCTTTTTAATCTTTAATTTGCTCAATGTAATATCTAAAATACCTTTAAAAATTGAATTTCTTTAACAATTAGGGCAATGACGTTTTGGGTTTTAACTTTTTCTTGGCACAATGTAGTTACTGAAGTGCTCTTAGAGTTGAATAATCTAAAGCTAAGATTGTGGGTTTTTCTAATCTTTTTATTTTTATTTCTTCTTAATGTTTTGTGGGATTAGGGGCAATTTTGTATTTGCATAAATTAAATTAAAAAAGGAAATGCTGCTGGTGTGTGGGATGTGTCTCGCCGCTCCCATCATGGTGGTTCGGCATGTGTTGCCGTCCAATGCATGGTGGAACTCTGACGATGTTTTTGCTTTTCCCCCCTTGTTTTTTCTCTTCATCCTCGACAAATGTGCAGCCCTTGCAAAAAATCAGAAGAGTGTTATTTGTTAAGTTTATCACATTTGGTTCTTATTCTTTTAATTGTATCAAATTTAAATTATTTTTTTTCAATTTGATCATTTGGCATTTGATTTTTATATCAAATTTGTTGTTTTATTTTATGATGTTTTATGTTTGACTCTTAATGTTTTGATTTCTAATTTAGATTCTTGGCTCTTTTATCAAATTTTAATTTCTTTTCAATTTCATCGTTCGATTCATATTTGGTCAACATTTTCTTGCTTTTCATTTTAGTTTTGGATTTTTCTGTGAATTTGATTTTTCTTTTCATTTTTGCTTCTTAATTCGATATTTGATGACATATAAGGTTTAACTCTTAATGTTTTAATTTCTAATTTTGATTCTTAGCTCTTTTATCAAATTTTAATTTGTTTTCAATTTCATCCTTGGATCTATAATCATGATTTTTTTTAATGTGGTTTTTATTCTTTTAATTTTTATTTTTATTTAAGTTTCATTTGCTAATTTGATTTTTTTTTTAAATTTTGCTCTTCAATTCAAAATTTTAGTTTATCCTCTTAATTTGTTTTTTCAAATGAGGTCTTTATTTTCTTAATTGTTATTTTTTTTATCTTTGATTTTTTTATTTCATTATTCAACCTTTGATTTATTGAGAATTGATTTTCTTGGTTTTTCTTCTTGTTTCGAGGCCCTATCCGGGAGTCAATCTAGGACAACTATCGGGTCATGGGTCGAGTGGGTTGACTCGGATTAACCCAAGTCAACCAAATCTTTTTGTTTTGTTTTATAAAGAGTCAAAATGATATGTTTTGAAAAAAAAGGAGAATAGTCAATGAGTTTTGATCCCTGTTTTGACTAGATTTGCCCGGGTTAATTGAAATATAGATCAATCCAGGTTTTTGATCACCTTACACTAGAACAATTTCCCCCCAATTTCTTTCGGAACTCGGCTTGATCTAAGCCACGGTTACCTGGGTTATGGGCCAACTTGTTAGCTTAAGTCATGTTTTAAAATAGTGGCTTTCCAGATGCAATGCTTCCAGTTTAGTCATTAGCTAAGGTCATAAGTTTGAAAAGTTAATATGGGTTGACGTCGTTTTCTTTCCCGATTACATTCTCTAAAGTTTTTTGTTTTGAAAAATAAACTTCGATATCTTTTTTAATTTTCTATTCAATTAGGTTATTCTTATGTAATGATCTAGGTGAGAGGTTTGTCCGAGTGATCCATGTTTTTTTTAAAGGTTGTTTTTTTTATTCTTTTTGATTTTGTCCTTTAAAATCCGATTCTTTTTAAAATTAAACTTTATTTTTTTTCACATTTTGCATGATCCTACTCGTGGGTTTTTTGACGATCTCACTTGTTTTGATGGTGTTATAAGACTTTTTTTCATTGAATTTTTTTTTGATTTTATCATTTCTATATTTTGACTTTTGGGAATTGACAATTATTATTTTATTCAATCTTTTTCTATAATGTTGAGTTATATATATATATATATGTTCTTTAAAATACACCGATAGTGAGCATCGGTTATTTATGTTGCAAAAAAATCAGCCCTGACTATACAGTGAAAACTAAAGTGTGATCAGCAGCATCTCAACGTGCATAGTTTTTACTGTTGATTTTCCCAATTTAGCTAAGGTCTGGTGCGCCAAAAAAAAAGGGCACAGCGGAATTGCTGTTTCTCCTATTGACACCATACAAAGTTGTTTATGCCCCCATCATTATACATCAATACATGTTCCTATGCCCTTTCCAATCTTGTCTAACTTTGCTAACACCCCCAACCCCCCTATTCATTTATTGCTTCCCTAATATTACCATGACCAATGACCAATTATCTGTGGATATTTCTTAGAACATGCATGCCTGCAATCTTCATCTATCTTTTGAGATATTAACACGTTAATTTTCACCATATTTTCCTGTATCATCACTTAAAACAAGCATGCTTGCTGACTGTACTGTACTGCATGTGTTACCAAAAGGTTTGCAGAAGGTACAAGCAATACCATCAACAGATGCAAATGGTAGCTTCTTCTTTTGAATCAGTGGCTGGTCTTAGTGCTGCCACCCCGTACGTTACCTTGTCTCTCAAGACAGTCTCCGGGAATTTCAGGTGTCTGAAACATGCCATCGTGGACCAGCTCAAGCAGGTGACAAAAGCCCTAGGAGATGATCTTTTCTCCAGGAATACAGTTGCAGTGGGTAGTAAAGTTGATACAAGTGCATCAAGGTTAAGATACATGGATCAAAGCATCCAAACGAATAAATCTAGTGGGGTTAATGTAGGGTACCATGAACCCCAACAACACATTTGGAGGCCCCAAAGAGGCCTACCAGAACGTTCAGTAGCAGTTCTTAGAGCTTGGCTGTTTGAGCATTTTCTTCACCCGTGAGTTTCCCACCACTGTTCATATCTGCAATTTGGTTGGAATATTTTACCGAATAGACTTTCTCCTTGTAGGTACCCCACAGACGCTGATAAGCACATGTTAGCCACTCAGACGGGTCTATCTCGAAACCAGGTAAGTCAGCTTCTTGTTTATTTTTTTAATCATTTATTTCCAAGGTTCTCGATTCAATTTGGGCGATGGGATTAATTAGAACCAATATATACATTGATTTGATTGGAGTTGTTAGTATATGAATTGGCCAAGATTACTGTTCATCGTTTGCTTTCTTGGTATTGGGGGACCATAATGCTCTTTTTTAGAGCTCTTGAAGTTGGATGACACTAAATTAAAGTATATTGTGTTTTAACTAAAGCAGTTTGGCAGCATTTCATGGGAAAGATACAATATTCGCGTGATCCCGTTTGTTTTAGAAATATGTTAACTACATTGGCTTCTAGATACTAATTTACTCCACTAGATGTAGATGCAATTATCATGTGTGATAATTAAATTGAAAGATTAGTGCAGGTGTCAAACTGGTTCATCAATGCCCGGGTGCGCTTGTGGAAACCTATGGTTGAGGAAATACATTTGCTTGAAGCCAAAGGTTTGGCAGAAAAAGCTGGGAAGAACGACGGAAATTCTGCAGAGGGTAATAGCCAGTCAAATGAGGAGGAAGGCTCAAACAAGTTTGGTACAAATTCTGTGCTGGATAAACAAATGGAATGCTATGGCATTGGTTCCTCTGGAGGCTGTGGTGAACAACTGGATGCAGAACAATTGAGTAGAGAGAAGAGGTCAAGAGTAGAATTTCAGGTCCCTACCACCATGGATGGATCACCGATGAATTTTCTGCCTTGTCAGAGAAGTGGGACTGACAATGGTGGACTTGGTGCTGTTTCACTTACTTTGGGTCTTAGGCAAGGTATTGAGAGTGCACAGCATCAAATACAATTGCAACAACACAAGGGTCATTTTAAGCAGCCATTCGGAGGTCAGATGATTCATGATTTTGTGGGTTGATATGTGTCTATATATCCATTTCATCTTCAAATGGAAGTTGAAAGTGAATAATAATGCCACAGAAGAATGACTCTTTTTGCCACCATATATCTCAAATGACCAGGGAAAATTTATTGGGGTATATACTCGGGGACCTTTTCGAGGCTTTAAATTGAATATAAATCGTTGCTGATGCTTGTTGGCAAATGTTTTATGAACATTTTATTTAACACCATGTTGAAACTTACAATTATGCAAACCCAGAAGTTCCGTACCACGGTCAAAGCTAGCGCCTAGCTGTGTCTAATGTGTTACAGAAAGCAAATAGGTTAGTGAGACACTTGAGAACAGCCAAGTCACTACAAGAAAAACATGTTAGGTTTTTTCAAAAACTCTATATTTGGGGTAGTGCAAAGGAGCTACGTGCATTGAAATTGTGGAAAGGTTAGTGATGAACCAGCATAAAAGGAGGAAGAACGCCAATCTCTAGCAAATTTTCAAGAAGTAAAATTAAAATATTTTTAATGCATATGCTATAACAAAAACTGCACAGAAGTGCATTTGCAAATGTATTTCGATGTGTGTTTGGCAGTGTGGTTGTGATTGCTTTTCAAATAATTTTTTGTGTTAAAATACATGTTAATGATATTTTTTTATTTTTTAAAAATTATTTTTGACATCAACACATTAAAATGATTTAAAAATACTAAAAATATATTAATTTAAAGTTAATAAAAATAAAATTAAATTTTATCAAAAATGTTTTTAAAACATACATATAGATTTTTAATTGATTAAAATATCAAATCGAGTTTTCGATACCAATCAACAAAATAATTAATAAATTGTGAGGAGGTACATTGTGGAAGTATAATTGTCTTCCCCCTCCTTTACCCATAAGAGAAGAGAAAACGATGTGAATAGTGATGTGAAGTCATGAAAGCAAGAACCATGCACAGGGACAGACAGCCTTCGTTTTTTGTAGCAAAACCAGTGAGTGTGACACCTGAAAAGCAAAAGATATGGCGGTAGACATGCACAGTTGGGGCAAAGCAAGAAATCAGATACGAAGTGACTGCAGCGGCAGGTGAGGTAAATATGAAAAATACTATCTACCTAGTTCCTACTTTCTTCCGTGCACAATAAATGTCTTGTCCTCTTACGTTGCCTTGCATCACATGTTAGAATTGTGGAAGCTTTTAATGTTTCAGTTTATAAATGCCCTGTCCTCTTACCTACTTGCTCCTAGTTTTAAATGATGCTTGTCGTCTTAGTGAATTGACGTATTTTTTACTTTCAAGTAAAACAACGAAAATATTTGGAACACTGCGAGAAAGAAAACATGGTTTTGAAATCTGTCCCAGCAGCTTGTTTGGTAGTGTGATTACGGGTGTTTTTTAAATAATTTTTCATATTAAAATACATGTTAATAATATTTTTTTATTTTTTTAAAATTATTTTTAACATCAGTATATCAAAACGATCCAAAACGTACAAACCATATTAAATTTTAACAAAAAAAAAAATTTTCAAATTTTTTAGAAACGCAACCGCAGCCGCGTTCCCAAACATTACCTTAGATGACAGGTTGATTTAGAATCTGTCTGATTTGAAATTATGCCGGGTTAATGAAAAATACAAAAAAATCATGATTTAATGTGACTCGATTAATTTGATTAATCTGAAAAAATTCGGTCAAAAACCTGGTTACAACCTGTTAATTTTTGTTTTTATTTTTACTAAAATGATGTTGTTTTGAATTTTTTTAAAATAAAAATTGACCTGGCCGACCCGGTAACCCAATCAAAACCCGGAACCAGAGCCTTAAACTAGGCCGGGTTTAAAAACTATGAAAGATACCATAAGAAATTTTTTTGGGTATTTTTTTTTTTTAAAAAAAGAGGAAGGAAAACAAATACTATCGGTTTAGAAATTAAAATTTATCTCCAATGCTTCGAGATTAAATTTACCTTCCATAAACATGGGGTTGATAATTATGTATTAGGTTGCATTTGAAATGAAGAATTTAAAAAAATATTAAAGAAACAATATTTAAGAATGGAGTGTTACAATTATATAAAAATAGAATTAAAGTTAAAAAAATATATTTCTAT
>Ga0325403_1005062_pt1 | contig 12374 bp, 8 predicted proteins | sample PopdelMetagenome_19_FD_205665 | JGI IMG/M metagenome (GOLD analysis project Ga0325403, IMG submission 205665) | Populus deltoides microbial communities from Bellville, Georgia, United States - Xylem-PdKOR-R4 | ecosystem: Host-associated > Plants > Phyllosphere > Stem > Wood/Secondary xylem...
TCCGCCATGCTTTTTAGTTAGATAGCCATGTAAAAAACATGTGGTCACGAAATATGATCTTGATTTCTCTGCTTTTGGTAGTTAATTGGGTAGCTAGACAATAAAACCATGTCTTGAAAAAGGCATGAGCCCTCAAAGTAGCCTTCACAAAAATCCAAGCTGTACCGTCGGGGCTAAAATTCCATGTTATATATCTAAACCATACTTTCTATCAACATTTACAAGTGAAGCAAAATATTTACAAGTGACCCTGCCAACGTAGCGTTTCGCTTTTATTATATCATGATCAGGGCACTAGTTACGCAACAGGATCCTCCATACTTTCTATCAACATTTCTTTCCAGGCAGAAGCAGGGCAAGTAGCATGTGTGTCATAGATACGAGGATATTTTGAATGCTAAACCCTACAAAAGAAGAAAACGAGGTGATGTATATATGATTGGTGGTTCTGTTTTATGTAAATCCAAAAGAAAAGGTGACAATGATTGAACTGGCTAAGGATGTGTATGCTTGAATTCTCAAGATATTATTTTGTTTATTCTTTCTACATGGGGAATATCTTTCGATCACCATGTCTTCCCCGAGTTTTAAAAACTTAAGCACCATATTAAATGCGGTGTGCTGCACATAATCAGTATATCTAATTCCTGGAATTTTCCATTTGCAGGTACAGTAGTGAGCTTCATAATTAGGAAAATTCAAAAGAGTTCAAGAACACTATCAGAAAATTTATAAATACAAACGGAATCACCGACGGGTTTTTTCCGTTGGTATTTTTGGGTGATTTTTACCGACTGAATTTTTTTCATCGCTAACTCTGTCGGTATTTACTGACAAAAATATATATACCGAGAAAATCTTAGTTAGAATAGAAGGAATTAAAAAAAACCAAAACAATAAAATAATGTGTAAGTTTTTGCGGACGCCGTTACCAATGGAATTATAAACGGGGAAGCCCGTACAGTGATTTGTCACTTATACCGATAGAATTACTGACGGATTGACAGACAAAATAATTTTATCGGTAAATCCATTAGTAATAGTTAATATATGACCTGGCCATTGACCCTCCCTTCCCCTCCTCTCCCCTATTTCTATTTCTTCCTTAAAAAACCTCTTTGCAACAAAACAAATAGCCCCCCACCCCCACATCTCCCCTCATCTCAACACAATTCATCCTTCCTCAACTTTTCCAATCACAATAACACTCTATTTGACAACATCCATGTTCTGATTGAAATTTTGTTGTGGATTTTTCATTTTAAGTAAATAAATCTACTATTTGTTTTATTTGAACATAATTTTAAATGTTAATTTTTTTATTGCATATTTTTGTAGTATATGTATTTTGTTTGGTGTTTACTTGTTTTATTGTTTTTTCTCAAACAAACTTCTTGTATGGATTTATGATTTTGTACATGTTATGGTTTGTTTTAGATTTTGTAAAACTGTATTTGTTTGTAAATTGTTGAAACTTATGTCGAATTACCGATTTAGGTGTGTTGGGATGATGGTTTGTTTAACACGTTCGTTTTATATTTTGTTAATTTTATTGCCGAGTTGTAATTTCTGTAAATATGTACAAATTTATATGTACGTAGATAATTGATAATGAATTAAGAGAAGTATTAAAGTAAGTTGGATAATCATAAGGTAAACCAATATTTTTGCAAATTTATTTAGTTAATGTAGTTAATTAATACATGTTGTCATCATTATTTATATAGGTTCGATAGAAGTCATGGATGTATCGAGATTCACCCTAAGGATTGCGGATGATGGATTATTGTAATGGGGTTCAGGGTTTTATTAATTACTTAACATCTAATCCGAGAAATATTAGTGGAGACGGTATTATGTGTTCATGCAAGAGGTGTCAAAGTAAAAATTTTCTCAATCTAGATGTTGTAATGATGCATTTTCTATATAAAGGGTTCATGGAGGAATATTTGTGTTGGTATGCACACAGAGAACCATTTGTTACTCACAAGACCATGGTAAAAAAGATGGTTGAGTCAACTTCTAGTGCTAGCAACGTGTCCAGAGTTGTAAATGACAACAATAATCCTTATAGGACTATGATTATGGATGCAATAACAATGAATCAGGGTCATGTTGGTCAATGACCAATCATAGATGAAGAACCTAATGCAGACGCGACCAGGTTTTTTAATATTTTGAAAGATTTTGATGAACCATTATGGGATGGTTGCACAAATCATAATAAATTATCAGCCGTTGCTGAGGTTGAGTGAAGCCGATGACATAATGATTAGTACTTAAAAGTGTATTTTTATCAAGGTTTTATATTATTATTTTGCACTTGAAGTATCAATAACTCCTTAACTAGAGCATATTTTATAATAACAAGTCTGATAATATAAGATACCTTTAATTTATAGTAAATGTTCATTTTAAATGCAAGCCTATCACATAAATTAAAGGACTGATTGATGAGCTTAACTACTGAAATTGAGAAGACAAAGAGAGGGCTAAGCTTAGAAAAGAGATGTTGGTTCAGTTCAAACTGGAACACCATTCGGTTATTGGATCATAACTAGAGCTGTACAACTTGGATTTAGGTCTGGTTTATATGTATAGAAAGCTAAGACATAGGCCTAAAACTTTCATAAAGAGTCTAAGATTTAAAAGTGCCATTTTCGAGTTCAAATGTTAGCAACAACGGAGAAGTCGGAATCTATTCTATAGCCAGACATTGTTCAGTGTTCAGCCCATATATCGAGTTCTAGAAGTCCAAATATGCCGATTCTTGTTTTGTTGGAAAGCTGAGACAATTTTTCAGAAATTTCATGAGATTATCTGTTCAAATTCTGATGTTAGCAATGACATTTTGTTCAGACAAGAAGATAAGGATTGTCACCAAGTCAAAATGTGGTCACCTACTCAATAATTAGTCGTAAAATCAATAGTTCTGAATTTTGGCCTATAAAAGGAGGCATTTGCCATGCATTTAGGCATCTTGGTGTTCAGATCAAGATCAATCTCTTTCTTTGTATTTTGTAATGTTCAAGTTTTATTTTATGTTATATTAATCTCTTGTTTATGCTTTTCATTTCCTTTACTATACTTAGTTAACTTATATCATGTTTATGTTCTTATATTGTTTATTTACATTTTTCTTCTTCATGATGTTTAGCTAAGTTAATTATGTCAAGGTGAAAAGGTTACACTAATGGTGTAAGAATAAGTATAGTATAAACTCAATAAGGACTTTATTACTTTGACACTCCTGCACCTGGGATAAGACATTAACTCTTTGATCCTGTTACATAATTGTTGAATGGGCAAGAAATATTTTACATGAAGGGAACATGCTAAAAGAGAACTTCAATGTTGTTAAGTCCATGATGAAACCCTTTTGGTCTAGGATACCAGAAAATTAATATTTGTCTAAACTTCTGCATGTTGTACTACCTTGAAAATGTTGAGCTACCAAATGCAAAACATATGGGCATTCCCATTATAAACCCAGAACTGGTAGGGAAAAGACTATTGTAATACATAAAAAAAACTTAGAAGAGAGGGAGTTTTGGTATCTATTTTTACAGATCAAGAGAGAAACACCAAATTTCAAGAACCCATCCAAGATTAAGGGTTATAGGTAAAAAAAAACACTGGTGGGCAAGGGATTAACAAGAAAAATTGAACAAGAAGAGAAGAGGGGAGGATCAGCTGTCATTATAAAGAAAAGGAGGGATCGAGACCTTGATTTGTATCGGGTAAGATATTTTAAACATGGTCTTATTAGTTGTTTTAAAGTCGATTATAAATTGATGCCTGGATATTAAATTATAGATTTGAGTTCTATAACTCCAGATATAGTTAAAAATATAAGAAGAGGTCAGACAGTAATAGTTTAAAAATGAAACAGTAACAGTTGGATAGTAACAGTCCAAGTGTTTGTTGAGGAGCAATTTTGACTATCTTAGAGGCAGAACTAGGTTCTCCTTAAATCATAGAACTTATAGCCTTATGCTTTAGCTTTCTAATGACACTAATCTCGCTTGAATAGGAGTTCTATAACTCCAGATATAGTTAAAAATCTGAGGAGAGGTCAGATAGTAACAATTGGACAGTAACAGTCCAAGTGTTTTCTTGACAAGTGATTTTGACTATCTTAGAGGTAGAACTGGGTTCTCCTTAAATCATAGAACTTGTAGCCTCATGTCTTAGCTTTCCAACGACACTAATCTCGCTCGAATCGAAGTTCTATAACTCCAAATATAGTTAAAAATTTGAGGAGAGGCAGACAGTAATAGTTGAAAAACGAGACAGTAATAGTTGGACAGTGACAGTCCAAATATAAAGAAAAGAATGATAACTGGGGTTGGACAAAGAACCACAATAATAATGGATGAAATGAGAAAAATGTAAAATATTAAGAAATGATTGAAAGAAAGACTTACTGGTTGTTGATATAGTTATTATAAAACATATCCTTGAATGAGGAAAATTTATGAGATAAACCTGTGATTTGCAGGAGGGACCACAAGTGTGGTGCAACAACAGCAGTAGGGGAGCCCAAGTAGAGCTTCTTACCACAGTGATGACATCCTCTTCCCAAGTACTGACAAGTTTTCCACTTTATGATCTTCTCCTTGACATATATAGCATCGTCCAGGAGAAACCATATAACTCTCGGGGTGTCTAAGTTCACACTGAGCACATCGAGGGTAACCAATTTCCTTCTGATCATTATGCCCCCTTGCAACTATAGCCTTGGAGCGGGTCTGACCACTTCCCAACCTCCCACCAATATCCTGTTGGAAGCTAGTTGACGTCCCCACTTTCTTTTTGAATTGAAGGAACTGTTCGCCTCTACTTTTCTTTGAAAGTGGTGGCCAGCCTAAAAATTCCATATCCTTTCGTTTTCCTGCACCCCCATGACTCTGTTGGCCTTCTTCCATACAAGCCTCCAAGGCCTGTGCTGCTTCAATCAGTTCCCTTACTGTCTTGAATTGCAAAGCAATCAACCCCTGCTTCAATTCTTGTCTGAAGCTATCCCTTAACTTTTCTATCATATATTGTTCTGATGGGACATAATATGGTGCGAATAGTGTGAGAGGTCATGAAATCGTCTCTTATACTCGAGTACTGACACTCCCTGACACTCCCTCCTGTCTCAAAGCTAAGAATTCATGTTCCTTCATCTTCCAATGATATTTGGAGTAATATTGATTCTCAAACTCTATCTTGAAGTCATCCCAGGATAGGATTTCTATAGCCCTCCTCAACTGAACTGTCTCGCACTAAGTCATAGCACCGTCTGATAGTAATTGAGTAGCACAATCTACCCGCAAATCATGTGGTATCTTAATTTGAATCATGGTTTTCTCCACCTTTCTAATCCATCTTCCCGCCACTTTAGCATTCTGTTCACCTGAGTAGGGTTCACAACCCATTTCTCTCATACTTTTCACCAAACGAACTAGTTGTACCACGTCATTAGTAGTTGTAGCTGCTTCTGAAATAGTTGGTATGATGTGTGCAGATGGGGGTGCTGGCATAGGAGTGGCAGCATTAGCCATACCTTCCATTACAGCTTTGACTAGCTAGGCCAAGAGCATCGGATCAACATAAAAAACAGATGGTCCTGCGGTGTAGTCTGAGGGGGCTGCTCTACTCATTCCCACGAGGCTGACATGGTCGGCCGAACATCCCCAGTTTGCCTTGGTGCTTGTCTTATTTGAGGCCCCGACGATTCTTCATGCCATGCTTGAGTTGATACTACTGGTGCATGTGAAGCAGTATCTTCCAAAGGGCTCTCTTCTTGCCCCTCAAAAAAGTCTATATTTTTATTCCCTTCCCTGTAGAGGATAGATCTGTTCTAATCTCTTGACAGGTACGTACCATCCTGCAATAAATTAATGAACATCAACAACCTCTTTTGATTTCTTCTTAGAACCTATACCAGGGCTGCGATACCAACTGTAATAGTCCGACTGTACGACTCGATCAATGTTAAAAGATTCCAACATATCCTCTTTATTTGAGGGTAAATTTTTTTTTTATTTCCAAAAATTCGGTAGAGTTTTGTTTGCATTTAGGACATCCCAAGTTATCGACTACTATTAGTTTACTCGATCAACCCATCATCACAAGGTCCCTTAGTTCCGAACCTTATATCAAACTTCATAATTCCACACCTCATACAATCCACACAATATATTGTGTGGATTGTATGAGGTGTGGAATTATGAAGTTTGATATAAGGTTCGGAACTAAGGGACCTTGTGATGATGGGTTGATCGAGTAAACTAATAGTAGTCGATAACTTGGGATGTCCTAAATGCAAACAAAACTCTACCGAATTTTTGGAAATAAAAAAAAAATTTACCCTCAAATAAAGAGGATATGTTGGAATCTTTTAACATTGATCGAGTCGTACAGTCGGACTATTACAGTTGGTATCGCAGCCCTGGTATAGGTTCTAAGAAGAAATCAAAAGAGGTTGTTGATGTTCATTAATTTATTGCAGGATGGTACGTACCTGTCAAGAGATTAGAACAGATCTATCCTCTACAGGGAAGGGAATAAAAATATAGACTTTTTTGAGGGGCAAGAAGAGAGCCCTTTGGAAGATACTGCTTCACATGCACCAGTAGTATCAACTCAAGCATGGCATGAAGAATCGTCGGGGCCTCAAATAAGACAAGCACCAAGGCAAACTGGGGATGTTCGGCCGACCATGTCAGCCTCGTGGGAATGAGTAGAGCAGCCCCCTCAGACTACACCGCAGGACCATCTGTTTTTTATGTTGATCCGATGCTCTTGGCCTAGCTAGTCAAAGCTGTAATGGAAGGTATGGCTAATGCTGCCACTCCTATGCCAGCACCCCCATCTGCACACATCATACCAACTATTTCAGAAGCAGCTACAACTACTAATGACGTGGTACAACTAGTTCGTTTGGTGAAAAGTATGAGAGAAATGGGTTGTGAACCCTACTCAGGTGAACAGAATGCTAAAGTGGCGGGAAGATGGATTAGAAAGGTGGAGAAAACCATGATTCAAATTAAGATACCACATGATTTGCGGGTAGATTGTGCTACTCAATTACTATCAGACGGTGCTATGACTTAGTGCGAGACAGTTCAGTTGAGGAGGGCTATAGAAATCCTATCCTGGGATGACTTCAAGATAGAGTTTGAGAATCAATATTACTCCAAATATCATTGGAAGATGAAGGAACATGAATTCTTAGCTTTGAGACAGGAGGGAGTGTCAGGGAGTGTCAGTACTCGAGTATAAGAGACGATTTCATGACCTCTCACACTATTCGCACCATATTATGTCCCATCAGAACAATATATGATAGAAAAGTTAAGGGATAGCTTCAGACAAGAATTGAAGCAGGGGTTGATTGCTTTGCAATTCAAGACAGTAAGGGAACTGATTGAAGCAGCACAGGCCTTGGAGGCTTGTATGGAAGAAGGCCAACAGAGTCATGGGGGTGCAGGAAAACGAAAGGATATGGAATTTTTAGGCTGGCCACCACTTTCAAAGAAAAGTAGAGGCGAACAGTTCCTTCAATTCAAAAAGAAAGTGGGGACGTCAACTAGCTTCCAACAGGATATTGGTGGGAGGTTGGGAAGTGGTCAGACCCGCTCCAAGGCTATAGTTGCAAGGGGGCATAATGATCAGAAGGAAATTGGTTACCCTCGATGTGCTCAGTGTGAACTTAGACACCCCGAGAGTTATATGGTTTCTCCTGGACGATGCTATATATGTCAAGGAGAAGATCATAAAGTGGAAAACTTGTCAGTACTTGGGAAGAGGATGTCATCACTGTGGTAAGAAGCTCTACTTGGGCTCCCCTACTGCTGTTGTTGCACCACACTTGTGGTCCCTCCTGCAAATCACAGGTTTATCTCATAAATTTTCCTCATTCAAGGATATGTTTTATAATAACTATATCAACAACCAGTAAGTCTTTCTTTCAATCATTTCTTAATATTTTACATTTTTCTCATTTCATCCATTATTATTGTGGTTCTTTGTCCAACCCCAGTTATCATTCTTTTCTTTATATTTGGACTGTCACTGTCCAACTATTACTGTCTCGTTTTTCAACTATTACTGTCTGCCTCTCCTCAAATTTTTAACTATATTTGGAGTTATAGAACTTCGATTCGAGCGAGATTAGTGTCGTTGGAAAGCTAAGACATGAGGCTACAAGTTCTATGATTTAAGGAGAACCCAGTTCTACCTCTAAGATAGTCAAAATCACTTGTCAAGAAAACACTTGGACTGTTACTGTCCAATTGTTACTATCTGACCTCTCCTCAGATTTTTAACTATATCTGGAGTTATAGAACTCCTATTCAAGCGAGATTAGTGTCATTAGAAAGCTAAAGCATAAGGCTATAAGTTCTATGATTTAAGGAGAACCTAGTTCTGCCTCTAAGATAGTCAAAATTGCTCCTCAACAAACACTTGGACTGTTACTATCCAACTGTTACTGTTTCATTTTTAAACTATTACTGTCTGACCTCTTCTTATATTTTTAACTATATCTGGAGTTATAGAACTCAAATCTATAATTTAATATCCAGGCATCAATTTATAATCGACTTTAAAACAACTAATAAGACCATGTTTAAAATATCTTACCCGATACAAATCAAGGTCTCGATCCCTCCTTTTCTTTATAATGACAGCTGATCCTCCCCTCTTCTCTTCTTGTTCAATTTTTCTTGTTAATCCCTTGCCCACCAGTGTTTTTTTTTACCTATAACCCTTAATCTTGGATGGGTTCTTGAAATTTGGTGTTTCTCTCTTGATCTGTAAAAATAGATACCAAAACTCCCTCTCTTCTAAGTTTTTTTTATGTATTACAATAGTCTTTTCCCTACCAGTTCTGGGTTTATAATGGGAATGCCCATATGTTTTGCATTTGGTAGCTCAACATTTTCAAGGTAGTACAACATGCAGAAGTTTAGACAAATATTAATTTTCTGGTATCCTAGACCAAAAGGGTTTCATCATGGACTTAACAACATTGAAGTTCTCTTTTAGCATGTTCCCTTCATGTAAAATATTTCTTGCCCATTCAACAATTATGTAACAGGATCAAAGAGTTAATGTCTTATCCCAGGTGCAGGAGTGTCAAAGTAATAAAGTCCTTATTGAGTTTATACTATACTTATTCTTACACCATTAGTGTAACCTTTTCACCTTGACATAATTAACTTAGCTAAACATCATGAAGAAGAAAAATGTAAATAAACAATATAAGAACATAAACATGATATAAGTTAACTAAGTATAGTAAAGGAAATGAAAAGCATAAACAAGAGATTAATATAACATAAAATAAAACTTGAACATTACAAAATACAAAGAAAGAGATTGATCTTGATCTGAACACCAAGATGCCTAAATGCATGGCAAATGCCTCCTTTTATAGGCCAAAATTCAGAACTATTGATTTTACGACTAATTATTGAGTAGGTGACCACATTTTGACTTGGTGACAATCCTTATCTTCTTGTCTGAACAAAATGTCATTGCTAACATCAGAATTTGAACAGATAATCTCATGAAATTTCTGAAAAATTGTCTCAGCTTTCCAACAAAACAAGAATCGGCATATTTGGACTTCTAGAACTCGATATATGGGCTGAACACTGAACAATGTCTGGCTATAGAATAGATTCCGACTTCTCCGTTGTTGCTAACATTTGAACTCGAAAATGGCACTTTTAAATCTTAGACTCTTTATGAAAGTTTTAGGCCTATGTCTTAGCTTTCTATACATATAAACCAGACCTAAATCCAAGTTGTACAGCTCTAGTTATGATCCAATAACCGAATGGTGTTCCAGTTTGAACTGAACCAACATCTCTTTTCTAAGCTTAGCCCTCTCTTTGTCTTCTCAATTTCAGTAGTTAAGCTCATCAATCAGTCCTTTAATTTATGTGATAGGCTTGCATTTAAAATGAACATTTACTATAAATTAAAGGTATCTTATATTATCAGACTTGTTATTATAAAATATGCTCTAGTTAAGGAGTTATTGATACTTCAAGTGCAAAATAATAATATAAAACCTTGATAAAAATACACTTTTAAGTACTAATCATTATGTCATCGGCTTCACTCAACCTCAGCAACGGCTGATAATTTATTATGATTTGTGCAACCATCCCATAATGGTTCATCAAAATCTTTCAAAATATTAAAAAACCTGGTCGCGTCTGCATTAGGTTCTTCATCTATGATTGGTCATTGACCAACATGACCCTGATTCATTGTTATTGCATCCATAATCATAGTCCTATAAGGATTATTGTTGTCATTTACAACTCTGGACACGTTGCTAGCACTAGAAGTTGACTCAACCATCTTTTTTACCATGGTCTTGTGAGTAACAAATGGTTCTCTGTGTGCATACCAACACAAATATTCCTCCATGAACCCTTTATATAGAAAATGCATCATTACAACATCTAGATTGAGAAAATTTTTACTTTGACACCTCTTGCATGAACACATAATACCGTCTCCACTAATATTTCTCGGATTAGATGTTAAGTAATTAATAAAACCCTGAACCCCATTACAATAATCCATCATCCGCAATCCTTAGGGTGAATCTCGATACATCCATGACTTCTATCGAACCTATATAAATAATGATGACAACATGTATTAATTAACTACATTAACTAAATAAATTTGCAAAAATATTGGTTTACCTTATGATTATCCAACTTACTTTAATACTTCTCTTAATTCATTATCAATTATCTACGTACATATAAATTTGTACATATTTACAGAAATTACAACTCGGCAATAAAATTAACAAAATATAAAACGAACGTGTTAAACAAACCATCATCCCAACACACCTAAATCGGTAATTCGACATAAGTTTCAACAATTTACAAACAAATACAGTTTTACAAAATCTAAAACAAACCATAACATGTACAAAATCATAAATCCATACAAGAAGTTTGTTTGAGAAAAAACAATAAAACAAGTAAACACCAAACAAAATACATATACTACAAAAATATGCAATAAAAAAATTAACATTTAAAATTATGTTCAAATAAAACAAATAGTAGATTTATTTACTTAAAATGAAAAATCCACAACAAAATTTCAATCAGAACATGGATGTTGTCAAATAGAGTGTTATTGTGATTGGAAAAGTTGAGGAAGGATGAATTGTGTTGAGATGAGGGGAGATGTGGGGGTGGGGGGCTATTTGTTTTGTTGCAAAGAGGTTTTTTAAGGAAGAAATAGAAATAGGGGAGAGGAGGGGAAGGGAGGGTCAATGGCCAGGTCATATATTAACTATTACTAATGGATTTACCGATAAAATTATTTTGTCTGTCAATCCGTCAGTAATTCTATCGGTATAAGTGACAAATCACTGTACGGGCTTCCCCGTTTATAATTCCATTGGTAACGGCGTCCGCAAAAACTTACACATTATTTTATTGTTTTGGTTTTTTTTAATTCCTTCTATTCTAACTAAGATTTTCTCGGTATATATATTTTTGTCAGTAAATACCGACAGAGTTAGCGATGAAAAAAATTCAGTCGGTAAAAATCACCCAAAAATACCAACGGAAAAAACCCGTCGGTGATTCCGTTTGTATTTATAAATTTTCTGATAGTGTTCTTGAACTCTTTTGAATTTTCCTAATTATGAAGCTCACTACTGTACCTGCAAATGGAAAATTCCAGGAATTAGATATACTGATTATGTGCAGCACACCGCATTTAATATGGTGCTTAAGTTTTTAAAACTCGGGGAAGACATGGTGATCGAAAGATATTCCCCATGTAGAAAGAATAAACAAAATAATATCTTGAGAATTCAAGCATACACATCCTTAGCCAGTTCAATCATTGTCACCTTTTCTTTTGGATTTACATAAAACAGAACCACCAATCATATATACATCACCTCGTTTTCTTCTTTTGTAGGGTTTAGCATTCAAAATATCCTCGTATCTATGACACACATGCTACTTGCCCTGCTTCTGCCTGGAAAGAAATGTTGATAGAAAGTATGGAGGATCCTGTTGCGTAACTAGTGCCCTGATCATGATATAATAAAAGCGAAACGCTACGTTGGCAGGGTCACTTGTAAATATTTTGCTTCACTTGTAAATGTTGATAGAAAGTATGGTTTAGATATATAACATGGAATTTTAGCCCCGACGGTACAGCTTGGATTTTTGTGAAGGCTACTTTGAGGGCTCATGCCTTTTTCAAGACATGGTTTTATTGTCTAGCTACCCAATTAACTACCAAAAGCAGAGAAATCAAGATCATATTTCGTGACCACATGTTTTTTACATGGCTATCTAACTAAAAAGCATGGCGGA
>Ga0325403_1005065_pt1 | contig 12371 bp, 6 predicted proteins | sample PopdelMetagenome_19_FD_205665 | JGI IMG/M metagenome (GOLD analysis project Ga0325403, IMG submission 205665) | Populus deltoides microbial communities from Bellville, Georgia, United States - Xylem-PdKOR-R4 | ecosystem: Host-associated > Plants > Phyllosphere > Stem > Wood/Secondary xylem...
TCAAGTTTTCTTCAATTATATGCATTTTAGATCTCTTAATTTGTAGATAGATTCTTGATATTATGAATGAATTATTCTGAATTTGAGGATTATGTTTAAGTAAATTAAGGTTGGCCATTAATTCTTACGTGCATGAGATTGCAAAATTGTAGCTATCATAAAAATGGATTATGAAGCTAATTTATTATGGAAAACACAAATAATTAGTACGATGCGTAAATAGTTTCTAATAGATGTGCGATGATACATCCAATTGGTTTATAAATGCATCTTCGACCTCCTTTGATGGTTTTTTGTAGGTTATTTGTTACCTCCTCTATCCTTTTGAATTCAAACATTAAAATTAATAATTAATTCTTTTAATATGTCAAGTTAATCATATATAGAGCATGCTCTCTTAAAAACGGCAAATTGGTGGCTCTGGTCCCCAATTTTCAAAATGGTTCCTTAACCTGATGGTTTTTTTTATTAAAAATAAAGAGAAGAAGAAGTTGGAAAATTGATTTAATATTAAAAGTATTATTTAAAATTAAATTTATTGATTTATCTTTCATGAACAATATATGAATTATTATTTGACCAGAAAAAAAAAATCTTAATTAACAAAAACACAATAATCTTCTTCACATTTAATTAAAGTAAATAATTCAATATAAATTATCAATTTTAATGATATAAAAGAATCTTAATTAATTAGAGAAACAATGAAGATGCTTCAATAAATGTTCGAGTAAGTGCACGATAATGCCGTCCAGCTCATACTAAGCAGTTGCCTCATAATTAAAGATCGATTGGACATGCAAGAGATTATTATTGTGAGTGACTTTATGTGTTTGTGTAGAAATGATTAATTGTATTTTGTCGAAGATTATAATTTAGCCTAGCATAGGGGGAAAATAATATTTATAATTAAATAGGAAACAATTTAATTATAAAGCTAGGTATATTAATTTATAGTAACTTTTTTTTGGATAACTTACGGGATCTATTATGACTATACATGCAAGAGTGTTTGTTATAGGAATTGCTTTTTCCCCTTCATGATTGGCGCTCTTACAATCATTATAGCTCATACAACCTCACCATATCAAGTATTTTTATAAATTTTCATGTATAAATATCATAAAAATTTAAGAGTTACTGATACAATTAAATTTCAAGACCTAAAAAACCCAATTTTTATTGGACTAGGTCAAGAAAAGAACCCGCCTCCCTTGAGCTCAGCCCAAGAAAGGACCCATCTTCTTTGGATACGGTTATATTTTGAATTCTATTCTTCTTACATCCATTAGGTGTATAAAAATCCTCTAAGGGCTCATTATATTTCCTTCCACATTAATACATATGTCAATGATATTTTGCCACTTTAATACTATCATAACAATATTATATTTTAGTCTCTCATCTCTATAAAAAGATTCATAAGTTATAAATAGATCATAAATCCTTTAGACAAAAGGTCTGGAATCTCTATTCTATACTGCATATTTATTTTCAGAGTATCTCTCTGTAATATTATTATATTTTCTCTCAAAAAATTATTGACTTAATTATTAGAGAATCTCTAAATTCATAAGGAGAACATTTTGTAGGTATTAGACACCCATCTACAGCTACTTTAACTAGAAAAAATAAATTAAATTATTAGAACTAAGAAAGTAACTAATTATCCAAAACATAAAATTTACCCCAAACTACTTGGATTTAATTTTTAGAACATCATTGTTTATATATTAGTCACTCTAGCGTGCCGTTATAATAAGATTACCGTTGATTTCTAATATATAATAAGTTTTTATAGCAGTCCATTCTTTGGTCCACCTTTCCTCTTTTTTTCTTTGTTAAAAGTTGGGTTGGACAGACCAACCCATTGTGCCTAGGCTTGGCGTGCATGCATAGGCTGTCCAGCCTAGGTGCATGTCCTTTTTTTTTTTTCTGAATATTTTTTTATTTAAAAAAAGAATGGTTGATGATAGGGAATGGGCCCATTCCCAAGTTTATATTGCTTGTTGATTAATGATCCTTGTTAGAAAAAAAAAAAAAAAAAAGAAGCTTGGAGAGGCCTAAGGTGGATAATTGGCAAGTAGATTTCTGTTCTCCAAAGACTTGAATGTATGATTTTTTCACTAATACACTAGTTTGAATACGAATGACATTCTTAAACATGATTAGAGAAGAATTAATCTTGATATTCGAAGATTGGCCCAATATTCATTAATTTGGATATATAGCAAGCGATAAGTTTAATTTTAAGATAAGTTTTAAATATTCGGAAATAATTTGATCAGTCTTGTCCCATTAACGCTCAATTATATATGTGGTTTAGCTATAAGCACATAGATCACATCCTCCATTGTTACACGTACAAGATATACATCCCCAGATCGAATCCTCCAAGGTATCACGATCATTGATCTTACATCTCCATTAGTTCAATAATTAACGATGATGTCGTTTGTTGTGATCTCGTCAATAAAACACACATAGCAGAATTTTGTTTTTCTTCTGGCGAATCTGCCAGCAATATATAAGATATGGGCTAAGATCAGAATCTTGTTCACGTGCATGCCATATGTTATTCCACAAGCTAAGAAGAACATAGCTTAAACTTGTGGGGGCAATATGAGTGTATATGCAGATAGGGTTAAAAGAGCTTCAAGTTGAGGAGACATGCAGAACATATATATATATATAATAAGAGAAAGTTATAATTTGGCATAATTTCTGCTTCTGTTTTTATTATGTGTTTTTTTAAAATAGTTTTGGCTTGAAAGAGATTAAATTAATGCTTATTTTAGTGTTTTTTTAAATGTAAAATTATTTTGAAAAGTAATCAACACCACAATCTTAAAAATCTATTAATCTATCCACTTTGTTAAAAAAACAAACATAAATCACCAATTTCTTGATTTCATGGCCCTTTTTGAATTGACCTGAAACTATTTTAAAAAACAATCAACACCGCAATCTAAAAAATCTCTTAGTCTATCCACTTTGCTAAACAAAAAAGAAGAAAAATTCATCAGCCCACGTGAAGCTCTTTGTATTTTCTTGGTTTCATGGCCCCAAATGTACAAGCCAAGTGTGATCATGTCAGGCAAACGATTAAGTTGTATTGTGATGTCAATTCCTAAGATTTGGGCTCAGGAAAACGCCATTCCCTTTTCTCTACGGTTACTAATATAGCTCAGGAAAACGAGAGATTCAATCTGTCAGCATACATGCTATGTCATTTTGGCTGCGAATTGAGCGAGCTGGACGTCGTATGAGTGGAAAATCAAGAGATGCTTTACATATGAAGGTACCCATAACTTAGAATATCGAAAATCAAGAGTTTAAACCTTAATTTAACTAGATTGAAAGTTGTGGATATCATATGAATCCTTCCGTGCAAAGCCCATGGAGGGCTCATGTAGATTCTTAAATGAAAATCTCCCTACAATCCCAATTCCAAACGGTCAAATCATTTGAATATTATTGAGCTTATTTATTCATTAATTATTATAATAAATTTATATTTATTCTAGATTCATTTCTATTACTACGTGTATTATAAAATTAAATCCACTATTCTAAGTTACCAGCGGTGTAGAAAATCAAAAAATCTTATTGAAAAATAACATGAAAATAAACAACTAAATCCGCAACCCAAGTAATATATTAATATAACCATCATCATAAATAATGGGAACATTATCATAAAAAAAACTGTAATTAACTATACCATTCTATTCATTCTTTTCCTTTTCTTTTACCCTTTTGATCTCTTTTAAACCTTTTGCAATCCTTTTGAATATGCCAAGGCTTCCATTCCCCAGAGTTGAAAGTGCCTATCCTTTTTCTCCTCCTTTTTCCCTTGAAAATACTATCCTTCATTGTCAATAAATTAAGCTTTTTCATTGGAAGTACACTTATTAAGTTAGACCTCTAAAGCTTCTCAACTATTTAACAAAGAACTCAACTTTATTATTATTGTTTTTAGTGTATGAATACATGTGTATACATACACGCACGTATTTGTGGAAACTGGTATCACGCCACCCTCCAATAATTAAAAGTGTTTTACTCAAATCTTAATACAATTAACACTCAATTTCTTTCAACTTCTTTGTAATTTGAGTCATTTCATTATTTTCACTAAATCTGTTTTTTATTGCATTTATTTATTTCACTAAAAATTCAAACCACCAGCTTAATCAGAAGACAGAATGCTTCAATTGGATCGATAGTGGGTACACACACAAATGCTATATATTATTTCCTCGCAATATTGGCATATACTGCATTGAAAAGGGCGGTCACATGCCCTCGATCTGCAAGACAAACAAGGTGTTGGAATTTGGAAACAGATATTATTTCCAAGATTAGGCTGCCCCCTTCCCACAGTGACATTGGAAATCCTGTCTTTTTGTCTGATGCCTTCCTCGGGCGGTTTGTTCAAAGCCACAGTAACTTCTTTCTTTCCCTGACGTAAGCCTGCGGCCAAGGCCATGTTTCTTTTCGTGGGAGCACTGTATTTTTCTGGATATTATTTTCTATAAAATAAAAATATTATTTTAATATATTTTCAAAAAAAAATACTTTGAAAAAAAATGCTATCACATAATCAAATATTATTAAAAAATATTTGTTTTTACCATTATACCGTGTTTTTTTTTAAATTGATATAATTATAAAGAGATACTAAAATTAAGGATATTGATTGAAAAGTGATATATATCATGTTAAAGAAAATAATTATAAGGAAGAAATTATGTAAAATGGATACAAATAACATGAATATTGATTTATATGTGTATATGATTGCTGGAGTTTGATATTTGATTATTGAAGTTCTAGGATTGAATTTAATTTGCTAGAATTATGGGATTGAGGAGCTGAATTGATAGATTGAAATCTTGGTTTAATTGTTGGGATTGTTTGATTTGATTTATCTGGACTAAATTGAATCAATTTGACAAAATTATTAGATTAAATTGGGACTAAATCGAAGAAATAGTTGGACTAAAAATATGAATTAAATAGGCTGGTTTGAATTAACTCAATTCAATTGGATTAAATTGGATTGAATTGATTGGAATGAAACAAATGGGAATGAAACGATGTTATATAAATAGTTAATTGGTCCTTGTAATATTTTCTCATTTCATTATAGTACTTGACTTTTGAATTTTTTCACTTTTACTCAAATAGAGTTAAATCTTGAACTCTCTGTCAATTTAATCCCTTAAATTAATCTTTTCAATTTAGCCTCTTTAATTTAGTCCTTGTTTTCCAAATTCATGCAATTTCAACCAAACTTGTTCTAAATTCCTATTTGCTTTTCAATTACATCCCTAATTAAATCAATTTAGACCTTCAGATTTAATCACTTGTTGCAAATTCATTTTGGTTCCCAAAATTATACAATTTTGACCAATCTAACTTTCAATTTTAATTTTCTTCTTCAATTAAACCCTCAATTGATTTCTAAATTGGTTATTTATTTCAAACTTATCATTGAATTTTCAATCTTAGCCAAATTAAATCAAATTAAGCTCTTTTCTTAATTTTCTCTGCAATTCAAACCTCAATTATAGTCTAAAAATTTATAAATTTTATTTTTGCTTGTGATACTCAATTATTGGTCGAATTTCCACCCCCAACTATGCATTTTTTTATAATAATTTTCTTAACTTCTAGACTTTTTGTATGATTTTTATGATTTATTTTTTAACACACAAAAACTAATTAAAAATGAAAAAATACGACCATAAAATTGGAAAAAAGCAATGAAAAATGTGACAAATTGAGATTAATCTTGAACTAAATATAAAATTGCGACAAATTAAGCACTACCAAATATAATTCACCCAAAAATTTAATTTCTTGAGTTAATCTTGAACAACCTTGAGATTTCGTTGCATGGTGTTAGTATATAGCTGTCTTTTTCTCTGAACATCCATTTCTAGATGAGATTCTCAAAAGGAAAAAAAAAATCAGATTATCACGTATGGATATTATTGTATTATAACTTCTTCATTTTTTTAACCTCGCAATTTAATGGCTTGGTGTCATCATTGTTGAGCAGGATTCGAATGAAGTGTTGGATCGACGTGAATACCACTGTTTGCCTCTTCAAACCTATCATTAAATCAACCTAAATAATTCGGATGATGAAAGTGAAAGGATAAGAGAGCCGTTAAGGAAATGACAATAAAAAAATTTAAAACCTATAGAACATATAGTAATCAAATTATATTTAATTAATGCCCCATGCTGTGGATTAAATTTACTTTTTTTTTTTACTAAAAAAATATATTTAGATGTTATTAATGTTCTTTTTAGCAAATTGTTTTTTAACTATACATGGATTAATTTGATGTGAACTGATTGACTTGATAAATATAAAAATAACCTGAATAACAGATAAAAACATGATTTGACAAAAAAAATATATCTATTTTTAAATATTAAAATGACAATATATTAGATACTCAAATCAACTCGGATTAACCTATCAAATATTTTAACCAGATCAGGAGACCCTAATAACCATATAGAAAGAAAATAATTTTTTTATTAAACCCAATTCTCAATCTACCCAATGTTGAAGGATAAAATTAAAAATAAAATACAACGAAAAAAATAAGTCGAGTCAACCTAGATTAACTTACTAAATTTGAGTCATGGGATCATGATAACCCCATAGAAAGCAAATCAAAACAAGTTATGAATTTCAATTATCAATTAATTCAATGTTAAAGGATAAAATTAAAAAAAATTTTAAAAATAACTAAAAAACCACCTAGGTCAACCTAAGTCGACAAACCATATCCGCGACCTGGGTTATGAGAAATAACCTTTGACAACACAAATCAAAATAAATTATAAAATATAATTTCCAATCAATCCATTGTTAAATGATAAAATTAAATAAAAAAATAACCTGAGTTAACTGAGGCTAACCTATCAAACTCGAGTTAGGAGATCAGGATAAATCCGTAAAAAAACAAATAAAAAAATCAAATCCCTAATCAACCTAATATTTAAAGATAAAATTAAAAAACAATATTCAATTAAAAAAGGACAAAACAAATTCGAGTCAATCTGGTTAACCATAAAACTCGCGACCCAGGTCATGAGACCATGGTAACCTCATAGAAAATAAATAAAATAAAAATTATGAAGCCCAATTACCAATTAATCCAATTTTGAAGGATGGAGTTGAGAAAAAAATAATTAAAAAAATAACCCAAATCAACATAGATAACCCGTAAAATTCGCAATCTTGGTTATGAGATTATAATAACTTTATAAAAAGCAAAAAAAAAAAAAATAAACTCAATGTTAGAGGATGAAATTGAAAAATAATAAATTTCAAATTAAAAAAAAAAGCCTTGAAGATTTTTCAGGGCAAAAGTGAAAAAAGCCTTGGACATTCTCATTTTATGTGTCCTATTTTTCCACACTTATAACATCATGTGTCCTTCCTTTTCTTCGATTTAGACCGAGCTTTATTATTTCTCGATTCATTCCGGATTTGTTTATCTCACGCTCCTTATTACTCCTCACGGCCAGCCATTTGCCTTGTGAATTCTCATCACTAGCTTTCTTCCACATATTAAAGCTTAATAAGGCACTTATGATCTCTTCTAATATGAGAGTTTTTTCCACTTGCATTAGAGTTGTAACTAAGTTTTTGTATATAGGAGAAGTAGGTAGAAAATTCAATAACATCAATGTCTTTTTTTCGTTGTTGAACTTCATCCATCAATTTGCTTTGGAATCACTAACAATCTGATTGGACATGTTAATATGCTAATTCATATCTGTATCCTCTGACATCTTAAGACCAAATAGTTTTTTCTTAAGATAAAATTTGTTTCGACAATGACCTGAACATATACTGACTTTCTAGTTTTGCCCAAACTGTCATCAGTGACTACTCATCCATGACATGATACATCACATCATCATCCAAAAAAAGCATGATAGTTTCCACAGCCCTTGCTTCAAATTCCTGCTAATCTTTATTGTTCATGCCTTCTGGTTACTTTCTATGTAATGTTTTTACCATGTCCTGCTGCACCAACAGATCCTTCACCCTCCTTAGCCATAATCCAAAATTGTTTAATACATCAAACTTGATTATGTCGAGTTTTTCAAAAGAAATCCGTAACATCATAGACATGTTATGATACCAATTATTGTGAAAAACTTGTAGCAATTATAGATGAATATTGCATAAGTTAGATACTAGAAACAACATAAGATTTAATGTAGTTTGATAATGTGCCTAAATCTATATGAGCGGTGAACTTTTATTTTCACTATATCAAAATAGGGTTACATGAAATGTATTTATAGGAGATCCTAAACTGCCTAAAAAATCCTAACCACCCAAGGAATCCTAGCAATCCTAGTTGTTTTTCTTTGCTTCGCTCAGTACGCTTCTCTCTCCTCGCTTCGCTCCACTCTTGCATCTTCCTATAAGCCACAAGCTACAACATTTCTCATCTTTCAGTAAGTGTTTACTATTTAGCTTATTTTGTTTGAAATGATGTATTATTGAGCGAATTTGCTTCACTTAGAGTTTCTACATACATGCTTAAGAAAAATAGTTTCTTACCCAATTATACAAAAAAATGCTTTCGAAAACTATTTCACTAGCATCTGTTGTGTAAAATCTTTTATCATCAATTTTTTATTATAAAGAATATGTTTTTTAAATGTTTGTTAAGGATTGACATGAAAATGTGATAATGATCAAGTGGTGGTGATATCACGTACAATAATAATTGTGTTTGTTGATGGTAGTGATTATATGAGCTCATTATTTTTGTAAAATATTTTATGCATGAAACTCCATGAATAATAATTTTTTTTTTGCAAATAAAATGAAATTGGTGGGTTAACTAAAATACACTTTACCTTAATTATTTTTATATAAAATATTTGGTGTCAAAGAAACATAAAAAACTATAGAAAATATTTTCTTGAAACTATTGTAAGCAAAACGAACACTACATTTATCATGTAATCATTATACAATAAACTAAAAAAGCTCAAAGTTTTAATTAGTATAGCTTTTTTACTGTTCATCTCCATGTATTTTTAATGTTCACATCATTGTTCATGGGTTTTTTTCTTTTAAGTCCCTGAAATATTTTGTCCTTGACACCTCAATTATTAAACTCTATTTTTTATTTGATCTTCAAAAGTTATATTGGTGTTGTTCTATATATTATAGTGTGTTGTCCATGTTGACGCATGTGTAATATGTCAAAGACTATTCTTACATTTTATTAAAGATTTCTATTACAAAATAAAATTTTGAGTTATAGTGAAAAAAATAAATTAAAAGAATAAGGATCAAAATTAATATAGAAAAAAGTCATTTTTTTATTTTCACTGTTTAAAAGGTTAAAAAAATTAGTTTGATCAATCAAGTTTTCAAGTTTATATTATTTGGTTCCTATTTTTAGGTTTTTATATTTCTATCATAAACTTCATTTTTGCTACATTTTTGTTCTTGGATATTGAGAGAGTATAGAGAAATTCAACAAAAAAAAGGAGGGGGAGAAAGGGTTTGATCAACAATTTGATCATAAAAAAGCTAATATTGGTGTCAATGCATTTATATTAAAAATGAGAGTATAATGAAGGTGATATGATAGAGACTATTCTTATATTTTATTAAAGATTGCTATTAGAAAATAGAATTTTGAGTTGTGGTGAAAGCAATTTGAAAGAACAAGGACCAAAATTAATATAGAAAAAAAGTAATTTTTTTTTTCATTTTCACTGTTTAAATGGCTAAAAAAATTCAATTTGGTTTCTTAAGTTCTCAAGTTTGCATTATTAAGTCTCTATTTTATATTTTGGTCCTATGATTCATTTTTGTTACATTTTAGTTCTTAGATATTAAGAGTAGAGGGAAATTAAAAAAGTAGATGGTGATTCGTATTGTATTTTTTATTTAGTTTAACTTTTAGATTTCTAATTGATCAAAGAATGTTTTAGGGTTGAAAGTATATTTATAAAGGTTCCTAGATGTTTTTGAAATGTTTTGAGATGAAAACAAGTTGAAATTAGATTTTAAGATCCAGAAAGTCAAAGCCCAATTTTTTTGGACCACGAAGTTGACCAATATTTTATAAAATAAAATTTTGATTAATTTTGTTTTTTTAATTTAATTTTAATTAATATCTTCTTTTTTATTTTTATTTTAAATTATATAGCTTAACTATTATTTAACTAGTAATTAAACTTTTTTATGGTTCCTATAATTTCATAGTACCTCAAAGAAATTATTGTAATTTATTTTTTTATATTAAATTTGAGATAAATCGGCATTTATAAAAACAAAAATCTTATGTACTTACCATTTGAATAAACCTCCAAGATAAATAAAATAAAATCTATAAAATGAAAAAAGATAGCTAAAATAAAATATTTATGGGTGCATGGATATTTTATTTCTTACTAGAAAGATCACCTTTTTAATTTAATCTTTAATTAATATTCACAACTCTTTTTATATAATTTATCAGTTTATATATTGTTAATTCATTGTATTAAACATAAACATTTCTATTTCTAAATTAACAAGTTTTATGATGCTAAAAAAAAATCTCTAACACTAGATATTTTTTATATAAAAAATAACTTCAAATTCCACTCATAACTAAGGATGACAATGGGTACCCGTTGAACAAATTTTTTGATATTCATACCCTATCCATTATCAACCTGGTTAGAAATTTAAATATTTTTAAACTATCTATCGGGTTTTGAGTATCTATTATCTACTATTATTTATTAATCAATAAAAAATAAAATAGTTTATATATAAATATATATATTTAGCTAATTTTAAATTAAATTTAATAATATTCATATCGTATTTATTAATCTATTGAAAAAATTATCCACCGAGGTCGAGTCATATCAATACCCGTAGAGTCTGGATTGGATTGTCTCTTTTACTGGTGTCAACTAAAAGCTAATTATAGAGAAGGAAGGTTTTTTTAAGTTCAATGCATTTTTAACCAATTTTATTGCACGTCTTATTGAATAAAAAAAATATCTACGTAAGTTGGTATGGGGAACACGCAATTTGGAGCAGTAGAAGAGACAAAGAAGAGGCAGTGCATGGTGATTTTAGTTTTGTTTTCAGTGCCTAAAAGTTAGAGTACAAGTTCTGCTAATCTTGATCTTGAGGGTGGCCAGGGAGGCTTCAAGGACGACCACTCGTCTCAGCTGTTGGCACCTTGACAACCTTCCAAATCTTTAAATTTCATCCTTTCCAGTGGTGACGGCCTCCTTGGCCTTTCCCTTAATTCACCGGCCTCCTCTCTATTTTTCGTTTTCTACCTTTTTTTTCCTTGGCTAGGAATCCATGTTCATTTGATGCTCCCATACTCTGTTTATTTATTTTATCAAGAGCCCACGGATTTGAATTTATAAATTTAGTGGTATCTCTCTTGCTAGCTACGTCCAAGAGGTCAAGATTTCGAGCAAGCTAGAAATTAAACGAAGCTATCATATATATGCCAAGATAGGGTGAATGAATTGGGGATAATGCAGCTCAGTTATGTGTTTATGTGGGCCTTCTTGCGATGAACAACAATATATAATAATATAGTCTTCAAACTCTTTCATTTCTTTCTTTCTTGTCTCTATGTGTTCTGTATATTTTATTTTTAATTATTTTATTTAAGGAATGTTTGAGAGTGTGGTAACGATTTCTTTTCAAAATATTTTTCGCTCAAAAATACATCAAAATAATATATATATATATATATATATTAAAAAAATTATTTTTAATATCAGCACATCAAAATGATACGAAAACACCAAAACATATTAATTTAAAACAAAAAAATAAAAAAAAATTAATTTTTTTAAAAGTATTTTTGAAACGCAAAAATAATCAGGGCCTAAAGCATGTATCTAAATATAAAAAACAAAAATAATATTATTTCGATGACTCACTCTACTTACCAATATGAAATTTAAATTTTTCTAAAAATCAACTTAAATTTAAAAATTGGAATCTCATTTTTAATTTTATATATTAAGAGTATTTGTTTATTTATCTTTTCCATAAGAAATATATGTTTAACAGTTATAAACATCAAAATCTTGTAAACCATGGGAAAAAAATGAGAAATTCAAATTAGGGTATTGCTCAAGCCTCAATAGCTGCGCACAACACCCGATAAAGGGCGATTTTATGAACCATGGTTGGATTTTATAAATATCTAGTTAAATTATAATTTGTCTGGTTCATGTATTTGGATTATTTTAAAGGAATAATTAAAGAACCATAAAACCATCTTAAAACTCATCTAGTTAATTAATACATCATGTTTATATTATTTTTT
>Ga0325403_1005067_pt1 | contig 12367 bp, 9 predicted proteins | sample PopdelMetagenome_19_FD_205665 | JGI IMG/M metagenome (GOLD analysis project Ga0325403, IMG submission 205665) | Populus deltoides microbial communities from Bellville, Georgia, United States - Xylem-PdKOR-R4 | ecosystem: Host-associated > Plants > Phyllosphere > Stem > Wood/Secondary xylem...
CCCAGGAAAGGTGGAAATTCATACGGTTTTGGACTCAGTGAGTTGACGTCCATTAAGGTGTGCATGCTTCTGGTGTTGTTCTTACTTCTTTGTGGAGGAATGGTTGTCATCCTTTTTCTTTGGTTGGGCTCTGCGTTTTCTTCAGGCTTGAGAGTAAAAAATAAATAATAAAATAAAAAAGGCTAAAAAAGGTTGGAAAACACTGTGCACCCACATGTCACTGTGGACGGCACGGCAATAGTGTTTTTCCAACCTTTGAACTCCAAAAAAAGAAAAAAGAAAAAACTTGACTGAGTTTAAGGGTATAATTGCCTTTGCATGTGGACAATTTTGGTGCTCTAAAATTGAATGGGCAACAGGGGTAATTTTTTGTGCTTTTAATTACAACACTTCCCTTTAATTTTTTTTTTTCCTTATCATGAGGGTTAGTTTTGTATTTGAATATAGTTAGTGCACAAGAAAAATTCCTACTTACCCTTGGAAACCTAAAAAAAAAAAAAAATTGATGGAGGGCCATTTCATAATATCCATTAATTTAAATCTCAAATTAAAGGATATTTGTATCATCTTATTCATGGTTTTTTTTTTTTGTAATTAATGAGTAAGGATGGGGAGATTTAAGTATTTTTCAGAATAAAAAAGAAAAAAAAAGTTGACAAGTGTTGGGAATGCATCAGCCGCTCCGTTGTTTTTGTGCGACATATGGAGCTGATTTGAGCAACAAAAAAGGATGTTCCAAGGTGGCATCAACTTCGACGTCCCCATAACAAATCATTATCTAAGATGCAAATGAATTTCTAACTGAGGGGGGGTTATTACATTCACGAGACAATCTTGGAAGTGTAAGCGGAGGAGGGATGCAGCTATTCTGGAGTCACTATGCAAAGCCTTCTGGACAACATTTCTAACAGTCAAGGATAGATTAAGGCATGATTTATCATAGTGGATGTAATAATCGAACTGGTCAGAAACAGGAGGAGGAGGAGGAGTGACTAGATGAAAAGTAAAGAAAAGAAACGAAACGAAGGAATGGAACGCTGAAGTATGAGAAAAATTCCTGATACATCAAATTAATATTCGCTTGAGTATGTGAACAATAACGATGATGACCTCGAATGAGGGCCTTATAGAATTTGTTGAACATAATTTCTTTATTGACGTGAACTCCTTTTATAAGGTAACGTACAAGTTGCATATTGTAATATAAATACAATGACTAGAAGTTTGTTTCAGCTGATGTTTTATATTGACAAGGAGTCTTCAGAGGACAGGTATATAACATACGTGAGTTTATTTATCTGCAGCGGATGATTATCATTTGTGTTGTAGATAATCCTTAACACGCTCCCTTAAGATAGGCGGGCTGATGATTAAGCCTATCTTGTTGACTATGGTCTGAAACTTGGTACGAGATAGAGGTTTAGTGAGGAAGTCAGCAAGTTGGTCATGTGTACTAACATGGAAAACATCTAAAGCACCTTTCTTTACCAGATCGCGAACAAAGTGCAGGTCAATGGCAATGTGTTTCATGCGAGAGTGCATGCCTGGATTTTGACTTAGTTGAGTGGCACCAAAGTTATCACAGTAGATGCTAGGATGTTTGGACATCTTGATTCCCAGTTCATGGAGTAGAGTGCGAATCCATATGAGTTTTGAAGTTACTGAGGCTAGGGCCCTATATTCAGCCTCTGTGGAAGATCTAGCAACTAAATGTTGTTTCCTTGTGCTCCATGAGATTGGGCAGTTCCTAAAAAATATGAGATAGACAGAGGTAGAGTGTCTGTTGTCTGGGTCAGTACCCCAATCTGTATCGGAGTATCCGAAAAGATGAGGATTGACAGAGAGCGTTAATGATATCCCATGAGTGATTGTGCCTTTGAGATACCGAAGCACCCGTTTTGTTGAAGTCTAGTGAAGTTGACTGGGTTGGTGCATGAATTGAGCAAGCTTATTTACAGCAAAAAAGATATCAGGTCTAGTGATGGCTAGGTACTGTAAGGCTCCTATGACACTTCTGTATTGTTTCTGGTCTGTAGGAGGGTGACTATCATTGAGTTGAAGAGTTGGTTTGATGGAAAGCGAAGTGTGAATTGGTCTGGCCCCTTCCATGTTAGTTCTCTTGAGGAGGTCTCTGATGTATTTTTGTTGGGATAAGAAGATATCCTTACAAGTTTGCTACACTTCAACCTCAATAAAATAGTGCAGGTCACCAAGATCTTTTAAGGAGACTTGGACACCAAGTTGACGTATTATATCTGACATAACCTGGGAATCATTACCTGTGAGTAGCACATCATCAACATATACCAGCAAAAATAAGATAATATCCTTCTCTGAGTAGATGAACAAGGAAGAGTCAGACTTTGATTGCTGGAATCCCAGTGTCAGAAGGAAGGAGCTGAGTTTGTCATACCAGGCATGTGGTGCCTGTTTTAAGCCATAGATGGATTTGTATAGTTTGCAGATGTGTGTGGGCACTGTGGAGCCTACAAATCCTGGGTGTTGAATCATATAAACATCTTATTGTAGTGATCCATGGAGGAATGTATAATTTATGTCCAGTTGTTTCATGCATCAGCGATGTTGAACAGCAATGGATAACACAGTTCTGATTGTTACTAGTTTGACGACTGGACTGAAGGTCTCATTGTAATCAAGGCTGGGATGTTGATGATATCCTTTAGTTACCAGACGTGCTTTGTATCTTGAAATTGTGCCATCAACATTGTGTTTGATGCGAAAAAGCCACCTGCAACCAACAGGGATGATGGATGGGTTGGATGGAACCAGTTCCTAAGTGCCATGTTTAACCAAGGCGTTGAACTCTTCAGACATAGCCTGTCACCATTTGTAATCTTTCGGGGATTGAGAGACACATGTGGGCTCTATAGGCTGTGGGAGGGGGTGTTTTATGGTGAGGTGGATTTGCTTTGGTTTGTAAATATTGTTCATGGATCTTGTTATCATGTTGTGTTGTCTGGTGAGGGGTTGTGAGGATGGTGGTTATATCACTGACCTGTGTTATGATGGTGCAGGGGGTGGAACCAGAATCTGTGTTGGTGGTGCAGATGGAGGAACAACGGGAGCAGCAGTTGTCTCTATTGATTGCATGGATGGTGTCTGTCCTGAAGGTGGAACTATCGGGATGGTGGAGACAATTGTGGGATTCCCTACATGTGGTTGTGATGACATACTAGTGGATGCAGTGTAGGGAAAAATAGTTTCATCAAAAACAACATGTTTTGAGATGTAAATCTGAGATGAGTGAATGTCCATGCATTTATATGCGTTTTGAGTGCTTGAATAACCAATGAAAATGCATGGTTTGGACTTTGGTTGCAACTTGTTGTGATTGTAAGGTTTAAGCCATGAAAAACACTGGCACCCAAAGGTGCGCAGTTTGTGATAGTTTGGTTGGCGACCAAAAATGATTTCAAAAGAACTTTTGTTGTTTAGAATTGAAGTTGGCATCCGGTTAATTAGATAAACCGCAATTTGAAAAGCATGTGTCCAATATGACACTGGAAGATGTGCTTGATGAAGCAACGTGAGACCTGTCTCGACAATGTGACGATGTCTTCGTTCACTTGTGCCGTTTTGTTGTGGTGTGTGTGGAGCAGTGGTGAGCATGTTTATAGACTGAGCGGATAGAAACTGATGCAGACTCTAATACTTACCGCCATTATCAGAGTATAGATTCTTAATTGGAAAACCAAATTGTTTTTCAACAAATCCTTTTAATTGAATGAATATGGATCGAACATCATTTTTGTGATGAATCGGAAATAACCAGCGATACTTTGTGAAGTGATCCACAAGTAAAGCATAATATCGATAACCATCAATGAAAGTTGATGCTGTTAGCCCCCATATATATGTGTAGATGTATTCTAAAGGATATGTGCTTATAAGTGATGTTTTGGAAAAAGATAATTGATGACTTTTATTGCATTGACAAGCTGAAAACATAGATGATAAAGTTTGGCTGGAGCCTGAAACTAGAAGGAAGAAACGACTAATTAGAAAACAACATATTTTGGTGGAGGGATGGCCAAGTCGTGTGTGCCAAAGATCAAGGGAAGTTCTTTCACCGACAAGTGCAAGTGCTGGAGGTTTCTTGATTGATAATAGTTGTGGCAGTGGATAGACACCATCCTGGCAGTCATCGCGAAGTATTGTTGTCCCCGTGTTCCGATCCTTCACAAGAAAGTAGAATGAATGAAATTCTATGTAGATATTATTTGAGCGGGTAAAGTTATGAACAGAGACTAAATTCTTGTGTATGTTTGGAACACAAAGAGTATTATGCAGAAGAAAAGATTTTGACAATGAGCTCAATGACATAGAGCCAACATGTGTTACTTTCAAACCTGAGCCATCACTAATGACTACGTCATCTGTTCCATCGTATTCAGAGTGAATTGAGAGGTTTGTAAGATTAGAGGTAATGTGATGTGATGCTGTTGAGTCCATGAGCCATTTTTTCTCCTGTATGCCATTTGTAGATGCACAATTTGCAGATTTCAGCTGTGATACCTTGCGACATGTCTTAGCTGAATGCTTTTTGGTGTCACATAGTTGACAAATCAATGGAGTTTGACTGGATTTGTCTCTGGGAACGTATTTACGTTGGTTGGATCTGTAGTAACCAGCAGGAGGGTTTGAAGATCGTGCTGGTTTGAAGTATCTGTTGTGTTGAGCTGCATTAACAGTGGCTATCAATCTGGAGTTGGAGGAATCAATACGTTTGAGATAATTTTCATGACTGATTAATACATCATGGAGTTCTTCAAATGTGAGGGATGTTTCTCTAGTTCGTATTGTGGTTGCTATATCACGAAATTCTGCCCCTATTCCATTGAGAATATATAACATAATGTCATATATACAAATTAGAGTATCAATGATAGTGAGTTCATCAACTAGTCTTTTAACAATATTTAGATAATACAAAACTGACTGGCTTCCTCTTTGTATAAGGGTCAATTCTTCCTTGAGTTGCATGATACGCATGCGTGATCGGTTTGCATACAATCGTTGTATTTTTATCCATGCATCACAAGCAGTGGTGGAAGTGGCGATTAGTGGCAGAACTGGTCCTGAAACAAATGCAAGGATTGCATAAAGGAGCAAGTTATCTTGCCGAAACTAGCACCAAAAGGCAGGATTTGAATTACCTGCAGAAGATAATCCAGTAGTTGGATCATGTACTGTTTATGATGGATAAATAATGGTTCCATCAATATATCCTTGTAGGTCGTAGCCTACGAGCAAGGACATTAATTGAGCACGTCAGGAAGGAAAATTCGAAGGTGTTAGTTTCAAGGGAAGTTGAGAACTAGCATTGAAGGCAATGAGATGAGTATCACCATTGCCATGTGTTTCGAGTATATGATGACAACGTCTGCAGTTGAGGCCATGTTGGGAAGTCTCGTGAGAGAAAGGGTAGGCTCTGATACCATGTAGAATTTGCTGAACATAATTTATTTATTGACGTGAACTCCTTATATAAGGTAACGTACAAGTTGCATGTAATATAAATACAATGACTAGAAGTTTGTTTCAGCTGACATTGTATGTTGACAAGGAGTCTTCAGAGGACAAGTATACAACATACGTGAGTTTATTTATCTGCAGCGGATGATTATCGTTTGTGTTGTAGATAATCCTTAACAGGCCTTAATTGTGCAGTGGTTTATGTGTAAATCAACATAATCAAAGATGAGTCGATTAGTTTAGTATATGAAGTCGCAAAACCATTGCGTGGCTACTTAAGGTGGGTAAGAGTAGTGTCAAAATGGCAGCAGTACATCAGAAGTCACAAGTGTTATACTTTAATATATCCGGAAGTTGATAGGTTGGTTATTATTTTATTTATATTTATACATATTTATTATTAATAAAATTTTAATTTATTTTTAATATTTATATAATATTATATTAATAAATTTAATTTTTGATTTATGAATCTAAAATAAAGATAAAGTCCGTGAAACAAAAAAGATTTGCAAAGAAAATTATAAAGTTATAATAATAAGATTATTGTTACATCAAATCATTGTTCATAAGATATTTTTGATCAATGCTCTCTTAAATACTGAATATTTATTAGAGTCATAGAGACTGATACATATCATGTTTTTTTTATATATATATGAAAAGAAGTAGGTGTTCTCATAAGTTGATGTATAAGAGATATATAAAACTAATATATAGGTGTTCGTCATAAGATATATACACTAAATTAATCTGCATGAGAATTCTATTTGGAGAGATCACCTATGTCTATAGAAAAGCTCACGTGACGGTTATGTAAGTGATCATTAAACTTGATATCACTAAATTATCTTATATAGAAAATGTTATACTTTGATATGGTTACATGTTATCTTATTTGAGGTAACGAAGGGGCATATATCGTGTATAACATGAACCAAATGAAGCTACTTAAATGATCAAGAGATGATTCATCATCATAGGTGAATTAAGAAAAATATTTAATATGTTCTCAAATGGTATTGAAAGAGAAATCATTGGCTAAGGTTGAATGAGATTTGAAAAGAGTTTCAAATCTTATTTAAATGATCAATGACTATTATGTAGAGAATAAACATGATTTAACATAACAGACATACTTTATGCTTTAATGTTAAATTAGAACATTATTGATAACAAAATATTAATTACACTGAGAAATCGATTACTAAAAAGTTAAGTCAAACCACTAATGACTTTTCTAATATTTAAAAGATTATGACATATTGCTAGATGATGCATCTGATCTTCAAATATAATCTAATCAATTGTTGAATTGATAATAAATTAAATTATTTAATTCTATGTAATTATAATTATAATTATAATTTATATTTTGGCCAACATATTACGAACTTAATGTGTCACATACATGAAGAATAATTAGTTAAAAATTAAATTGAGATGATTTAATTAAATATGACTTGATTAAAATATATTTTAAAAGTTAAGGAGTAGAATATAATGAATACATGTATTATATTTCTAGACTTAGAAAAATCAAGTAAGGACTTAATTGAGTTAATTTCTAAAATTGTCATGAATTAATATATGAATATTATTAATAGGAAAATTGATATTTTACCAATTTACAGGGTTTTTTCATATTTTTCTATAAATAATAAACTATGCCTCTTATTTTTAAGTGATTGTCTATTAAAAAAAAAACTACGGAAATCACAAAATAGAGATATAGCACTTTAGGCATAACAATCTCTCTCTTTCAAATAGAAATTTAAAGAGATTTCTCATTGGTGGTTTGTCGGATTATCATTGGAGGCAAGATAATTAGATGATTTGTAGTTTACGACAACACAACTTTTAAAAAATTATTCAAAATCAAAGAATATTAAATTTTCAGGTAATAAATCGTTAAATAACTTTAGATTTGTCTAACAACATCTTAGATTTATCTAATTTTATTTGATATTCAGAAACCCAATACTTGTAAAGTCATGAGTCAACCTTATTATGTCGTGCAGGAAATTAAGCATATCTAAAAATTACATTAATCAACGCCAAATGAGTTGAAAATTAGTTAATTGGAACCCACCACCATCCATTAAGCTTACTAACCAAGCAAATATCAGATTCGTGACATAAGAAAATACATTCCATGCCATATCTGAGAACGGAATTATAAATTATTGTTTGTTGAAGCACCGGGGAAGGAAATGTGGCTCGTATAAACCTTGCTTGAAAAACCTTTATATAAATTTAGGTCACCATCGGGAAATTTTCTTGAAACACCACTGAGACACCGGCACTTCTTTACCATGTGATTTGCCAAGGGGAAGTTAACAAGTCCGGAAAACCCTTCACTGGTTTCAACGGATATATCTTCAATGTCTGCGCATTTTTAGTTGGTTTCTTGTAAATTATTATTTTTTTATAACCATGGGTGTCCAGTCCAGCTTACACGATCTTTGAAAAATAAACTTATAACCTGACTAATTGGGGTATACCAGGTTGTTTCTTGTAATTTTTCCGGCTCATGAATGAGATAACCAATCAATTCATGTCCTCGTGTGACATAAATGTGAGCAAACAGAGCAATGGCAGAATGTCCATGTTTACAGGCTACACAAAGATGATTAAATTTTCTCACAGCTCTCGGAAAATAATTTGCCTTGTCACTGAATTGTGTTCCAGTTGGGTAATCTAGATCAGAGTTAACCATGTTACTTTTGGGCAAGAGTGAACCAAGCACAATTCAAATCATTACTCAAACACTTGTTTTTATTAAAAGACTAGCATGTCTATCACATAAGCATCCACTAGTTGAGCACCACATTTTGAGCCCTAAAGAAACTAGGTACAGAAGCTCCATGATTAACAGACTCGCATCACATATATATTTAGTTGACAGACCCACATTTCTTTCTAATTTGCCCATTGCTGCCTGTAAGTACCCCAAGGTTGCTCATCTTTACCATTGATGATGCGAAATCAGCTGAGAAAAGATATGAATTTGAGCTGTAGGCAGTAACCATTGCAGCAGTCTTGGAATCCCCCATGAGAGCTTGATCGGATTCAAGAAGGCCAGTTTTGTTCACGAGGTTCACATAATAAGCATTGTCAAATCGGTATGTGCTTGCAGAGTCAAGAGGAGCAAGTTCGCTGTTTGATGCATCCTTATTTGGACACGTGCCCTGTAAGTTTGCCACGGCCGAAGAATCAAGTGTGGGGTCAGGCTTGCCGGTGCCTTTGAAGTCGAAGAGCCTCCTCTTGAAGGAGAAGCACTGAGCAAAACCTATGGTGTGTGCCCCTGTAATAGACAAAAAACAAATTAATTGTTTGTGCCAAAATATTAGAAATTAGTTTAAAAAAGCCTTCTGCTCTGTTCCTTGGGTTTGTGTTGTCGCCAAAAATTTGGTCGTCAAAAACCTGAGCTTAGGCTCAATACATGTATAGATTGCAAGCATATATATGGCCACAATACGTGGCCATCTAAAAGGATAAGAGTCACAGATTTCGTGGCCGATTTAAGCTCTATGGTTTGAGCAAGAACACCACTCTATTGACTAGCTTAAAATAGAGAGAGAGAGAGAGAGATAACCAGAGAAAGCGAAGATGACAAGAACCTGAGAGGACTACAACATCCTTAATGTCAAGACCCTTTGATACGAACTTAGCAGTGATGTTTTCTAGTGGTTCAAATGGTGATGGCAATTGTTCATTAGCTGCCTTCTCACTTGCAGTCAATCCATCTAGCCCGCCCAATGAAAGAGGATAATAAGGCCCTCCTGACTGAAACAGGTGAATGAAGTAAACACAAATCAGAAATTTAGAGCAAATAGAAAATGCTCTGCAATGAATGAATATGGCCAATGTCAATACCAGAAGGACAGATTCTCTTGCTGCAAGAGCCAATATATCAACACATGAAACAGTTGATGGGCAAGCCTTTTCAACATCTGCTTTGATGCTTTCAATGACTTCATATCCTCTAGCTGAATTGCGGTTGGGAAGAGCATTCTTCTCTCCCCTGAAATCAATTGTGTCGTCCAGAAGTATGGAAGCATCGCAGCCCTGTGTTACATACGAAATACCATAACTTAAACTCAAAACAAAGAAGTTTACGTGTCGTGGGAGTGGAGTAACAGACTGAATTCTAAATTTTCCGCTACAGAAAAAAGGCATGCACCCACAGACAGGAAACTCAATAACACCAAGCTCATAGATCTTCTGGTTAGACAAATTAAACCTTGTTAAAACACTCCCATCCCATGTTTTGATTTTTTAATCGTTTTTTATTTGATTCGAGGAAACTAGCAGAGGATAACATCCGATAAAAGAACCCGACTAGTATACAGAGCACAGCCGACTGGTGGGCACCCAAATCTATTTAGTGGGCTCTCTTATTCAAGGTTGAACAAGGAATTTGAACCTTCTGGGCCCAAAGGACGAAAACATTGGATCTCTCCCATGTTGGTGAAAAACTGTCCTTTGCATGGGACCTAGCCTTTTCAACATCTGCTTTGGAAAAACAGACCACCTAGCAAGAGAGAAATGTGGTTGAGTAAAAGAGAAATAGCTTTACGTTTACAAAGCAGTCGTGGAAATGCAATCGAAGGAGGGATGCGGCTATTCTGGTGTCATTCTTGAAAGCAGCCCAGACACCATACTTGACAATCATTCCCAAACGAGGGCATGAGCTATCATAGTAATTATAGTTGTAATTGTAATCAATCTGACCATTAGAATTAGAAGGGAAAGAAGTGACTAAGTGAAGCAAAGACAGGTAAAGAAGAGCAAGAATGGTGGAGTATGAGAAGCGTGTTATAGCCATTAGCATGCGAGTGTGAAGAAGTTTGTGCGATGCTGATTGTGATGACCTATAATGGGGGGGACCTTGTGCTGATTTATATGGAAAACAGAGGAGAGTCGAAGAGAATTCATTGGGTGAGCTTGGAAAGTGGAAAAACCATCATGACTGTTTAGAGTGGGCAGTGCTGATGGTGGTGCAGGAAAAAAGTAATAATAAAAAACATAACAATGATATATTTTAAAAAAAATCATACTCTCATCGTAGAAGATGACGGCAATTAAAAAAAAAAAAACTGGCACCCACCATTCTTCACTATTGTTTTTTTTTCCCATACTAGTTAAGCAAATATTGATTATTTAGATCACAAAAAAAGCAGGTAAATATTATATTAAAGAGAGAATATACTCTCCCTCCATTATTATCAGAGAGTATAATCATTCATCGAACATTACTTAAAAAACCTTCGACAACTGACGGAGGCCGCTTAGCCTATGAACTTGGACAATTATATTTAAGCAATTTGTTAGGATCTGATTTGCCATGGGCACTGCACAAGCTGGACCACTACTTGACGGCTCAGAAACATCATATATCGCCGTACGCATGCTCATATAACTCCAGAGACTGACCTAATCATGCACTTGCATGCTGATATGTTTGCAGCTTCATAGAAGAAAAGAAACTGTTCTGTCATACATTCATTTGAGTTGTGTTCCAGATAATCAGCAAATACAGAACCCATTATCGACAAGAATGCTTGTTTTATCTTAGCTAAAAACCAGAGATGTTCTGCGTTATTAATTGAGAAGCCGTTGATTTTTCTTCATATCCTATGAAGTGTTCTTCTCTGGCGGAAAGGTGAGAATTAAAGAAAGAATTAAGCATCTCAAAGCATTCATCTATACACGTGCATCTTTAATTTGAAGAAAAAATATCTGATTAAATTGTGACTAGGATCTCATATAGAGAAAGGACGTGACAATGAGCTCAAGGCCAAGTCAACTTGTAAAGAGATAAGATACCAAAGAAACTACTATATTCTGTATATCACGTCAGTAATTTAGTGGAGAAAGTGCAAGTGACCACTTAGTAGAAGCAAGATTAAGATATGTACACCAGCACCTTCGAAAGTGTATGACATTGTTTATTACAGATAATATATATATCAGTTATGAAACCTGCGCACTTTTTTCAACCTAGTTTCATTGCATATTTCTTGACAATCTCCTTCATGACAAGACGATGTTATACAGGAACAAGAAAACGAATTCCATTGGATGAAGATGCACAGTGAGGTTTTATTCTAGGGAGCTAGTTTGTGTTAATTTGGAAAGATGCATTAGCGTCCGTGTTTATATGGGTTTGTGCACACAGAGACTTGTATATAACGATCGGTGGATATTATTTTTCATTTTAAAGTTTAGATTAATAGGTTATAAGTTGATCTTATGTATAATTTTTTTCCCATTTCTTCTTTAATGCGGGATTTTAAACTATCACATATGTACTCGACAAATCTCCTCCCTCATATGTAAGTTTGATACATGTATTTAAACACAATCCCTCTCCCGTGGAAGTATTTGACGATTCGAGAGCGATACCCAAAGCTTTCCTTTACCTAACCATGGAGAAGCAAACACAACCATAGGAGTCTACCCATAATTGCCACTTGTTTCAAGCCGAACCATCGGCTCTATTATTACTTTGTTAGGAAGTTGGTTGTGTTCGAGAAGATGTATGGGTCTTTGTGCTTGCATGCACCGAGCAAGCCCGTTTAAGGACTTGCATATAAACACCATTTCAAACTTAAAAATTATGAATGTCAGTATAGATGCACTCTTGACACTCGATTAGTTATATGTTATATTGATTTTGTTTATATAAATATATTTAATTATTAATAAAAGTTTATTTATTTTTAATATTCATTAAATATTTGATTAATGAATCTAGAATAAAAATAAAGATAAGATTATTATAATTATAAGATTCATATTACATCAAAACATTGTTCCTAACTAATCATAAATGCTCTATTAAGAATATTGAACATTAATTAAA
>Ga0325403_1005069_pt1 | contig 12367 bp, 7 predicted proteins | sample PopdelMetagenome_19_FD_205665 | JGI IMG/M metagenome (GOLD analysis project Ga0325403, IMG submission 205665) | Populus deltoides microbial communities from Bellville, Georgia, United States - Xylem-PdKOR-R4 | ecosystem: Host-associated > Plants > Phyllosphere > Stem > Wood/Secondary xylem...
GACCACTTCTCTAAGATGGCCCATTTTATTCCTTGTACTAAGACCACAGATGCTTCCAAAGTTGCAAAACTCTATTTTGATGAGATTATTAAGTTGTATGGTCTTCCCCAAACCATAGTTTTGGATAAGGATGTTAGATTCACAAGTTATTTTTGGAAAATCCTTTGGCATATGGTGGGAACCAAATTGAAGTTTTCTACTGCTTACCACCCCCAAACTGATGGTCAAACTGAGGTGGTTAACAGGAGTTTGGGCAACCTTTTAAGGTGTCTAGTGAGTGATCATAATCGGAATTGGGATCTGATTCTTCCTACGGCCCAATTTGCCTATAATAGCTCTATCAATGGGTCAATAAGCATGAGTCCCTTTGAAGTTGTACATGGTTACAAGCCTAGGAAACTTTTAGACCTTCTTCCCATGTCCCTTCATGCTAGAGTGTCTGAGTCAGCCGAGTCTTTTGCACGTAGAATTCAGGATTTGCATATTGAGATCACTAAACAGATTCAAACAAGTAATGCGCAATATAAACTTCAAGCTGATTTACATAGACAACATAATGAGTTTAATGTGGGAGACTATGTTATGATACGGATTAGACCCGAACGGTTTTCTTCGGGAGCTAATCGAAAATTACATGCATGTAGTGCCGGACCTTTCAAAGTGCTACAACGGGTTGGTCCAAATGCTTATGTTCTTGATTTACCATATAATTTTGGCATTAGCTCCACATTTAATATTGAGGATCTAGTTGCATACCACAAACCACTTCCTATTCCAGATGATCCATTTGAGATACCATTTAACTCCTCTTCTGATGATCCTATTGAAACCTCTATCGCTTTCACCTTGACCTCAGCACAGGATAATATTGATGTTATTCTGGATGAACAAGTTGTTTTTACCAGGAATGGTGAGGTTCAATGGTTTCTAGTTCGTTGGGTGGGTCGACCTGACTCAGATTGTAATTGGATTACTAGAGATACTTTGCAGCAGCTTGACCTAGATCTTTGGGAGTACTATCAGAGTCGGCCAGTACTACACTCGACGAGGTCAAGTTTATCTAACCCCGAGAGAGTTGGTGGGGACACCAGACCCACACCACAAACTACACGAGTATATGGACGGAGACGACATAGGATGGCCCAGCCTGTCATGCTTTGGTTGGGAGACTAAGCCCATTTAGGCCCATTTCATTGTTATTTTATTTATTTAGCCCATTTGGGCCTGCTCATTGTTATTTTATTATTTATGTTAAACAGTTTGATTTGATGGGCCGAGCCCAATAGCAGGATGTTTTAGGGTTTACTATTTATTTGTTCTTCTGTCATTTTGAGAGGGAGTTTTTTTATGATTAATGAAAATTGCAGACTTTACATATCTCCAATCTCCTTTCTTCTTTTCTTCAGCTTCTTTCTTTTCTAAAGCTTCTTTCTGTTCTTGCTTTAATTTTATTTTTTTATTGTTCCGCATCAGTACTGGTTTGGGAGAGAAACAGAGGAAATGGGGAACCATGGGTTTATGGGAGAGGAGTGTTCGGGGTTCTGGATGTTGAAATGGCCGAGGGTAAAATGGTTTTTGGGGGGGGACGAAAGCTTTGGCTTGGAAGGGAGAGGTTTGTGTGCAGGGATGTTGGAAAATGGCGTTGGGAGGCGACTCATTTAGGTTTTAGCCAAGGGAAAGGAAAGGCTTTGGTCGGCTAGAGGGGGGAACGGCTTCAGGAGAGAAAACGGGTTTAAGGTTTTTTATCTTTAGAGTTTTTTTGTATAGCTCCCCTTTTCTGAAAAAAATTAGTCCCCTTATGAATTTTCTTCTCCCCTAGTGCATATGGCTAGAGGTTCATTTATATAGAAAATCTCTGCACATGATATTTAAGGAAATATTACAATAATTATTGCAGAGATTGTCTTTTATAACTAGCACCAACAAATCCTATATATATGGTATTTTATATTGCAGTGATTATTTTTCATAATCAGCATGAATCAAATCATATATCTATGGTATTTTATATTGCAGTAATTATATATGATTCGGTAATTATCTCCTTGACATATTGCTTCCTTAATGTTGGCCCTGATACTCTATATTATCGCCACATGTAAACCCTTATTTTTTTATTATTATTTTGAAAATTTAGCAAAACATGGATCAAAAATTGGGTAGCAACAAACGTTGCTTCTTCTTCTTCTCTCCTTTGTTTCGGTTTGCTAGTGTGTTCCTTTGTTTTTTTTTTTCACTCTCCTCTCTCTCTTTCTCTTTTGCTTTCTTTTCCCGTCTGTTCTCCTCTTTCTGCTTTCTTCTCTTGCTGTTTTTTTTTGTTTCTTACGCTCTGTTTTCTCTTCCTTACGTTCCCCCTCTCCTTGTTTTTTTTTCTCCCCTTGTTCATGGTATTTCTTTGGCTTTTATAGGCCAGAGAAAGCCCTACGGTGGTAACGGTCGTCTTGTAATTTGGAAGCAGAGAGATAACAGCCATAAAACGTGCCCCATAATTGGAGCCATTTGGCGCTTTTGCTGCAAAATGTATCTCAGCTTTTACTATTGAAAACGGCTTCTTGAAAGAGATAGTGAATAGTGCTTTAAGGAAACGACACCATTTCAAAATTCAAATGGATACTTTTGATTTGGTCATTGAATTTTTTGTAATTTTTTAATCAAGCCCTTGGAAAATTGTAATTGGATTCCTTGATTTTAGCATCTTTTCCGATTTGATCCTTGTTTTCGGACTGTTTCAATTAAAATCCCTAATTGGCCATCAAACTTCAATAATTATGCAATTAAGCCCCTGATTTGGCTAAATCAACTCTTCAAAATTATAATTGGACCCCAGAACTTTAATTTCTTCCAATAAAAGCCTAATTTGACTTAAAAATCAAATTTTCTTGCAATGAAACCCTCTATAAATTCAATTAAACCTTAGATAAAATCTAATTGAGTCCATAAACATCTGATTTTGGACTTTTCTTCCTTGAAATTGAATTTTCCTTGTCAACATGGCTCTTACCAATTAAAAATATACTGTCAAATTTTAATTCTAGTATTTTTAAATCTCCTCAACCAATTTCTTTCCATTTTATAGGCGTTCCAACATCCTTTTTCCCACTCCTATTATTTTTTGGATTCCTTCTGAATATATATTTTTTTATATGCATTTTTTGTATTTTTTTCATTTTTTGTGCGGGAACCCAAAAATAGGTAACAACAAAGTATTTCCTTTATAACCCTAGCTATTCTTGCTTCTATCTTCTCTTTTACTTTCACTCTCTATAACTTTTGAAAAACAGTTTTTCTCTAATATAAGAAGAAACCACCATCCTAGGTATTTCCCACCAAAAGCTTCTTTCTTCTTTTTCTTCTCTTTGAACAGAAAAATAAACCCTAAAAAAGCCAAATCTAACCCTAGGAATAAGGATAGTGCTAAATTTAGTGAGGAGTTTAGTAACTAACCTAAAACTAGAGGAAGTAACAAGGAACAAAGGTCCATCAAATTGGGTCCTGGAACTAGAGGGGGTGAGACCCCAGCGTACACCTCTAGTAAAGGAAAAAAATAGTTCTCTACATTGGAGAAGTTCTTCTTCTGCTATTATTAGATAGCCTCAAGGAGTGAAAAGATGTTTAAGGCCCTTGAGGATGATACCCCTAGCATCGTAAGTGTAGAGGAGGTGGCATTTGTTAATGGTCAGCAACTAAGAGAGTATATAGCTTAAATTCCTACTAAGGATGAGCGTATTAGCTAATCGACCTTGGGCTCAGCCTAGGGTCAATTTGAAATTACAGCCCTTTTTTGCACATATGCATTGAGGTATTCCTTTTCTCTTCATGAATTTATGAGGGAAGTTTTTAGATATTATCAATTAGATCTAGGTCAGTTGCACCTTAATGAGTAGATAATCTTATTCATTTTTTATAAGTTTTTTAGGCTTATCATAATCAAGCCTACAATTAACATCTTTAGGACTTGTTACCATCTAGTCACTGACACCGATGATGGAAATGACATGCATTGGTTCTTCACCTTTGCTAATAGACCCGCAAGAGCCATGAGAGGAGCTCTGTATGGAAATCCTACACATGTCAAGAAATGAAAGGAGAGGTGGTTGATAATGAGGTATTACTAGGCCGGTCATTCCTAAAGATGAGATGAAACAGATCTAAGATTGTTGCTATTATTGAAGGGTACCTCCCCCTAAGGTGAGCAATAGGCATTGTCTTAGCTTAAATGAGGAGAAAACATATGTTGTATTGGCCTTGACCACAACTGACTATGACGTCAAAAAAATGGACAAAAGGCATTACCAGACCAAGTTGTAAAGGATGCATCTTTTTCCTTATCCCTTGTTTTTTATACATCTAATTTGATTGTTGACTTTTTTTATACATGATTAATAGATGGAGGAGAATGAGAAACTTCATCTAGGCTTGCAAAAAAAAGCTTGTTTGCATCAAGGAGAGGGTCTCCATCCTTTAATGTGAATGGAACCGTTAATAAGAAGGGATGAAGCATGACCCCATGAACATGAATGAGCTTACTATACCTAAGGACTCTCTTTCTAAGGTAACAATGGTGAGAGCTAAGACTCTAGTAGAAAAGAAAGCAAAGGGTAATCGTACTCCCCCAGTTGGGGGTCAAGTAGATCTAACCTCCCTAAAATAATTACGGGTGTTGCTGGCCATTTCAAGAGAAAGAGGGTCTTCGCCTTATATAGATTGGCATGCTAGCCTTAACAGTGGAGGCTTCTATGATGACAATCTCTTTACCTTCACCTCTGATCTGGACTGTATAGGCTATAACTGTTGGGACCTCTATTTAGGGTGCTACTAGGAGAGCTAAACATATATTTAAAGATGCTTTTTCTAGCCTTTATAAAAGTGACGTCGTTCTTCCCTTATACATAAATAACCCTTTACCTAAATCTCTAGAACTATAACAAATAATATAATCCTTGGTTTTCTTTAATTACTAGGTGGTGATTCTTAATTTTTCATAATCCTTTTTTTCTGCTAACCAATCACAAAAAGCCCTGACTCATATCACAGTGTGATAAACATCCATTTAATATTTTCACATATAATTATAAACCATTTCTAAGATTTCCTTATTGATTCATAAGCATTTATATCATAAAGTCACATAAATTCACATTCATCAATTTCACCCAAACACTCATACAACATCTAAATCACATATACAAATTAAAATTCTTTCTTAAAAACACTTTACTCATACCTACAATTTTAATAACCATACAATACTATAAGTTTAAACAAATTCTTCATTTCCCCTCAGTGCTTCCTCATGGTAGGCCCAAAATAAACAGGCTTCCATCACTCCCGAATCATTAAATCATGCATTCTAACTCAAACAAAACATGAAAAAACCAATGAATCTAAGAAAAAACCATTGAACCATCAAGATCAAATCTTAAGTAATGGAGGGGGGGAGAGAGAGAGAGAGAGAATGTCAACCACTGGTAGAAGAGAGAGAGATGAAAGGGAGGGAGGATAATAAGGTATTTTAGGGGAAATAAGAGGAAAATTAAAGATTGCCCCGATATATTTAGGTTTAAATTGACCGATGAAATTTTCTATCACTTAGTTTGTCGGTGATGAACCATGATAACACATCATCGACGGGCTCACCAATAAAACTTTTTAAATCTATCAGTGAGTCTGATGGTCATTTAAATGATTTGTTTTTTGAAAACTTCCAAATTCATCGATGAATTTTCTTTCATCGATATTTTTGTTAGTTAATCCAATTTCATAAATTCTTTTCCAAACTCTTTGTGACTCTTTGACTATTTTACCAATAACTCCATCAATGAGTATAAAGTTTATGAATGGATGTTAATCTGTCAATCAGTTCTAATTTCATGCATTTCCTGCCAGACTCTCTGTAATTCTCTAACTATTTTAGAGTCTATAGGTGGGTATAAAGTTTAACAATGTATGCTAATTTGTTAGTCAATCTATCATCTGGTTCTAATTTCATGCATTTCTTGCCAAACTTGTTGTAATTCTTTGATCTTTTAACATTTGTCTGTGAGTTCATTGGTAATTTACTATTTTTTTAAATCACTAATGAATTCACTAATGGTTATTTAATAATTTATAATTTTTTTAATTTATATCGGTGATTTTGTTGGTGAAATTAATATATATATATATATATGGTTATAATCCAAATCTAGCCTAAACAATAACAACAACATCATTTATAACTTATTTAATAACAACTCGGATTTATAATATATTCAACAACTACTTATTAAAATTATAACCACAACAATAAATGCTTGATAAATGTTAAAAAAAATATAATGCATTATAAAGTGACAAAAAATATCTTAAAATCAATTCAAATCCTTTTTAATCTAAATCCTCCTCATCTTCATTTCTATCATCTTCGTGTCCATTATTATATTCTTCATTGAACTGAAGTTGTTTGATTTCTTCATCTTCATCCACTTTTATCTGTCTACTAGTACACGATATATGGTTTAAGTAATCACCAATATGAATATAGGTATTCTCAGCGACACAAAAATTCAAATTTTTCTTCTAACTTGGTAAATGAAATAACTCGATATGAATCAACTAACTCATCAAGTTGAAATACATTTTCTCCTTCAGTTACTTCTTCGTTACTATCTTTAACAACTTGAACATGACTCCTAGATTTGGTTTTCACAATGGATAACTAATCAACTTTATTCTTATCCTTTCTAATGGAATGAGTGTATATGTAATACACTTGTTGACATTGTTTACAAATATAAAAACATTATTGATGTTGCTAAATCTACCTATTTTATTAATTTTGACTAAATCATAATGAGGATCTACTCTAATTCTTCTATCGATATCATACCAATAAAATTTAAATAAAAATATTGTATTTTACACCTTATGATATTGTAATTCAGTCACCTCTTTTAACTTGTCATAATAATCAACTTCAAACTCATTAGAAGTTGATTCTTTAACATAAACATCACTATTATTGGTTTTTTACCCTCTCCATACTCTTTAATATCAAAGATATATTCATTGACAAAATACTCATTATAACATTGGTCCTTTCTTTTAATATCTAAAGATAGTAATTTCAAACTTTTAACATTGCCTCCTATGTTGTACACTTGGTTAAAGATAACAACTATTAACAGTCACTAAAAAAATTGAAGTAAATGTTTTTTATTAGAGTTACAAATTATTACATACTTATATTTTAAACCACATGAAAAATTGCTCCTTTTATAATTGAAAATTTTGAGCTTCAACAATATATGGATTTTGGAATGACAAAAATTGATGGTGTTGTTTATAAAGTTGTTATTGAGAATTTAGATTAATTTAGAATACAAGAGAAAATGATTTAAGACTACAAAATTGTAAAATTTTTTACTTAACAAAAGGTCTCATTCATCATAGTTAAATAACATATAATTATCTGCTTGTTTAAATTTGATGTCTATCATATGTCTTCTCAAAACTATATTCTTCAATAATGGTCGTCTATAATAGGAAAATATTGGCAAATTTCTCCTAGAAGGCACTCCACCACCATCATCATGTCTTGGAATGCGATTGATTATTGTTCTCATATGAGGCTCAAAATAATACGAGACAAATATTGAAATTTCTTTTACAATATAAGCATTGTTTATTGAAACCTTAATATGCGCCTTGTTTTTAGCCTTTTTTTTAAGTTTAAACAAGAATATGCATAGAAGTAAATATAGATTGAATAACCAAATGCTTATAAAAACACATTACATATTTAGGATGCATGTAATCCTTACCTCTTTTGAATGGATACATCCATTTATACTGCACAGACCCTTAAACTTATGCTTCATATGCTAAATGTATAAGTAGATGCTCCATTGAGTTGAAGAAGAATGAAGGGAAGATTATTTCATGTTTATTTATTATCTCAATGATGTTCATTTAAATGTTGCTCAATGTGTTGAGAATGTAACTTGTTCAAGTAAACATGTCAAAAAAACAACTAATTTTCGTGAATGCATCTTATATCCCCTTTGAAGACAAATCCTCATAAGCAATTGTAATGAGTGTTTGCATAAACTCATAACAGTCATGACTTTTAATTCCATACAATCTTCATTACTCCAAATTCATCAATCTAGCTATGTTTGAAGCATATCCATCAGGAAATCACAGATTCTTAAGTCATTCATACATAAGAAATAATAGTTTTTTTTTATCTAAGGTGAAGGTAGCCTTAGGCTTCGCAACACGTACTCCATCATTAAACAACACTATATCATGACAGTCATAAAATAAAACTATATTTATTGTAGCTTTTATATTGTTCTTTATTTTTTCCTTAACGTCTATGATCGTGTTAAAAATATTTTCAAAAACATTAATCTACATGTGAACCTTTACCTAAATAACCATGATTCATTCATATTATATTCATCACCATACTCCTTTAACGATTATTATTATCATCTACATTATTTATTATTATCATATTGTTCTAATAACCAATTATTATTTGTATAAAAATTCAATATTGAATCAAAATGTGAACTAAATAAATCAAATTAATAACAGTAATTGGTTCCTAACTAATTATTCATTATTTTTTCAATTAAAACTTATTCAATCTAAATTCATACAATTTAATTGTTATCTGTTCCATAAAATATTAATTTTCCTAAAATTTTCAATTTAACAATTAAATTGATCAAATGTGATTGGTAACCATCACATAACTCATCATTTCATCTAGTATATCACACCTAAATTACAAACAAATTCATTTTTCCTTAAATCCTAAACAAAACCTAAAATATAAATCATACTTAAATATAACAAAATTGTCAATGAAAAGACTATGAAATATATAAATATAAATACAAACTACAAATATTATTACATAAAAATATCAATAAATTAACTTAAAATATAAATGGGTATGTTTGCTTACTTGGTGTATGGATTATTTAGAAAATATTCAACCAAGAGAATAATGTTGACACTACTGAGTATTGGGGTGGCTAAATTTGTGAGGATGTGGCCTAAATTTGTGGCAAAATGGAGGGGGTTGCTTTTTTTGCTATGAACGAAAAAAAAAAGAAAAGGAAGAAAGGAGGATGGGGCTACCGTCGGTTCTAACACTTCTAAATTTACCGACTAAATTTTCGATGGAAACTAGCGATGAAATACTTCCCTCAGTAATTACATTATAAAATAATAACATGTCATTTTACTAACGGAATCACCAACAAATATTTTTTTAATTTTTTAATTATTTTTATTCTGTCAGTAATTCCACGTTAATTAGTGGTAGAAAATTTTACATCGCTAATTTTATTGTTATTTGACAAATTTATGGTGTAATGATAGGAAGCAATTAAAAATGATGATAATCAAAGCTTTCACTAATCAGAACACCATATTTTATATCATAGCTGTAAACATTATATACAAGTTTAACTTCAATTTTATACATCAGGATCAGGTCAAGTTTCAGTTTTTCAAATTGTCATCTGAACTTGAATTTTTTTCAAGTTCAGATGAAGTCTTCACATCTTGGTTGATGCAGGATGCGTTGGGTCTGCAAGCTGGTGGGAATAAAGGTTGAAAGAGAGGAGAGATTCGTTGCGATATTCGGTCGCCCTAATGCCAAGGAAAAAATTCAACGAAGGATTTAGGGAGAGTCTGAAAATCTGAAGTTGGCAAGCAACTTCTCTCTCAATTCGGAATATAAGTCCGCCACAGTATGTAATTTCTCTTAGTCCTGCTCCTACCTGGATTTTATTCAAATGGGCAATTGATATAATCTTCTTAGCTGTCAAAATATTTTCTGAAATCCTGATTCTATGAGGATTAATCTCTTCCAATCCAAATTTTGAGGAAAAAGTAGAATAAATCATATATATAAACTATATACTGTCTTAACATCCTCTTTAGAACGGATTCCTCAGAATATCACCAAAAACTGTAGTCCGTTTACTTTTTATTTTTCCTCTCTCATACCTGAGAAAGTTTACAAAAGATGAAGAGACAGAGAGAGCACAGTGACCACTATCGTTCCCTCCTCTCTCAATATCCTCGTGAAGAAGTTGAGCCTGCCCTAAACTATTCCAAGAAACTGAAAGCCTGGTTTCAATATGACCAGCCTGAAGAAAAAATCCGCAGCCTTGGCAGGATCTTGGAAAAGTTCATGGAGACAGCGGCTGCACATGATGGTTTGGTAGGGGGGCTGACAGTCGTCTTTGAAAATTTTTCAGCAAGAGTGAAGGAAATTCTTGGAGGTAATCATGACTTGATCGCTGGGCTGAACTCCTTTTTGCGGCCTGAGTTTCAAATCAGCCTTGACGTTGAGGAGAAGAAGGAAACTGAGCCAGCCATGGAGAGTAAGACAGTTGGAGATGGAGAGCGTATGGATTTCGTGAAAAAGCTTGATGGCAAGTGTGGTAAGGATGTTTGTGGAGCATTGTTGAAGAATTTTCGTTTGCGTAAGGAAGAATCTATGAGTTTGGCTGATGTCTGCGATTTTGGTCATAGGGTAACAGAAGGCCATCCTGATTTGCTACTGGACTTTCTTTACTCTATGCCAATTACTGAAGCAACACCATTGGCCTATTATCTTCCTGGTTTGAAATCTTCAGAACGCAGAAACTGTAGGGTTGATGAGCTGCAGAAAGAGAGTCCAGAAAGTTTTGAAGTTTGCGGAAAGAACAGGGAATCAGAATTCGTGAAGGCAGGTGGATCTCAAGTGAAAGGCGGTAGCCACGATAACGAGGAGGAGAAGGAAACTGAGACAACCACAGAGAGTAAGACATTCCGACAGGGTATGGATTTTATAAACAAGCTGAAGATCAAGTGTGGTGAGGATGGTTTGGAAAAATTCTTGAAGATTTTCAAATTGCTTAAGAAAGGGTCTAGGACTTTGGTTGATGTTTTTGATTCTGGTCTTAAGCTAACCGAAGGCCATGGTGACTTGCAAGAGGACTTCATTAAATTTATGCCACTTTCTGAATTAGAAAAACCACTGGCTTATCATCTTTCAGATTTGCTATCTACAGACCTCACCAACACTAGGGCTGCTGATGTGCCGCAGAAAAAGAGGCAGAATGACAAGGAAGCAAAACTTATCACGGGAGATGAAGCTGAAGTGAAAGCCAGTGACAGCGAGGCGGAAAAGATTAGAGAAGGAATTGGATTCTTCGAGAAAGTTAAGAAGAGGCTACCTTGTGAAATGAGTCACAAGACATTCTTGAAGCTTTTCTTTTATTACAGCAAGGGAAAAATTGGAAAGGCAGAATTGGTAAAAATGGTTGCCAATTTGATAGGAAACTATCCTGATTTGATGAGTGATTTTTATAATTTCTGGAGGAATTGTGAGAGTGTTAATGTGTTTGAAGTAAGGGGATGTAAGGCAAGGGACAGGAGGAGGCAGAAGCAATCAAGGGAAGAACTTGATTTCTCTAGCTGTAAAAGGAGCACTCCAAGGCGTAGGCTTCCAAATCACCATGAAAGGAACGTGTTCAAATGCGAAGATGAACAATATGAGCTGGACATGTTAGTGGAATGGTTCAAATCAGCTGTTATATATGCTGAGGAAATGGGAGGAGGCCCAGTAAAAGATAAAGAGAACAAAATGAGTGGAAGAATCTTTCTGAGGTGTATCGAACGTTTATATGGTGATCAAGGTCTGGAGATTCTGGACATTTTCGATAAAGATCCTCAACGTGCACTGCCTGTCTTGAGATTGCGCTTGCAGAAGAAACTAGAGGAGCTGATTCGATATCGTCAGAGTTTTGAAAAGCACCACGACTGAAACATATGCCACAAACTATCACAGATCACTTGGACTTTGACAACTCTGATCTTGAGAACAATTTGTAAAATCGTTCGTAGGTTTAAAGGGTCTGCTCAAAGATGATGTTCAAAGTCTGAATTAGATCAGCTTTAAGCATTTATTTAAGCGCACAAGTATTCTTTTCTATGCTTATTTAGAGCTCTTCAATGCAAGCCATTCTGTTCTAACACTGCTGTTCCTTCTTCTTGCTAAAGACTAGATGTAGTTATTCATGCATTGTTTCAAGCTCAAGTGGTTGGTTCTCAGGTACTAATTTCTACGTAGTTTTCCCCTGCTCGTTAGGGCCTCGTTACCTCTTTTTCTTAGTGATAAATTTGCATTATTTTTTAACACAACTTCTTGTAACGCATTCATTATATTCTTCATACTACGTTGCTAAATTCAATTTCTTTCGCAAAATTACAAAATCTTTTCACCATTTAATTAAAGGGTCTGCTCAAATTGATGTTTTAACTTTCAAGTATGTATGAAATCAACTTTAAGCATTTCCAAGAATAAGTATTCATT
>Ga0325403_1005071_pt1 | contig 12366 bp, 9 predicted proteins | sample PopdelMetagenome_19_FD_205665 | JGI IMG/M metagenome (GOLD analysis project Ga0325403, IMG submission 205665) | Populus deltoides microbial communities from Bellville, Georgia, United States - Xylem-PdKOR-R4 | ecosystem: Host-associated > Plants > Phyllosphere > Stem > Wood/Secondary xylem...
CTAACGTCATTCGTGAAATGAATTTAAAAGAAACATATAGATATATATCGTCTTTAAAAAGAATAAGAATTATAAAATATTAATTAGTTTCAAATATCAAATACCAAAATAAGAGTTGATTATGTTTAAAAAAAATTAAAATCACAATTACTTTATTATTTCTCAAAAAAAATTACCTTAGCTATATGTTTCTTTTAAATTCATTTCACGCATGACATTAGCTACCTAAATTATTTTTGTGTTTATTCACAAGTTATTTATTATTAAGGGAAGTTTATTTACTTGAAGTCGGTCCTGAATAAGAAATATCACATCTCAAAGATTTTTTGGTTTCTCTTATTTATTTATATTTCTTGACCTTTTTTTATTTTTTTATTTACAAAACATAAGTTAAGAAGAATACTAAGCTCAATCTATGTTGGTCGCTACTCTAATAAGACTCGTTGACTTATTATTGATCTCGTTTTTGTTTAAAAGCATTACACTAGACCTACAATGGTCCCTAAAACTAAGAGACATGTCGATCTAACGTTAAAATCCAAGTTTAATTAAGACATGATGTTAACTTGATGAAAACTTGTCAACTCATTATTAAACTCATTTTAAGGTTAAAAACGACGTGTTAAGCCTATGTCGGTCCTTAAAAAATAGAAAACATATTGACTGAACTATTAAAAAATTCACCTGATGTAATTTGTTCATTTCCTCTATTGAAGCATATAACTTTATATCACGAGTTCATAACTTTTGAACCTACTATGCATATATATATAACATGCAAGGCAATGATGGTTTACAAAAAAAACTAAAGGGTTTCTCATTTTTTTTTTATTATTATGGATATCAAAGGATATAGTGTCTCTTTCTATTTAGATGATATGTTCTGGATCATGATCGCCAACTTAAGAATTTTTTTTAGCAGATCTATCATTCCACTCTCTAATATGGTGGAATGAGATGTCGAATGTTTCTTTTGCCTGTGTGTTTATGTGTTTCAAAAACACTTTTGAAAAAAAATTTTATATTTTTTTCTTCGCTTCAAAATAGAATAACCTTTTCTTACAAATTATATTTAGTTGCTCATTATATAACTTGGCTCATTCTTAGTCTTTTAACTCTATTTCCATCAACACTCTCAAAGAAGTGATTTTGATCTATATTGGTATCACGACTTCCATTCCATAAACCAGCTAATATAGATTTATACTTATAGATGTCTTTATTGTCATGCAATAAGCATAAAAGGGTATATAAAAGCATTTCATGCTAGTCTATATAAGTAACGACCATCTTCTATATGATTTTCTTGAACTCTTGTTAGTTGCCTTTAAAACACCATTCATTTTTTCCCAGTATCGAAAGGGGTTTAAATGGTTAATCTTCCACCTCTTACAGAGTTCAACCATAATCTTTCCATTGAAGTTTTGAGCATAATTTGTTATTAGCATTTCTAGTGAATCATGCTGACATATTAGGTATTACTTAATAAATCATCAAAATAGTTTTTAGGTTATATAAGTATAAAACAATGCTTCTACTCATTTGATAAAGTTATTGATCGCTACTAGAATGAAGCAATGTCTATTTGCTTGCCTTATTATTGATTGGATTGATAACATCTAGTCTTTATATAGAAAATAGCCAAGGAGATAACCATATAGAAAAAAAGAGATAACAGTGGTACACTTGACATTTATAACACTTCCTGATATATTCAATGCAATTATTTTCCATAGTCATCCAAAAGTACCATGATTGCTATATTTGTTTGGTCATCAAATGCCCATTAGTATGTGTGTAACATAAATTCCTTTGTGGACTTCTTGTATAGCTTTCTTAGCTTTTGTTGAGTTTTGACATTATAATAGAGTACCAAAATTATTTTCCATTAGCATGTGTGTATAATCCATTGACATTATTTTTAAAGGTTTCCCATCCATTTTGGAAGCCCTGGTGACTATTTTGGCCTTTGATAAACTATTTAACATTATAATACCATAGTCTTTCATCAATTTCCCCTGTAAATAAGAAACAATCAACTTCTAATTTCAATTCAAATAAGTTGTGCTTTGATCCCACAGTCAATTTTAGCCATGAAAATTAAAATTGCTAGAGCATCTGCAAACCGATTCTTATTTTGGCTTAGGTGTGTGAATTCGATCTTGTCGAACTCACCTGCGATCTTGGTGAGGTATTCCTAATAAGGCTTTAATTTATAATTTGTAGTCTTCTGCTCCCTTTTTACTTGATGAATTATCAACATTAAATCACTATATATGTCAACTTCCTTGACTTGTATTTCTTAAATAACCTCTAAACCATGGATACAAGCCTTACACTTTGTTATATTGTTGGTACATTCAAATTATAGCTTAATAGAGATGAGGTATTATATCTCATTTTGAAAAATTATCACTATCCCAACATCATTCATTAAGACATTCAGAGAATTCATAATACACCATTCATCCTTTGTATCATTTATTTTTATTTCTGTTATCATGATATCCTCGTTTGGTAAATTGAAGTTTAGAGGCTCATAGTCATTAATGACATTGTCTGCTAGAGGCTCACAATACATAGTTCACCATTCATCTTTGTATCATTTGTTTTTGGTTCTATCACCATGATATCCTTGTCTAGAAAATCAGAGTTTAGAGGCTCATAATCGTTAATCACACCACTTTCCATAGCCTTTCTCATCATATAAATGATATTATATTCAATCAACAACACTTTTCATTTTGTTATTCGACTTGATAGGTAAGGCCTCTAAAAAATATACTTGAGAGGGTTTATATTTGATATTAGCCATAATATGTATTAAAAAAGTCATTATGCACTCCATACTAGACTGTAATATAGCTTTTCTAATGTATTGCAATGAGACTTATATTTAGTAAACTTCTTAATAAGGTAGAAAATGACTTGTTCCTTTCTTCTAAAACCATCATGTTGACCTAATGCACAATTAATGACAACTTTAGTGATTGTTAGATACAAGATTAGAGACCTTTCTGATACAGATGAGACGAATAAATGTGGCTTTTGCAGATAATGTTTGATCTTTTTAAAGGCTTTCTAACAGTATTTATCCCACTTTCCTAAATTTTTTCTTTCATATGAGATAAAAGATAGGCTTATATATGGTAGATAATTGAGAGAAAAATCGAGTTATGTAATTTAGGTGTCCTTAGAGACTTTAGACCTCCCTCTTGGTGCTTTGTGCTGGCATTGCTTAAATGACATTAATATTATCTAGATCAACCTCAATATCATCATTGTTTATAACAAAGCCAAGTAACTTTTCAGATCTAATATTAAAAGTACATTTTGCATGATTCAATCTCAATTGATACTTTCAATCAACTTTTTTAAGATTTTGACATGGTCTTCCTTTTGTTTGGATGTGGTGATTATATCATCCATATATACCTTAATTTCTTTATGTATTATATCACGGAATAATGTAACTATTTCTTGTTTATAAGTTGCTCTAGTATTTTTTTTTAATCCAAACAGCATGACTTTATAGCAATATATAACCTATTGTGTAATGAAAATTATCTTTTCTTTGTCTTTCTAAACTTTTCTAATATGATTATACCCTGAAAACCCATCATTAAAAGAATAAATGACATCTTTTTACAATATTATTGACCAGGATATCTATGTGAGGTGTGGTGAGAAATCATCTTTTAGATTAACTTTATTGAGATCCCTAAAATCATTATTCATTCAATTTCTTTCATCCTTATTTTCTACTTTCATAATATTAGATATCTAGGATAGGTATTATATCACTTCAAGGAATCCAACTTTAAACTATTTGAAACCTCTATTTTGATCTTTATTAAGATATCAAGTCTCATCCTTTTTAATTTTGCTTCATTGGTTTATATCCTTATATCAATGAGATTTTGTGCGCTATAATACCTGTGTCTAGACCAAACATGTTAGCATAAGACCAGATAAATACATTAGTATATTCTTTTAACAACTTAATCAAATTTCTTTTTTCTCCTTATAAAATCAGAGTTCCAACCTTTAATTCTTTTATATTATCATTTGTACCTATATTGACATGTTCTAACTTTTCTTGATTTGGTTTTATAGCATACTCTAATTGTTCCACCAACCTAGTTTCACCATTCTCTCATTTCTCTTGATCCATTACAATTAAAGTTTCATCCAAATTAGGCCAAATATGCTTAATGCAATGATTTTGGAATTTTAAGGATTCATCGCTTTCAGGATTCTTGAAAGCAAAAGGTATGGGGATAAGTAAATGATAAATAAATGAAAAATATGAATAAATTTCCCAAAATTGCATAATTTTATTTTTGGATAAAAACTGCAAGATCTCTTAATATGAAAATAAACTAAGCTCAACGCAAAATAGATTTCTTTTCCAATATCCTAAACTATGATTATTAAAAAAATGAGGATAACATAATAGCAAAATAACTTAGATTTGAAAACGATATGAATTTCTCATACCTTCTAATTATCAAATTCTTCCCTCTCAGCACACATTTTAACCAATTATTCGATGGATGACACCTTTTATAAGGTGCTAATGGTCAACTAGAGTAAGATCATAACTTGAGAACCAATTGACCTCGACATAAGATAGATGACATAGTCTTTAGTCTATTTCTCGTCCAGGTTATGGATGATGAGATTGGTAAACACCTTATTCAGGTTTCTCATTTCATTTTTAGCTTATATTATACGGGCTTGATGAGAAAATATGTTACAAATAGGTGAAATATCATTTTTTTTCATAATTAGGATCGCACCTCTCGATTCAGGAAATTCTTTTCTCATATTTCCTTTCCACCACCTTTAAGTAAATGATTAGTACTTAAAAATGTATTTTTATCAAGGTTTTATATCATCATTTTGCACTTGAAGTATCAATAACTCCTTAGCTAGAGCATGTTTTATAATAACAAGTCTGATAATATAAGATACTTTTAATTTATGGTAAATGTTGATTTTAAATATAGGCCTATCACATAAATCAGAGGATTGATTGATGAGTTTAACTACTGAAATTGAGAAGACAAAGAGATGGCTAAGCTTAGAAAAGAGATGTTGGTTTAGTCCAAACTGGAACATCATTTGGTTATTGGATCATAACTGGAGCTGTAGAGCTTAGATTTAGGTCTGGTTTATATGTATGGAAAGCTAAGACATAGGCCTAAAACTTTCATGAGCGTCCAAGATTTAAAAGTGTCATTTTCGAGTTCAAATGGTAGCAACAACGGAGAAGTCAGAATCTATCATGCAGCCCATATAATGTTCAGTGTTCAGCCCATATCTCAAGTTCTAGAAGTCCAAATGCGTCGATTCTTATTTTGTTGGAAAGCTGAGACAATTTCCTAGAACTTTCATGAAGACTATCTATTCAAATTATGATGTTAGCAATGATGTTTTCTACAGACAAGAAGATAAGGATTGTCACCAAGTCAAGATGTGGCCACCCACTCAACAATTAATCATCAAATTAATAGTTCCGAATTTTAGCCTATAAAAGGAGGTATTTACCATGCATTTAGGCATCTTGTTTTTCAGATCAAGATCTTGCTTTACTCTCTTTCTTTGTATTTTATAATGTTTAAGTTTTATTTCATGTTATATTAATCTCTTGTTTATGCTTTTCATTTCCTTTCCTTTACTTACTTAATGTATATCATTATTATATTTTTATTTTGTTTATTCATGTTTCTCATCTTTATTATGTTTAGCTAAGTTTATTTTGTCAAGGTGAAAAGAATACACTAATGGTGTAAGAATTAGTATAGTATGAATTCAACATGGACTTTAATGTTTGATACTAACATGTTTTGTATTTGTTATCTTACTTACTCTTAATACCTTGCTTGTTAAATGGTTAATCTAGATTTGTGTTGTACAACCCTTGGTACAACAAATACTTGATCCTTTCATAACCAACTGTATAGTATAACTGACACCTGTGTTATAAAAAGAACTTGATTTGTTGTTAACATAAGTTATCACCATAAATACCTGACCACATTTACAAGTATTGACATTACTCAAATAAGATAATTAATATAATCATGTTAATAATTTATAATCCGATTGAAACATCCTTTGTGTGTGATTTCCAGTTGAGTAATAAAAAGAGTTTATAATATGCTTATTTGAAATACCGTTAGTGGATCCTCTAACCTTGACAATTGTTTTATCCTTGTTTAATCCTCACATTTCAAAGTCCTTTTAAATTCTTTGTTTTATTATATATATTATTTGTAATTTATATAATTGATCTCCATGTGGTTCGATTCCGGTCTTGCCGGGTTATTTATTACTTCAACACTCCTACACTTGGGATAAGACATCAATCTTTTGATCGTGTCAGTAAACCCTTTTACTTGGCTTAAAACCCAAGCCAAAATGTTGATTGATATTTTTTTAACTTTATATAGTTGATTCACTATAGTAACCCTTTGTTCAAATCATATCTTAGTGGCAACCGGTACTCTATCATATATTTAACAACCGTGTATATAATTTTTAGATTCTTCAACACTGTATTCTTAAGCACCAACTCTGCATTCACAATCTTAAAGGCATAAAGGTCTTAATCTTGAATTCGCTCAACTTTTCTATATAAGGCATTAACATATTATTTATCAAATACAATATCTATTTTATTTTTGCAGTCACTAGCCCTTTATTGACCATATATTTGAGTATTTGATGCAAAAATGATGCCACAACTAATGCGAACCAATTATTAAGTCCACATCAATGTCACCGATCATTTGTCTTAGTGAACCATTATAAACCTTTGCTATCATATTGCTTGGAAGCATATATGATACAACATCTAGTAAACGATTTAAAATGTGCCTTAAAAGCATATTAAGAGATAAGCCATTATGTATCAAAACTTTGGCTTTGATGTAATCTTTACATTTACCCGTGATGTGCAATGACTTGTTATGTCCAATATCTTCTAGGACTAATTCATCTTTAGAGAAATATAGGTAGTTAATGGCCTAGATACTTCCCACCAGATGTTATCTATAATCAAAAGTGATATCTTGAGGAACATATGATTCATTTAAAACCTTCTGAAGTGTCTTTTAATGTGGTTCTGAACTCAATATAACATAAATTAGGGATATCCAAGCTAGGGTTTTTTTAATTGATCAACCATACTTTAGTTGCCATGTTTCATTATTTAGGAAACTTAGTGGCTTCTTCATCATATATTGGTTTGTTGACTTTGTTATCATTGGCAAGCTTTTTTTACTACTTTTTCATATGTATCCCTTTTTTTTTCCCCAACTCTTTAGAGTAAAACACCTTCTACTTTTTGGCAAATCCCTAACCTCAGTCTACATGATAGAGTGACTCCTTATTATAAGAAGTGTATATGTAATTATAAGATAAAACACAAAGTTATTAATAATCTTATAGGTTATAATAGACATAATCATTATTAGAGTTTCATTATTTGTTAGTTAGTTCCTACATACCTCTATTTTGTCAAGATTTACTCTTCGAAAAGAAATCATTCCCTCCTCATTCTCAATCTTATTGATCTCAACTGGTAGCATATCTAGGATCATTAATCTTAATTTCATGATGAAACTCATCATAATTATTAGCACCATGCCTTGACTTATTATAGAACTTACAATAGTCATCAGGATTCATAACAACCTATGTTTTGGAGGGTGTCCTATGATAATTTTCATTGGATAACATAACAAACAAATTTCTCATTATCATCTTCAAGAATGACCTCTTTCATGTCAAACCTAGAGCCATTGAAAATCATGTTTACATTGCATTGCGTTATAGCAATATGGTTTAACAAGGGATTTGTGTTCATATTTAGGGTATTTTGACTCATCAAATGTTACTCGACCCAATTTGATAAGGTGAAGGAGTTTATCTTTAGAGGGATTTTAATGATCAATGTTATGCCTAATTGCACCAGCATTGTATTCCAATTTATGGTTGGGTTTTTACTAATGAGGGTAAGGTGGTTGGAATGGTCTTTTTGGGGGTGGGAGTGATTGTTTAATGCTAGCGAGTATTTTGAAATTTTTTCCTGAAGGTAGCAATTGAGGTGGTAATGTTTCCTAGATTTTTTAGGTATTTCTAGAAGACTGGTTGTCAAGGCTAACCTAGGCATTTGATGTTGATTCGCTTAAAAATGACTAATTTAAAGGGAAATCTTTTGGTTGGTAAGTAGGGAATTGTGAAGATGAGCTTATATTGGCAATCGATGTAACATTGAATGGTGTCAAAATGAATAGTTAAATATTGTAACTACTGGTATCGACTTGCTTATGAAACATTTATTGATTATTATAATGGCATCTGGGTTAAAAATGATTGGTTTTCACCTAGTGCACTTTGTTGTCCTTTCTCTTGCCGATAAACCTTTATTTTTGTTGGTCGCATCACAAGTGTCTAAGATTTTTTTCTATTCTTACTGCTTGATCAATTCTTTCAGCTATAACAAGAATAATTATAAAAGTTTCTCCAAATTGCCAATTAGATATTCAAATCATTGAGCTTTGAATGTATTCGAGAATAGCGTGATCATTTTTTTTTATTGGACATTATATACATGTAGGCATATAATGGGACACTGTGTGCCATTATACTTGGTAAACTTAGGTATCTTAAACTTTTTAGGTATTACAATGTCACACAAGAGACATATTTTAACTGATTTTATTAGGATAATAATGGTCTATGCATTCCATCGATTAAAGTCTTTCTTCTATTATAAACAACTTTTCAAAGTTAAGCTCTTTTGCCTTCTTCTATTATAAACAACTTTTCAAAGTCAAGCTCTTTTGCCATCTTGACCCTCTAGGTTTCTTCAGTTGCGTGGTTAAAAGTTAAAGAAACCTAGACTTATTGTGCTTATGACAACCTCAAGAATGGAAAATACATTGTGAATTGGGACTAAAAAGAAATGTCAGGTGCCCCTTGGTTTAGCGAGGAAAAAAAATGGCCTTGATGACATTTATGATACTAACTGGATATTAGGGCAAAGTGACATTTTTGCTTGAGTTTACCCTGGATTAAAGGCCCTTTTTTTTTAATGGTATAGCTTGTAGTGCTCAGTCAAACAAGTTAATGGGCTTACTAAACTCTGTTTTCAGACTCACTAGCTCCCTATATTTGCGTTTTTAAGCCATGATCTCTTTTTATTTTTCATTTTCACGTACTTAAATCTATGGCTATAAAATTTAAAAGAAAGTTGAACTTTTACATGATAACTTATATTTATTCCTTAGGTTATATGTAAAAAATAAATAAGATGTATAAATGAATGTAAAAAGTTGGATTAAGTATGCATGTTTATTATTGTTCGAGTTTATTAGTATATTGAGTTTATAAGGATGGATTAGTTTGAAATTTCTTAAAAAATATCTCACTTAGGACACTAAACCCACATGAATTTTGGTTGATTAGAAGAAAATTTGCTACCAATAAGAAATAAATTTTCACTGAATATTTCTCTTATAGGAATTTATTTAAACATAAACTAAACATCAAATACAAAGTAAACAATTGGATATCAAGAAAGAGTGATGGAATGTCTTTTTATTAATCCAAAATAACAGTGTACAAAGCTTGTGTGATATAATACAAACTTGTTCTAAAAATCATTGTCATATACAAAGTTACTTTGCTCATTCTTTCCATAATTTTAAACCCGGATATGGTGTGACTTTGTTGATGAATTCTTGAATCTGACCAAAGTAGTGCAAAAGTTTATCTTATAAAGCTAATTGACCCTCTGCTACGTGTTGAGCTATGCCTCTTAATCTTATGGAATGATTCTTGACATCTTGAGCTTACATGTGATAGCATATGGTTTTGAAAGCCTAATGATGTGCTTCCCTTTTTAAAACATCTTTCTCATTAGTTAAGGTTTGCCTAATCGAGACAAATTCCTTATGTTGGCTAACTCACTCTTAATGATGATTTTTGTTACTCCATTTCAAAGCCCCCAGACAGTTATCCAACTATATGATCAATTTTAATTGTTGTTGACATTGTTTTTAAAGCATCCTTTTTGTTTACTCTAATCCATTTATTCCAATTTGGGCATCTTTAAGCTTGATTTCTAACTTTCACTTTTCCATAATTTTCTCCTAAGCTATCAATATTGTGTGCACCATTTTTACCACCATGTGATCTTGTTCCTTATTGGCTTTTAACATCCTTTTGAGTCTTGCTTCAAGTTCCTCAAAAACATGTTTTTGTTATTGCAGTTGAGTCAACAAGTCATCTCTTTCTTTTTCCATAGTGACATGTATATGTTCTCGAGCTACAAGATTAACCAATATTTTTTTCTTTTTAGCACTCAGCTCCTCTACCTCTAAGTTTAAACCTAAATTGTAAAATTTTTGTTGTGCTTAAATATTCTCTTGAACATTTTACAAGCTCTGAGCCATCAACCTCTATGGACAATCAAAGGGTAAAACTCGATACCTTTTTCCTCTAGTTTATTGCAACATTTAATATCTAAGAGTAACCTTTCCATCAACTCTTCTAACAGTTGTGACCATATCAAGGCACTTCCAAGCTCATTTTACTGATTCTAATGACCCTTTAAAATTTTGAATTCCTCATAAAACTAAGCCAAATTAGTGGTTCTCAAAATGAATTGCTTGAATCCTGGGGCAAGCCTGAGCCTTAGTTTTCTCCCCTTTTATAAAAGACAGGTGAAATGTCATCAACCGCTATCTTTTTATATATATAAAAAAAGAACGACAACGCATCACTGTTGTGGCAAATTACATGTCCTTTATTATTACAGATTCCGACCGCCATAGGTGGTTAGAAAGTTGAGCTACTAACTTTTAGGCAAAAAAAAAATCATTTTGACTTCTTTTTTTCAATTAAACACAATTACAAAACACCAAATGGACCTCAATAAACTCCTACTTTTGGTCTTAAATTAGCGTTTAATTGGTTAAAAATAACAAATCAACCCAAATCTAAATAAATTCTCAACCCTACATCTATTTTTTTGAGTAAGATAAAGGGGGAGAATTAGCTAAATTAAACTCTCTCATTAAATAGAACTCGTTGATCTCAAGAACAAAAAGTTTTGTTAAGAAAAGTGGTCATTCACCAACTTTCTCTTTCCATCACTATTTTTCAGTGACCCTCTATCTCCTCTCTCATGCTCAAGGACTAAAATACTAGAAAAATAAAGTTTTGAAACAAATCATTCAATTGTTAAACTAAATTGACAAAAAATGAGATTTGAAAAAATACAAAAGTAAAATTTTGGTAAAAATTCATTGAAACAATTATTTTGTTTTTTTTTAAATACTTCCCATTTTTCTTTTTTTCAATCTTGGTCCCCTCATTCTCAATATTTTTTAAACAATAAAATATAGTTTTTTTTAATGAAATCGAGCACCAACCCAATATCAAGATATTTTTTAAGACCGATATAAACACATAAAAAGTAGATATAAAGAAGTTATCAACTCAAAATCCCAATCAACGCACATTATAACATCAAATTGAAAACAATTTTGATGACTTGAGACCATAAAGAAAATGGACCAGAATTGATACCATATTTTTCTTGGAAATAAAAAGCTTGATATTTTTTATTTGTTTTAATTTCTTATAAACAACAAAATTGCTTTTTTCTTGAAATTGAGTATCAACTCGATGCTAGGATGTTTTTTCAAAACAATAATAATGATGCAAAAGGGAAACCAAACTCATCATCAACCTCAAATTCCAATTAAATGATGAAATGATAAAGAAAAAAAAATTAATAATTGAAGTGAAAAAAAAATACTTTACATGAATTCAGAGTGATCCCTTTCACATGTTATAGTGATACCTTTTATTTTTTAATATATATTCTAATGCATTTTTTTGTTAACTACTTTTGATCGAAATTTAAGATTGTTCATTTTAACCGTTCTTTATTGTTTAACTGAAAATTTCTTATATTTTCTATTGCATTCTTTTTCGGCCTTTAAATAATATGATTCAAGTACGAGTACAGAAAAGGATGAGACCACTTGGTATACTAGATCTCCGTCTAGCATGTTTTTGGGTTTGATTATACACAGTATATTAAGCAAAATTATTAATTAACTTTCACTGTTCAAAATCCTGACCACTATAATCCAAAGTCCTGAATTTAACCCATAGTGACAATTTGAATGCATTTAATATCCTAAGCACTCCAAGCTTTTTCCCTGGGCTTTGAAGTTTACTACTAGCTATAACATGACTCATTTCTTTACAGTGCAAACCCTTGCTTCATGGCATGGGGTGCTTCTCTATTTTCTTGGCAGACTTTTTGATGTATGCTAA
>Ga0325403_1005073_pt1 | contig 12364 bp, 10 predicted proteins | sample PopdelMetagenome_19_FD_205665 | JGI IMG/M metagenome (GOLD analysis project Ga0325403, IMG submission 205665) | Populus deltoides microbial communities from Bellville, Georgia, United States - Xylem-PdKOR-R4 | ecosystem: Host-associated > Plants > Phyllosphere > Stem > Wood/Secondary xylem...
GAGGCCTGCTCCTGGCGAAGGAAAACAACAATGGGGGGGCTCAGAACTAAACCACCTTCATTTTCCTCCATTTTCTTGCTGTTTCTCACACTTTCATGTGTTTCCACAGCCCAACAACCGAACCCCATCAAGACCATTGTGGTTTTGGTGATGGAAAACAGATCTTTTGATCACATGATTGGTTGGATGAAGAAATCAATTAATCCAGCAATCAATGGTGTTTCTGGGACAGAATGCAATCCTGTATCAACCAAGAATCCAGGCCCACAATCCATTTGTTTCTCAGATGATGCTGAGTTTGTGGATCCAGATCCTGGACACTCTTTTGAAGCTGTGAAACAACAGGTATTTGGCAATAGCTCTATTCCTTCAATGACTGGTTTTGTTGAACAAGCTCTGACTATATCACAAAACCTCTCTGAAACTGTCATGGAAGGCTTTAGGCCTGAAGCTGTGCCCGTTTATGCCACACTTGTAAAAGAATTTGCAGTCTTTGATAGGTGGTTTTCTTCAATCCCTGGCCCAACACAACCCAATAGGCTGTTTGTGTATTCTGCCACTTCTCACGGCTCAACAAGCCATGTTAAGAAGCAATTGGCTACAGGGTACCCTCAAAAGACAATTTTTGATTCACTTCATGAGAATGGCAAGAGCTTTGGGATTTACTTTCAAAACATTCCAACAACTTTGTTCTATAGGAACATGAGGAAACTGAAGTATATTTTCAAGTTTCATCAGTTTAATTTGAAGTTCAAGAAAGATGCTAGAGATGGGAAGTTGCCAAGCTTAACTGTGATTGAACCAAGCTATTTTGATCTTAAAAGAATGCCTGCAAATGACGATCACCCATCTCATGATGTTGCTAATGGTCAAAAGTTTGTCAAGGAGGTTTATGAGGCATTGAGAGCTAGTCCTCAATGGAATGAGACCCTTTTGGTCATTACTTATGATGAACATGGTGGATTTTATGACCATGTTAAGACTCCTTATGTTAATATTCCTAGCCCAGATGGGAACACTGGCCCTGCCCCGTCTTTCTTCAAGTTTGATAGGCTAGGAGTTCGTGTGCCTACAATTATGGTCTCTCCTTGGATCAAGAAAGGCACTGGTAAGTTTAATTTTCTCTTACATGTGAAGTTTGGGTGGTACCTAATGTCAGTAGATACTTCGTTATTGATCGCTTTGACTTCTGAAGAATTAAAGTCGTGTTCTGTTGTTTCATTCTCCCACTTTCATTTTCTATTGTATTGATATAATTATTTGTTTCTTTTCAGTGATAAGTGGCCCAAAGGGACCTGCTCCAAACTCAGAGTTTGAGCACTCCTCAATTCCTGCAACTATAAAGAAGATGTTCAACCTGTCCTCTAACTTCTTGACCCACAGAGATGCATGGGCTGGCACATTTGAAGGAGTTGTTGGGCGGTTGACCTCTCCCAGAACTGACTGCCCAGGTATTCTTTGTCTTGTCAATGCACAATTAGGCATAAATAACTTAAATTTAAGTAGTGATAGATTGATCATTTCTTAGTCTTGTGTACTGATAAATCACATGGAGGAGATAGATTGTTTTTTAAGTGCACCTTTGCAAACCATTGCAGTGACATTGCCAGATGTAGCACCTTTGAGAAGAACAGAAGCAAAAGAAGATGGTTCACTATCCGAATTCCAGAGTGAGGTAGTTCAACTAGCAGCTGTTCTTAACGGTGACCACTTCTTGAGCAGCTTCCCAGATGAGATGAGCAATAAAATGAATGTCAAAGAAGCGCATGAATACGTGGAAGGTTCTGTTACAAGGTTCATCAGAGCTAGCAAAGAGGCTATCAATTTAGGAGCAGATGAATCTGCCATTGTAGATATGAGATCATCACTTACTACTAGATCTTCGGTTCACAATTAGTTATTAATCATTTGGGGTTTTCCTCCATTTTTCTGTTCAAAATTGTGTGTAGCTCCATGTCATTAGATTGGTGGAAGTATAGTGCCACAAAAGCAAAAAGAAAGCTCTCTTGCATAATGATTTTTATTACTTTGAATCGTTTGAAGAAAACAGTCTAGTGAAGCACAAGTCTCGAGTCCTTTGTAGCAAATGGCCAAACAGGAAAAGAACTTTTAGCTACACAAGTACGCAATTTTTGGTGTTCATTAAACCCTCAAAATTGCCATTCTTCCATTCTTTTACCTAGTACCAACAGGGAGATACTGTCACACTGCTTTCTGAAACAATGTCATTGCGACCAAAATTTATTCCAATAATCACATGTGCTCGAGAACCTATTGAACAGATTTCACAGAGATAAATGATGTGAAAACACGTTTTTCCCCCCATTAATGATGTAACATTACCATGGGATTCAGTACAGTAGGAGATGGAGATGACAATATGCCTGCTGAACACAAACTCAGCTTGCCGCCGGAGAACAATTTTAGACCTGAGACTTTTTTGGCTCAAAATTGGTTGGTAATTAATACAGATGCAAAGATCAGTCCCACGTTTAAATGCAGACGGGACCTTATTCTGCTTGGTCCACCATTAGTGCGGTACGGCTGGTAGCAAACAAGGATAGGGAAAAAAATAATAAGTCCAATTTTCTGCCAGGAAAGGGATTGTAGCCATCAATTTACGTCCTACATGCAGAGCATATGATGATGTTCTTTAACATCAGTAGCTTATAATAGAATCAACATTTTCGGCTAAAAAGTCCATCAATAGTTTCTCTTCAAATAACCATCAATGACACCGACAAGGAACTTTGCATTTCACTTAAGTCGTTCGTTCAAACACTATGCAATAAACTAGTTTTTATGCAGAAGTTAAAGTGAACCTGTATAAATCTTTCCAGCTTCCAGGAAGTCATCTTGTTGATCAAGATACATATTGCAACTCCTTTTCAGTTATGTGAGAAACCCAACATACATGACCTCCAAAGGTGCTTCCAAAGCCTAGAATCTACAGAGAGCTTCCTAATGAAGCAACTTCAAATTACTAACTTGGTAATTTGGGTAAAAACAAGTTGGGGTGGTATTAAATTTATCTTGGAAGGCTACTATTCGGAGGAATTGTTTCATTCATGAGATGCAGCTACAACTTCCTCAAAGCCAGGACAATCAGACATCAAATCGCATGTTACAAATTGTTTGAAATCACTTGATGTTGTGATCAAACAGGGAATGCCATTGTGAATATGAAAAAACAATCAAACTTGCTTGTACACAAAATTTCCTTGAATAGAGACAATATCCATAATGCTAAACATATCAAGATATGCAAGACATGCTCCCTTGTACAATATCTCTATAGATTTACTAATTTATGCTAAACCAGAAACTTTCTTGCTACTTGGCTCTAGAAATCTACAGTTAATGTATATCCGAGTGTCACAAAGAAAGAAAATGTCAAGACAGACATCATCTCACAAACGCATCTCCACTTAGTTCTTAATTCCCAGGCATCACTTTTCATGATAATGAGTTCTGAATGAACTTCAGACAGAATAAGGACCCTGCCATGTAGATATGTCTGCAATAAGCTCTCGTAACTGATCTATGAGAAGCTTGACATATGTGTTCTTCTTTGCAAGTTCCTATGATAAAAAAAATTCAAGATTAGAGCTAATTTTTGCAAATATAAGGAAAAAGAACAAACACACAAACTTTGAAGTAACTTAGAAGACATTTTAACTATGTCGCATAAAATTGCTCTTTTTTAGCAATCCAAAGAGCAGATACAGTTGCAAATAACTCTGAAACAATAAACTATATAACATATACAAATTGATTAACCAACACGAATTCAAAATTCATAGCAAATTACCTTTCTTAGGTTGGAGGCTCGCTCTTCCAACTTCTCAATCTCAGCTTGATCTGCCGGAGAACTGGTTTCAAAAGGTTTTGCCTATTTTGGAAAATGAAAAAAAAAAACACACAATTAGCTTCGTCACCAGTTTCCAAAGACAAAATTTTACCCCAATTGGAAGCCCTAGACATTTCCAGTTAGCCCAAAACATTCAATTGGCTAGAATACTAACTTATGAAGTATTGAAACTTAAACATTACTAACAGCAATATCTTCTTGACTCCCATATTATTATATACCTCAGATTAAAGCAACATTCCAACTGCAGAAAGAAGAATAATTCTAAAAATTTGTGAAAAACTTGCTCCTGATCATTCAACTAATTAAGCAATATTCCAATCACAGACACAAAATGCCTCGAAATTCAACACTCCATAAAAATCTTCCGTTATAAATCAGCTACTATCTAATCTCAGAAAGCCTCATACATTTAGCATAAAAATTGCCCCTTTTAATCAAGCACAATTTATACCCAAACAAGAAAATTCACAATATAAAGAAAAAAAACTAGGGTTAGGGTTTTTTTAAAAAAATAAACCTTGTGAGAATTAGGAATTGCCGCAAGAACATCACGAAGAGCAGCAACCGAGTTCTTGTACCGGAACCGAGCTTCATCAAGAGCCCCATTACCCACCCCGCCACCACCAGAGCCACCGCCATTCAATTCAAGAGTGGAATCAGAGACAGCAGCATTAGCATCACCGTTTTGGGCATTGCTAGAAGTGATAGGGGAAGTGACAGTACTTGTAGAGGTGGAGGTGGTGGACCATAAAGTGGGGTTGCAAAGTTCATCATTCATAGAAGAGAGGATCTGGTAAGCAGCTTGGATTGTTTCTTCCAAGTGTTTTTGGCCTTCTATGGCTAGTTCTTGTGTTGTTTTTGAGTGTTGTGGTGTTACAGGTGATATGGGATTTGAATTGCCCTCCATTTTCTCTTCCTTCTTTGGATTGTTTTTATCTCTGCTTGTTTGAGTAAAAATTTGTCAAGTGGGATTTTTTTTTCTTTCCTTTTCCCTTTTTGTATCTGGATTTTCTTAGAAACCAAACATGGGATTGGGAAATTTTGTGTTTCGGAACAGAAACACTATATAAATATTAGTTTATAAGAGGAAGAGGGTAAACTACATCTGAGCCATCAAACTATTTTATAGATTTTACTTGAGTCTCAAATATGCTAGAAGTTTTCAATTGATGCAATTTATGTATGTTTTGCATTGCAGTGTTTTTATAAAAATATTTTTTTATTAAAAATATATTAAAATAATTTTTATTATTAGTATATTAAAATTATTTAAAAATATTTTTTTTAATATTTTTTCACATAAAAAAAATATAAAATACTGGTTAAATCACAAAAACTAACATTTTAATTGCATGTGTTTGCTTCATGTTCTGACATCACTTGTGGCTATAGTATTTTAAAGTCACAATCAATAGATTAATATAATTAATAAATTATTTTGTTGTTATATTGCATCTTACATATCATTTTCGAATACAAAATTATTAATTATCTTTTTATATGCATGCACACGTAAGATATTATTATTATTAGATGTGCTGAAAGTTAAAAATAATAATTTATTCTTTCTTCTCTCTTTTGGTTTTTATTTTTACTTTTTTTAGTAATGATGAAATATCTTTATGATCCAATTATCAAATTGGATGATAAACATAATATTCCACAAACAGTCTTAAGAATAAAAAGGAAAAATATACAGTTGTATCATTTAATGAATTTGGAGTCATATGAAAATATTTTGAACTCCTGGTCTGATATTGAGAAAATAAAAGAAATAGGGATGGATGTGAAATATTGAAGAGATTGTGTGGGTGTCAAAATAAAATTTACTCAAAAAAAAAAAAAAGGGAATGAACAATGACGAAAGAAAATCGGAAAAACGTCGACAGCAGGGTTCGAACCTGCGCGGGCGAAGCCCAACAGATTTCAAGTCTGTCTCCTTAACCACTCGGACATATCGACGCTTGTTGGTTGTTTCTTCGTTTATTAAATTAAATAATAATACTTAACATGGAAAATGCCATTGGTTGATCATGTCCTCCCTCCGCATCCCTCAACCTCCAAAATCACAGACTTTACTTTTTACTCCAAAACCCGTTCTCTTCACCAATCTCCTCTCCTTAGCCCTCACCGCAACCTTAAACTCTCCATTTTCCTCCTTGGATATCGCTTCTCTTAACTCTCAGCCTCCCCTTCTCTTTCCCACAACCCATTTTCTCAATCCAAGAACCTGCAGATTGGACTATAAAATGGGTATTTTAATGAAATTTCATTTTTTTTCTTTCTTTATCTCCCCTACTTTATGGGGCTAGATGTGTATGGTTTATATGTCTTTGTTGTTTTGACTTCGTGCAATGTTCTGTTCTTGCAGGAAAATCAGGCCTTGCCCGTCTACAAACCCAGGTTGTGTTTCAACAAATCCGCAATCTTCATCATTTGCATTCCCATGGAGGATTCCAGAGAATGTAATCCAGGTTTTAAAGAATTCTCTGCATTGTGGCTAAATGTACCGCTTCAGTGTAATTTATACTTGCTTTGGTTGTTAATTTTGTGCAGAAGTTGCAGGAAGCAATCCTGAAAATGCAGAAAAATGCCAAGATATGCAACCATAGTAATTATGTAGCAAAATTTGAAAGACTTTGAACACCATGAACGATTGCTTGATTTTAGATGTGAATGTGAATGTGAGAATAGGTACATTGATTGATTCTCATTTTAATTTTATCAGTAATTTCTTTGGTCTTTCAAGCCAATATTTACAAGCTGAGGTTGATGGAGGGTTTGACCGCGACGTGCTTGATTTTTTCGTAGAAGGAGATGTAGTTGCTAATAGATCTATGGCTACAAAAGTATAACCTATGTATACCCCTTCACAACAGCCTTGGGGAATCACAACTCACAGGGACAGGAAGAAAGAGTGAAGAAAATCTTGGACGAGTTAGGCTGGTATGTTCCAAGTTTTTATTCCATGGATTAGATTTATATTATATTGCCTGACCAACAAGATGATTAAATTTAGTCCTTGTTTTGAGTTAGCTTCATCAGTTAGTGGATGTTCTCAAGGATATCAGTGGAAAATCTTAATCTGGTATTCACTGGTCCTGACTGATTGTTCTTTAATAGAACAGCAGAAGAATTCGAATTCATCAACTATTTTTTAGACTTGTTTAAGCACTTGATTTTAAGAAATTTTATGGAGATTCTGTGTTATGATCATATAGACTATCTTAAATCATCTCGAACCCATCATGATGGATAACATTTCGGGCCACCATTTACAAATGTAAATGCTGAATCGCGTTGATTTTTTATGGTCCCGATAAAAAATGCCTTCTGAAGTTGACAATTTAAATTAGATGTTAGATAAGATGACCAGGTGAATAGGAAAGATATCTAAGATGACATATCAGAGGTTCAGAACATGCACACATCTTGCCTGCACGTTTCTAGCTGAAAGGGGGAAAAGAAGAAGAGAAAACAACCCTGCCGCCGCTGTCGAGTGTTAAATCAAAAGAACCTCTGTTTTGCATTGATTGGAAATTAGACTTACACTTCCCAGGTGGAAGAAAAAAGTGGATGATGTGAAGCAAAAGCTGAAAAATCATTTGGAATACACTTGCAATTACAAGCCATTACGCAGAATGGAGGTAAGATAACTTGTGTAGAATGGATATGTAAATGGTGAGGTCATTTCTTGCTAGAAAGAACACATGACAACTAAAGTTCAGTCACAATGGATGGGATTTAACTCCAAACTTGGAGAAGTTCATTTCTTGCTTGAATTCTCGTAAAGCATGTCCATTTTCATGTGTGAATTACACAGATATTGTGTTTGACCCTGAGTGGGTTTTCATGACAGCCTTGTATTGCATTCACGAGTGTTTCACAGGTGTTTTGTGTTGTGATAATAGTCACGGTTTAAAAAAACATTTAAGATGGAATTTAATATCTAAAATTAATGAAAAGCAAGTATTTATGAATAAAAAGCAAGTTATTTTAATTTCTACAAAATTAAAGCCTGAAGCACAATTATCCGTGGAAACAATGCAAAAAACAGAAATTATTTGATTAATTAAATAATTTTTAGTTTTTTCTTTGTGATTGAACAAAAAAACAGAAGTTCCTGCAATACCGAATGGTGGCTAAAGTTTGTGTTTCTAATAATGGGTTGGCTCAACGAAGAGTTTGCTGCTGCTTGTGTTCCATTGGAGTATTAACTTGCTTCATAATTTCTGACTTCCCTGTAGGTTTGGTTCCATATTTTATTTTGATGCATCACTTCAAAGTTCAATCAGGTAGGAAATGAATGGCTAGACTTGATTAATCACTAAATTGGTTTAATTAATATGTTTGAATACGATCAAGGTGGAACTGTAGCTCAACTGGGTCACCATCAGAAGCAAAAGCTTCACTGTCACTTGATGTATCTTCTTTGATTCGGAAGCCAGACGTTTCTTCCTATCTGCAAGGTGGGTCGACTGTCACTGTCACCTTTAGTTTGATTTTTCTCATTTAAAATGATAGTGAGGCTTGAATGAACAAGCTATATACGTAAAATGCTGTCACCAAATCTTAAGTCTTGACCTAAAATCTCATAAATTTCTAGTGCATTATCTTCTTGTTTGTCCTTGAGATAAAGTTGTTGTCTAAGAGGACAAAGGGATGCCCTCCATCAGCTGGCATGTGAAAGCCATGGCTCCAAATTGATCTGAGCTGCCCATGTTTTAATCGATCTCAACCACACCACACCACACCAATCCTGTCCTTTTCCTTTAATGTCAACCTCCCTTTCTGCAAGACACTCCTCTATGGTCTTTTTCAAGAACAATTATTATAACAACATTTAAAAGAGATTGTTTCACTGTACATGAAACTAGTATTTTACCTTTGGGTGGCAAAATTAGTAGGCTTTGTTTTAGGAGGAGGAATGTTATTTTTATAGGATTCATTAATCATTACAAGAAAATAAAAATGAGGTTAAATGGTTTTTTTAAATTTTTATTATACAGTATAATTATTTTATTGCTCTTTATAAAAAAACATTAAACATTGATAAATGAGTTTTTTTATCTTTTACTTCAATTTTACAACAGTTAAATTATGTCATTAAACTTGAAATTTAAAAATCTTTACCTTTGCTTTAAGGTTCTTTTATCTTTGGTTACTTAGTAGTTATTGGATGTTATTAATGGTAATAGGATAATTTTGTAAATTAAAAAAATTAAAGCTAGAGACACTTGAACAGTGTCTACAAGTTTCAGATGGCATGTGCATCTTTGTTTGGTGGTCAAAACCTTGCTTCCAGGGCAGCGGCTAAAGTGTCTCAACATCCTCACCATGAATAAGCAGTGTGTGTAGCATAATGGTGGCCGACTTGGCGCTTGTAGAGTTTTGTTTTTTTCTTTTCTTTTCTCCTATTTGATTTTCGTGTTAGTCTTTAAAAAATTAAAATAAACCCCTAAGATTTGTTGTTCTTAAGATTTCATCCCTATTTTTTTTATTGTAATTTTTTATTTAGAATAATTTATGAAATTAAGGATTTCTTTCAATTTCATTATTGTTCTCTTTAGTACAATTTTTGTCTTTAGAATAATTTATGAATTTAAGAATTTTTTTAATTTCATCCCCAATAGATATTTTATATGTCAGATTTGGCTCTCTTCCTTTCGATTACTATTTATTTTATTTTAGATGGTTTTTGCAATTTTATCATTCTACAGTTTTTTCCCTATCAAATCAAATCTTTTTATTATTATTATTGTATTTTTTTTTTACCTTGTAAGATTCTTTTAGAATGGTTTTTTTATGATTATTTTATCCTCCAACAATTAATTAGCTGGGTGTTCATCTTCTTAGTTGAATCCGGGTCTAGAATTTAATAGTTTATAAGTTTAAGAGATTAACTCTAGTTTATGAAATTGACACGGATTTCCTTGATTTTTTTTCTTTTTTAAATTTTTTTCCATCCTCCCACATTTTGCTATATTTTATTCACTTGTGTAGGATTTTTTAGTCATTTTGAAAGTAACATGGGTTGCCTCTATTTTTTTTATCTTTGTTAAATTTAGTTTTTCTAAAGGAATTTTTTAAAAAAATTAAATTGAATTAATTTATTTTTTCCTTCAACATTTAATTTTTTAGGTGTTGAGCTGAGGTTGAGAATTTAATGGATTGTGAGTTTGAGAGTTTAACCTGGTTTTACAAAATTCTCTTGGACTTGCTTGGTTTTTTTTTTCTTGTTTTTTTAAGCTTTTTTTTCCGCCACTTCAGCCTCAACATTCTTTTTATTCATTTTATATGGGATTTATCTTTTTTTTTAAATAACAAGGGTTGCCTCGAGTTTTGTTTTTTGATCTCTGTTAAATTTAGCTTCTTTAAAAGGAATTTCTTTAATTAAATCAAATTTATTTATTTCATTCTCCAGCATTTAATTTTATGGTTGTTGAGTTTCTTAGTTTAGGCTGGGTCTATAATATAACGGGTTACAAGTTTGAGAGATTAACACGAGTTTACAAAGTTCATCCAGGCTCGCTTGGTATTTTTCTTTTTTTTTTTTCTTAAGTTCAATTGTTTTGGGTTTCATCCACCAACATTTTGTTATTTTTGTTTTTCGTCTTTTATAGATTTCTTTGTGTTTTTGAAATTAACAAGAATTAACTCAGAATTTATTTTTTGACCTTGGTTGAATCTAGCTTTTTAAAAGAAGTTTTATTTTTTAATTAAATTAAATTAATTGCTTGAAAATAAGCATGAGATGCTCAATTTATGGTGTTTTATTTTTCTTTGCTTTACAGATCATTGCTCTAACAACACGTACAACCTCTTTTAGTTATCAAATTCTTATATTTTTTTTATTCCTTTTAAAATATTGATATCACATGAACATTTATTTTTATATTGATAAAATATTAACCTAGTCTACAGTGTAGTGTGAGTCATTTATTTAGTTGTTTTCTAAAACTTATTATGACAAGAAGAATAATTATCTTCACTGGGAACCTTGAACCCTTTAAGGTAGTTCCTCTCATAATTTATCCTGCTAGTAGCAAAAGGCAACCATGTCATTATAATTGAGGCATTGAATTTTTATGCCCTCTTATCCCTTGATGTCTAGCATGTTGAACAATATTAATTGAACTGAACTAAACATGACAAATAATTATCTTCTTTTATGTTTAGTATGCATTGGACTGAACTGGATAATTTGTTTTATTTTGTGTCTGGGAGACACTAGACGAGACACGACTAACATGTGACTAAAACTAGTCCAGTCTTAATAAAATAAAAAAAAGAATTGATCTGATCTGACCCGATCAAAAAAACCCCAAGATAAAACACAAGTAAAAATCCATTCACTATTTTTTTTCTCAAAACGAGGTTGCTTTGATTTTTTTAATTTGGGTCAACTTATGTTAAACCTCCCAACCTGTAACTTGGGCCTTGTCCCGGGTCAACTTCTGAATAGAGTTTTAAAACTATTATAATAATAAATTTTATCCATATGTTGACTTGGATCAACACAGGTTGACCCTCTCAAACCATGACCTAGATCTTGCTTGGGGTTTAACTCCAAGTTGGATTTAAAAACTATGATAATAACTATTTTTATCTTTTATGTTGACCCTGGTCAATGGTCAATTTCAACCCATGACCCAAGCCTGACCCTAAGTCAACCCCCGAGTTGGGTTTTAAAACTATGATAATAACCATTTTTATTCTTATGTTGATCCAGGTCAATGATCAACTCAAACTGTGACTCAGACCTTGCCTCGGTTTGACCTTTAAATTAGGTTTTAAAATTATATTAATAATCCTTAAGCTGACCCAAGTCAATGGTCAACTCGACTCGTGACCTGAATCTTACCTCTTGTCAACTCCCAAGTTGAGTTTTAAAATTATGATAATAATTATTTTTATCCCTACATTGATCATAGTTAATGGTTAACCCGACCCATAACTTAGGTCTTGTCTTGGGTTGCCTTCTTAGTCGGGTTTTAAAACTATGATAATAATCATTTTTATTCTTGCATTATCCTAGGTCAATGGTAAACTCAGCCTATGACTCGGGTCTTGCCCCAGATTGACCTCCGAGTCAGGTTGCAAAACTATAATAATAATAATAATCACTTTTATCATTATGTTGATCTGGGTCAATGGTCAGCCCGACCCATGACCTTATTCTTGTCCCAGGTCGACTACCGAATTAAGTTTTAAAATTATAATAATAATAATTTTATTTATATATGTTAAATTAGATCAACCCGAATTAACCCTCGCTTAGAAAATTGGATAAATTTATCCTTTTTATCGAGTAAGATCAAAATTTCTTAACTGGAAAAGCTTTATACATGATAAAAGTTAATTTTTTTTTTATTATCTAAAGATTCACTAAACAACTTAATAAAAATATTATCTTGTTTCGTCCATCTTTATCCAACGTGCCATCCACTTGGAAATAATGAACGGACTAAATATCACTGAACTAAATAT
>Ga0325403_1005076_pt1 | contig 12358 bp, 6 predicted proteins | sample PopdelMetagenome_19_FD_205665 | JGI IMG/M metagenome (GOLD analysis project Ga0325403, IMG submission 205665) | Populus deltoides microbial communities from Bellville, Georgia, United States - Xylem-PdKOR-R4 | ecosystem: Host-associated > Plants > Phyllosphere > Stem > Wood/Secondary xylem...
AAGTCATTTTAATAAATAAATAAAAATTAATTTAATAAAAACAAATGCAATCACCAACGGATTCTCCGTTGGTGATTGCAACTGATGCATGAATCAGCAACGGAGAATCCGTTGCTGATTCACAAAATGAGCAACGGATTTATCCGTTGCTGATTTGGCAGCAACGACAAATCTGCATCGGATTTTTGCCGTTGCTGATTCCGTTGCTAAATTGTTTTAGCAACGGATTTTAGTGTTATTTGCAACGGAACATTCCGTTGCTAATTACTCCATTTTTTAGTAGTGTGTACAGGGAAAACGAAGATAGATGGGAAAGTGAAATTGACAACTTGAGCAGAATTCCAAACCACGATATTCAAGGAAAGCTTCTAATAAGTTATCACGCACTTGATGATGAACTAAAAAGGGCATTCCTTGATATTGCATGCTTCTTTATTGGTATAGAGAAAGAATACGTCGCAAAAGTGCTAGGAGCCCGTTGCCGTTACAATCCAGAAGTTGTGTTGGAAACTCTCCGTGAAAGGTCTCTGATTCAGGTATTTGGAAGGGCGGTAACCATGCATGATCTATTACGAGACATGGGAAGGGAGGTCGTTCGTGAAACGTCTCCAAAACAACCTGGAAAGAGGACCGGAATTTGGAATCAAGAGGATGCATGGAATGTGCTTGAGCAGCAGAAGGTAAGAGCTCAATGCATACATGAAAGCATAGTCATGCGTATTTTTTAGTCAAACTTATTACAAATAATTGTATGAAAGTTGTATTGATTTTTGTTTTTTTAGGGTACGGAGGTTGTAGAGGGTCTTAAACTGGATGTCAGAGCATCAGAAGCTAAATCACTGAGCACAGGATCATTTGCAAAAATGAAATGCTTAAATTTACTCCAAATCAATGGAGCACATCTCACCGGATCCTTCAAACTGCTTTCTAAAGAGTTGATGTGGATTTGTTGGCTTCAATGTCCTTTGAAATATTTTCCATCTGATTTTACCTTGGACAATTTAGCTGTTCTTGATATGCAGTACAGTAACCTCAAAAAATTATGGAAGGGAAAAAAGGTGCGAAACATGCTACAATCCCCAAAGTTTCTCCAGTATGTAATTTATATTTACAAGTTCTGACTTTCTATGATTAATTTTTATTATTTTGCGCTCTATTATATAGATTCTCAACAAGCTAAAAATCTTTAATCTCAGTCATTCTCGGAACCTTATTAAAACACCAAACTTGCACAGTTCAAGTCTAGAGAAACTAAAGCTGAAAGGTTGCTCGAGTTTAGTTGAAGTCCATCAATCAATTGGAAATTTGACGAGACTCGTTTTCTTGAATCTGGAGGGATGTTGTAGTCTAAAGATTCTCCCTGAAAGCGTTGGCAATGTAAAGTCTCTTGAAACTCTGAATATTTCTGGGTGTTCACAACTTGGGAATTTGCCAGAACACATGGGTGATATGGAATCCTTAACTGAGCTGCTAGCCGATGGGATTGAAAATGAACAATTTCTCTCTTCAATTGGACAATTAAAGAATGTGAGAAGGTTATCATTGCGTGGATACAGTTCGGCTCCACCAAGTTGTTCTTTGATTTCAGCAAGTGTTTCGAATTTGAAACGTTGGCTGCCAACATCTTTCACTGAATGGAGATTAGTGAAACGTCTTGAGCTTTCTAATGGTGGTTTGTATGATTGCGCAACTAATTATGTTGATTTCAGTGGTTTGTCCGCTCTAAAAGTATTGGATCTATCAGGTAACAAATTCTCTAGCCTGCCTTCTGGGATCGGCTTCCTTCCCAAGCTAGAGATCTTGAAAGTTGACTTTTGCGACAATCTTATATCAATTCCAGATCTTCCCTCAAGTTTAGACGCTTTGGGTGCATATGATTGCAAATCATTGGAAAGAGTAAGAATACCAATTGAATCAAAAAAAAGAACTATATATAAATCTATATAAAAGTCATTCATTAGAAGAGATTCAGGGCATCGAAGGTCTAAGTAATATTTTCTGGAGTATTCGTGTTGATGACCAGAGTCATTCACCAAATAAATTACAGAAGAGCATTGTTGAGGTACTATTTCTTTTAGTCTCTCTTTCGCACAAAAATAAACACACACAATTGACACATACATTGATTAATGTCTAAAATCTCAGAATTTCTTAAAATCAAGCATTTCTTGAAATCAATATGTATACAGGCAATAATCATTATTATTATTATTTTATTTTAAATAATAAATATCATCTTTAATAATATTTTTTTATTTTTATTATTTAATCTAAAAAATTAAATATTATCTTTAATAATATTTTTTATTAAATATTTAAAGTTTGATTGGTTTTATTTTTTATTTCTTGATTTTATGATAATATATTTATACAGGCAATGTGCAACGGTCGTCACCGGTATCATATTTCCTGCTTTTGTGGTGAGATGCCAAATTGGTTGAGCTATTTTGGAGGCCAACGGTCGTGGATGAGCTACAGTGGAGAAGGATGCTCATTGTCATTCCATATACCTCCAGTCTTCCAAGGCTTAGTTATTTGATTTGTCTTTTCACTTGAGAAGGGTTATCATCCTTACCTCCACACTGAAATTATTATTATTATAAGAAATAAAAGCAACAGTATTCAATTGTTTGAATATAAACGAATTGCGGAGATATATAATGCGGGATGGATAAGATACATAAGTAGAAGTGAAATGGCAATGGAAGATTACTGTGGAGATGACGAATTGGAACTATACATATATTCACAGCAATCAGAGTATGCAACGGTCATTCATTCGAACCCGTACACGTTAAAGAATGTGGGGTCCATGTGATCGCAGAGAAGTTAGATTCATTTGAAGAGTCGGCAGTGGGAAGAGATACAGTGATGCCTTTACCACCACCATATCATCTGCTTCCTCATCCTCATTGTGGTTCAATCATAGCGTCTACACCTAAGCAATAGAGTGACTATTTATTTTCGAAGCTGCAAAAACATAGCCTCAGTTTAATACTTGATGGTAAGAACAAGTATTTCATTTAGTTATTTTTATTCTATTATATTTAATTTATGAGATTAAATATTATCTTTAATTATTTCATTATTATTATTTAATATAAAAAATTAAATATCATTTTTAATAAAAAAATATTAAATATTTAAGGCTTTTTGGTAAGAATACATATTTCCTTTAGTTATTTCTATTTTATTCTATTTAATTTAAGAGATTAAATATTATCTTTAATAATATTTTTATTAAATATTTAAAGTCTGATTGGTTTATTTTTTATTTCTTGATTTTATGATAATATTTTTCTTATTTAATTTTAAAAAATATATATTATCTTTAATAATTAGATCTATCGAATACCACTCAAAAAATATATCTTTAATAATTATTTTTGAGGGATGTATAAGATACATAAGTAGAAGTGAAATGGCAATGGAAGATTAATGTGGAATGACGAATTGGAACTATACATTTATTTACAGCCAACAAAGATGCATCCATTACACATTAAAGAATGTGGGTCCATGTGATTGCAGGAAAGTCAGATTTATTTGAAGAGTCAGAAGTTTAAAAACAGGACCATCTGAGAAGCCGGCATACAACTTCACATGTAGTTTAACATCTCTAAGCATAATTTTTGCAATAATCATCTATGCTTTGACAATTCATATCTTTCACCACAGTTCTCTGTCACCACTTCACATGCACACATTCCCAAAAAAAGAGAGAGCATGGAAAAATGTCTTTGCTTGTCGTAAAAAATACAAGGGCTAAAACCTAACATAAGGAAAATAGATTTGGGAAAAGGAAAGCAGAAACAAAGCAAGGCACTAACAATTAGGAGGGGCAAAAGCATGAATTCTGAAAAGGAAAATACATATATACCGGCCTTCCATGACCCAATCCATGTTTTGAATTTTTTCTATATTTTTAATTTTCTAATGTACTGGATATAAAAGTGAGGAAATCTCTTTCATATGGGCCACTTGTAGAATTGATTCAAACACAGTGAGCATTTGAGAGAGAGAGAGAGAGAGAGAGAAGCATACTATCAATATGGAGTGGTACATGAAAATTTAAACGTAGGCGACTTCCCTGTTTGAAATGTAATCTATAAGGGCAAAAGAGTAGTCACAATCCAAATGCATATAAAACGTTGGCGGCTTCCCTGTTAAGAAAAGTTAGCTTATAGATGGCCATGATCAACACTTTTGATTGATTGAGTGGAATTATAAATAAGATTGAACCTTATAATGTTGAATATGATTTTCGAAAAGATAGAATGTAAACCACATGTTTATATATAGGTGGGGGCATGAATCATAGACTTAGAAATCGATCAATTTTTTATTTTGTCATTGGGATTGATTGATTTGAATTAGAGGCTTCATTAGTGTAATGTATACTTGTGTATGTATACATATGTATTTGAATGTAAGTGACATGCATGAAATAGCAGATAAGGCAGAATTATATTTGAATTATATAGATGTATTTGAATGTAAGTGATATGCATGAAATAGAAGATTTTTATCTTATCGGATAAAAACTTAATTATTTTAATATCTATATATAAAAGAACTATCTTTTTAATATCGGAAATACATTTTACGTATAAGTTTATAATCCTAGATACTAAAAAAAACAAAATATTTGTTTGGGTATTTTTAAAATATTAGCCTAGTTCTCATGACTTTTGTCACACCCGGACATCGCGGCGACCAATTAAAAATTATATTATATCATGGAAAGAACAGATTTCTGGCATCCTGTTCTTTAATGGGGATATTCTTTGTTTAAGGAGTCGCCACCTAGTATTATGGTCACTAGGAACCCTAACTGGTCAACAGAGATTCTATGGTTCGGGACTGATTACGTAAAAGGGAAGATATGATCACCCCTTAAACGTCCTGCCTGAGGCAGACTGCATTGCTAGTTTCGTCTTAAATTGCTAAATGTTTATTAGTTTACGATATGATAATTTGCTTATAATATTCCCGACTCTGGCGCCAGTGAATATTAAACTACAAATACTTCCAACTCTGGCGTTGGTAAATATCACGTAGCTATAAAATAAATTAGATTAATATTTTTTTTATTCCCGACTCTAGTGCCAGTGAATAAATAAACAAAAATAAATTTATTTTTTACGCATGCACATATTTTTTTTATTTTTTCTAGCTAAATAAAATAAAATACAACGAATAAAAATAATATAAATTTAAACCGGTATTTTTATTCCTGACTCTGGCGTCAGTAAATAAACCAATAAATTTACATTATTTTATTCATCCAAATAAAATAAAATACAACGAATAAAAATAATATAAATTTAAACCGGTATTTTATTCCTGACTCTGGAGTCAGTGAATAAACCAATAAATTTACATTATTTTTATCCATACATACATATTTTTTATTTTTTATTTTTCTGCCTTTTATTTTTATTTTTTTGTGAACTGGGCTGGGCCCGGCCCAACCCAGCATAATTTTTTGGGGCTGGGCCCAGCGCAGCCCACATGGGCTGGGCTAGGCCCAGCCAGCCCGGCCAGGTCACTGGCCCAAGCCAGTGACCGGCTGGGCAAAGACAGATGAAGCACGCGTGGAGTGGCTCCCCGCGTGCTTCATGCACAGTGCGAAGGTAATTAATTTACCTTCGCACAATGCAACGATACAATCAAATTGAATGCACAAAAAAACGAAAGAAAAATGACTTACCTGTTCTCTGGAGACGGTGTGGATGGTGGCAGCGCGGTGGCCCTCCTCCGCTTATAGCTTTCACTCCTGCTTTCCTTTGCTTCTATGCCCACTGTCCTCTCTTTTTTCTTTGTTTTTCCCTGCTTTCTCAGTCCTTGTGATGATGAATTGAGGACGGTGCTGGCTTCTCCTTCCAATTCGGGATCTGGGTTTTGTGTTGGGTTTTTTTATGCAGGGACGTCTGCAGAGATGAAGGCAATAACGGGAACAATTCTCTGTGTATACTGGATTCCTTTCCTCTCCTTCTCTCTGTGTATTATTTCTTTGCTCCGGGGTTTTTGCTTTTGTTTTGGCTCCAGTTTTTCCGTTCTTGACTCTGTATTTTTTTTTTGGGTTGTGTTTTGTGTGCTCTGTTTTTCTGGGTTGATTGCTCTGTTTTTCTAGGTCTTTTTGGTTTTCTAGGTTTTATTTTTCTTCCCCCCGTCGCTGTGTTTTTTTTCTGTTTCTCCTCTGATTTCTTCTTTTTTGTTCTGGGTTTTCTTCTCCCTTTTATAGAGAAACTTGCCCCTCAACCAGTCCTGCCTTTGCAGGACTGTTATTCAAATTACAAACGGGATCATGGGCAAGAGACGAGGTCCACGATTTGCTGCAGATTTCCTGTTGAATCGGCTTCATCCGCGCAAACGTAGGAGACGATGAACAATGCTTCCAAAACGGTGCCGTTGTGTCCTCGGGCATGACTGTTTTTCAATTTAGTCCCTAAACAGTTTAAACTTAACAATTGGGATCCTAATCAGAAACAATTGATTTCTAATTGTGCCCTTGGATTAAATTCAATTGAATCCTTGAATTATAACACTGTTTACAAAACAGTCCTTAATTTCTGGATTGTTCAATTTAGCCCTTAATTAAATCTTTAACTTTTAATTCTTTCAAAATTGATCAATTAACTCTCAAATTACACCCCCAAACTTCAAATTTGTTGTCTTAACCCCATTGTCAACTATATTTCATTTTTTTTTATTATTTGTTCAAAAATTGGGTTATGACAGTTGCCCCCTCTTTATAATATTTACAATACAAAGACATTGAAAAATTTCATTTTCTTTAGCTTTGTGTAGTAAATTTATAAAGAAAAGTAGATACAGAAAGAAGTCTTGAAAACTTCGAAAACAGTAGATTGACATATGACTTTTACAGAGAGAACAAGTTATTTGGAAGACGACCCTTTTTTTTTTTTTTGAAATGGATCAAATTGTTTTGGGCAACCTGCCCAATGATAAAAGAAACGCGAAGAATTTCGCTAGTGGTCTAATTGTTCTAGGCGACCTACCCAATGATTGAAAAATACGAGGATTTTTTTTTTGTGATGGTATATTGTAAAGGGTTACCGGCCCAGATGGTCACATTGTAATGGGTTACCTGCCCAGTATATGATGGTATATTGTAATGGGTTACCGGCCCAGATGGTCACATTGTAATGGGTTACCTGCCCAGTATAGGATGATATATTGTAATGGGTTACCGGCCTAAATGGTCACATTGTAATGGGTTACCTGCCCAGTATAGGATGGTATATTGTAATGGGTTACCGACCCAGATGGTCACATTGTAATGGGTTACCTGCCCAGTATAGGATGATATATTGTAATGGGTTACCGACCCAGATGGTCACATTGTAATGGGTTACCTGCCCAGATGGTCACATTGTAATGGGTTACCTGCCTAGTGGATGGTATATTGTAATGGGTTACCTGCCCAGTTGGTCACATTGTAATGGGTTACCTGCCCAGATGGTCACATTGTAATGGGTTACCGGCCTAGTTGGTCACATTGTAATGGGTTACTTGCCTAGTGGAAAAATACGAGGATTTTTTTTAAGACATGATAGGGCTCGAAGGCGCATTATTCAATAGATGGAAGCTCGAAGGAAATGAGGGCTCAAAGACGCACTGAAAAGGAGGTAGGATAGGAAATGCACTACCTTTGATGGTCGAGGGCTCGAAGGCTCTCTCGAAATGGAGATAAAACGAGGGCTCGAAGGCGTGCTCGAATGGAGATAAGATGAGGGCTCGAAGGCGCGCTCGAATGGAGGTAGGATAGGAAATGCACTACCTTTGATGGTCGAGGGCTCGAAGGCGCGCTAAAAAAGAAACAAGACGAGGGCTCGAAGGCGCACTCGAATGGAGATAAGATGAGGGCTCGAAGGCACGCTCGAAAAGAAACAAGACGAGGGCTCGAAGTCGCGCTCGAATGGAGATAAGACGAGGGCTTGAAGGCGCGCTCGAATGGAGGTAGGATAGGAAATGCACTACCTATGATGGTCGAGGGCTCGAAGGCGCGCTCGAAAAGAACTCAAAAGGAGGTAGGATAGAAAATGCATTACCTTAAGAGTGGAAACTGAAAGGTGGTGGAAAAATACAGAGATTTTTCTGGTGGCCCAATTCTCATGGGCGGCCTGCCCAGGTTGAAAAATTCTCAAAAATGAAAAATTTTCAACAACAATTTTGATCTTTGGCCATTTCAAGTTGGCCTTCCACTTGATGGATTTCGTTGGAATTTTCTCATATGAAGTTTGCAAAACTCATTGTCCAATGTCTCAAAGTTTAAATGATATGCATGCATCTTTACCTGATTTGAAATATAGGCCCCCCATTTCTTCTTAGTCTTCTCGTTGCTTGGTTGGTGAGATCTTGCTATCTGATTTGAGTCATCTTTGTTGTTTGGCTTTCTAGCCCACTTGAGTTAGCCCATATAAGACTTTTTCCAAATTTGTTTGCACAACTCAGCCTTTGTGGTACCCATCGTGACCCACATGCTTGCTAAAGATTTTCGGACTCGTCAAATAATTTGAGAGGATCATTCATTACCCCTCGTGTCGCACCCTCGCGGCGGGTCGCGGCGTCGCGGCGATCGTCGATTGAGTTCGGGGTCTTTTTGTGTAAAGGTGAATAAGAGAGTCGCCACCCAGTATTATGGTCACTAGGAACTCTGACTGGTCTTTCAGAGATTCTAAGGTAAGGGACTGGTTGCGTAAAGAGAAGGTATTAGCACCCCTAGTACGCCCTACCTAAGGTAAGCTGCTTGGTGTTTGGTTTGCTTTATAATTGCTATGATGTTGGTGTTCTCTTATTAGTTTTTCTAGGATAGGTTTGCTATGATGAATGGATTTGGGTTCAAAGTCTAAAAGCAAGAAACCTTGGCCAATATTGATCATACCTTTAGATATGTCTATGAAGTGCCAAGGAGAACCAATGCAGATCCTTGAAATCTGTGTTCGATTCAAATTAAATTTATTAAGATAGAAATCCAAGGAGATTCCATGTGCTTTAAAAGCTCATTTTTCCCTTAGTATTTCATACTCTCACGGCTCGTAAACCGTGGAGTCAAAAATTGAAATGTCCTCAATTATAATCAAGGCTTCTTTCAAGGATGTGTGATGACTTGTTATTCCTAGAAAATTATTTTGAATATTTATCACTTGGTTTCTTTATCTAAATATTAACACTGAATAATAACAAGGTATTCCCAATAATATTTTGGATATTCATCCCTTTGGGATTTCTTTATCCAAACATTAACGGTGAATAATAACAAGTTATTCCCAATAATATTTTTGGATATTCATCCCTTTGGGATTTCTTTATCCAAACATTAATGGTGAATAATAACAAGTTATTCCCAATAATATTTTGGATATTCATCCCTTTGGGATTTCTTTATCCAAACATTAACGGTGAATAATAGATGAATTCCCCCAAAATAAGATTTTTGTATTTTTTTGGAATATTGGCCAATACCCTTTGGAGTTTTACAAACATGTTGTAAAATCCAGAAATGCAAGAAAATAAATTTTTTGTTGTGTTTAAGAAATCCATGCGAAAACACAATTTCAAAACTTCAAATATTTGTTTTTTTTTAAAAAAGAGGAAATTCAAAATATGTTAGGGTATTGGCCGTATGCAGCACACAAAAAAACATTTTTTTATATTTTTTTATCAAAACGCAAACATCACGAAAAATATTCACCTATTCTAAAATTTGCAAGAAGCTTAAAACAATTAATCTCAAATAAACAAGGTTCAGCACACCAATTTAAAACACAAGTCAGTGTGCACAAAACATATAAAAAAACAAAGTCCTGAAGCTAACAAAAATTACAACATGAACCGTGACCCCCCTGCAAACTCAAAAAAAAAAAAAAGATGGCTCTTCGAACCCAACCCGGTTACTGGCCCAAACCAGTAACCGGTTCGGCCACTGTTGCATGCATATGCATGCTACAGTGGCTAGATAATTAAATTTGCAAAAGTGACAAGAGTGCAGGGCGCTTACCTGATAGTTGACGGGCGAAGATGATGCTGCAGTTTCTTGCGCACAACCGGTCATCACTGATTCTGAAGACAATGACGACCGCTGGTAACTGGTGTTGGTCTCTGTCTATCTCTTCTTGCCGACGCTTTCTCTGGAGATGGCGAAGACGATGATGAAGGTGTGATGTGCTGGCGAAATGGATGTTCTTCCCTCTGTGTTTTCTTGCTCCTTCTCTGTTTTCTTGTGAGCTGCTGCTTCGGCTAATACCTATGAAAGAAAACATTGCACCGCTGGAGGAGAAGAAAACTGGAGACGGAAACGAAGGGATGAAGGCGATGGCGAGGGCGTGCTGGTTGGTCCCTCTGTGTTTTCTTCTGTTTATGTTCTTTCCTTCTGCTCGTCCCTGTTGTGCTCTTCTTCGTCCGTTTGTTTCTATGATTTTCTTTCCCGTGCTTCCCCTGTTTCTCCCTCTGTATTTTCTGTTCATCCTTCCTCTCACTCGCGTCCGTCTTGTCTCTACTGAGAAGAAATGCATGGTTGCTGTTGCTATGGCTGGCATGCTCACGGTAGTAAGAGAGTGAGGGCTAGTGCTTACGGGTGCTCTCGGTGAGAGGGAGATTAGTTCGGGAGGAGATGGTGGTCATGGTTTGGGGAAGATGGTGTGGGTGTACATGGGATGCAGGTTTGAGTAACAACCGGGGCTGCTGAGGGAGGCTGGGATGATTGGAGATGACGGGTCCGGCTAAAAATGGGGAGGTGAGTAGCGGCTTCTGTAAAGATAAATTTAGGTTTAGGGTTTTGTATTTCCCTTAATTTTTTTTTGTCTTCAAACTGCTCCCTTGTGAATTTTTTTCTCCTTTTGCATATGGCTGGAGGTTTACTTATATAGAAAATCTTTACACGTGCTATTTAAGGAAATATTGCAATAATTATTGTAGAGATTGTCTTCTATAACCAGCACCAACAAATCCTATAGATATGGTATTTTATATTGCAATGATTATTTTCCATAATCAGCACGAATCAAATCATATATCGATGGTATTTTATTTTGCAGTAATTATATATGATTCAATAATTATCTCCTTGACATATTGCTTCCTTGATATTAGCCATGATGCTCTATGTTATCGCCACATGTAAACCCTTATTTTTTATTTCTATTTTTATTTTTTTTATTTTTTATTTTTGAAAAATTATTAAAACATGGGTCAAAAATTGGGTAGCAACAGATGCCCCCTCTTTACAATGCTTACGAAGCAAAACTCCTCAATGTTTTGCATAGTAAGCTTGTAAAGAAAAAAAAAAGGGTCTTTCTTGCTTACTAAGTGATCCACTCTTCCAAGGACTTCAATTTTTAAAAGAAAATGGTCTCGTTATCATGGGTGACCTGCTTTAAAAAAAAAAATTAGTTTATTTTTACGGGCGACCTGCTCACACACACTCAAACATGGTCTATTTTCAGGGGCGACCTACCCATATACTCACGCTGGTCTTTTTTCACGGGCGACCTGCCCTTTTGACTGCGTTAACCTAAGATCCCATATGGCGATCTCCTTTAACCCGAAGCAAAGTCGGTGTGTAACTCGTTCAACCTAAAATCCCATCTGGCGGTTCCCTTTAACCAAAGCTAAACTCTGTGTGTGGTTGGGTTAACCTGAGATCCCATCTGGCAATCTCCTTTAACCAATGCAAAAATGTATGTGTGGTCTTATTATGACGGGTGACCTACCCCAAAATGAAAGATGGTCTCATTCTGATGAGTGACCTACCCAATTGCAAGATGGTCTCATTCTGACGGGTGACCTACCCAAGTGGAGAGAAGGGAAGAGTGGTATCATTCTTATGGGTGACCTACCCAGGGGAAGAATGGCCTCATTATAATGGGTGACCTACCCAAGTAAAAAAAAAAAAGATGGAGAATGGTCTCATTCTAATGGGTGACCTACCCAAATGCAAGATGGTCTCATTGTGATGGGTGACCTACCCAAGTGGAGAGAAGGGAAGAGTAGTCTCATTCTTATGGGTGACTTACCCAGGGGAAGAATGGCCTCATTATAATGGGTGACCTACCCAAGTAAAAAAAAAGATGGAGAATGGTCTCATTCTAATGGGTGACCTACCCAAATGGAAAGGGGGAAGAGTGGTCTCATTCTTATGGGTGACCTACCCAGGGGGGAGAGTGGCCTCATTATAATGGGTGACCTACCCAGGTAAAAAAAAAAAAGGAGAATGGTCTCATTCTAATGGGTGACCTACCCAGAAAAAATGGTCTCATTGTGATGGGTGACCTACCCAAGTGGAAAAGGGAAAGAGTGGTCTCATTCTTATGGGTGACCTACCCAGGGGGAA
>Ga0325403_1005077_pt1 | contig 12357 bp, 7 predicted proteins | sample PopdelMetagenome_19_FD_205665 | JGI IMG/M metagenome (GOLD analysis project Ga0325403, IMG submission 205665) | Populus deltoides microbial communities from Bellville, Georgia, United States - Xylem-PdKOR-R4 | ecosystem: Host-associated > Plants > Phyllosphere > Stem > Wood/Secondary xylem...
GCGGGGCAAGAGGTTGTGTTTACTATTAGTGGCCAGCTTTTAAAGTTTTATCGGAGAGATAATAGCTACTTTTTTTTTTGTTTTTGAAAAGAATCCGATTCCGGGATTCTTTCTTCCTTTTTTTCGGTGGAGGTGATCTGTTTATTATTGAGTTGTTTGGATTCTAATTGTGTAAATTGGTTTAGGCTCAGCCTTCCTTTGTAGAGCAAGCGCCAATGCGCATGGCCATAGCCAATTGATAATAAATCTACCACGACTTCCAAATAATTAACAGTGTTCTTCTAATTTTAATATTTTATATAGTTTTTAGTTATTTTCTTGAGAAATAGATAATAAAGTTAAAAAAAAAAGCATATCCCTTGCATTTTCTATTTTAAAATAACATAAATTTATTCAAAATTATTACAAAAATATTCCGTGAAAAAAAACCTTGTTTTTATCTATTCCGTGAAAATCAATGGTTAAAGAATTCTCTATTGTGTGATTTTTTAAAAAAAATTTAATTGTTGATAGTTTTTTAAACTATTTAAATTTCTCAAATATTTTCAGAGATTATAATTTTTTTTATAAATTATTTTCTAGATTTATCAAAAATATCCATAATTTTAATGGTATGGCATTTTAATATATATATTATTGACAAATGATAGCTCTTGAAAATATTAATTTGTGTTTCATAGCCTGATGATTCCAGCCAGGAGTTTCATGAAAACTCTACTTTTCGGGTTTGATTTCTGGTAACAAAATTGATTAAGCATTTTTTAAATTGATACAATTTGCTAAAATCTTAATTAAACAGGAAAATAGGTAATTAATTGCATTGCTTATCTACCAAAACACCAAATCAGGAGCGGCCTATTCTCTATTCTGGGTGTGTTGGGCAGCAGTGTGTTGATCTTTTGGGATGGACCTCAGAGACTGATCCTCCCTGTTGTGGGATTGACTCTTAACAATTTAGGGATGAAATTGTGCTCGAATCGAAAGCATAGGGACTGAATTGACATTCAGTTTGCTGTTATACAGGACGGCTTGAGTCGCTTGACTACGTAAATTAAATTGCTTTTGTGCCTTGACGAAACAAACTGCAACAAAAAATTTAAAACAGCAGAACGGGAGATGGGTTACAGTCATTAATTAGGAAGAGTCAAGGGCATTCATTCCTTTGCTGAGCATGTCTTTAAGGACAAACACCTGTATGAATAAATATCATGCCACACCAGAACTTTCAAATTTCAAAATCCCGGCAACCATTTGCATCTGGCAGGAGATGATTGCCACGAAGAAAAGCATCTTGTGACGAAGTTCTGATAAAACCTGCTCCACAACTCAAGGTCAAAAACAAACTTCCTGCATATAGAAGCACCCCAATGGAGTTGTCACAGACTACCCTGCAATTGGCTGACAAGCATTTCAGACCCATTGTCACCATCATTTTCCTCATTGTCAATCTTGTCTTCAGTTCTCTCTTCCTTTGTTGATAGCTCATCACCAGTAACAGGCATGCCTAGGAGTAATGCATATGCTTTATCTTTTAGATGTCCCGACTGCCTCAAAAAACTCGCTAAAGCTTCCTTGCTTGCCATGTCAACTTCTTCCTCACAGAGCTTAAAGAAGGAAGATACATTTGCAGGGTTTGGCTTCCAACTCTTTGATCCTGGAGTAGCAAAAGCTTCTTTCAAGCAAGACAAAGCCTCAGATGTTCTCCTTTCTGAAATATGCCCTTGAGCAAGAATTTCCCATGAATGTGAATTTGGCTTTCCTCCTTCTTCAAGCATATGGTCAAAAAAACTCTCAGCTTTATCCAAATTTCCCTGATAAACAAAAGCAGCCATAAAAAGATTTGCTATTCTTGGGTCATAAGATGTCTTAATTGATAGCCATTCCTCATAAATCTTTTCTGCCCCTTCAATGTCATCCATCCGAACCAGAGATGAGATCATAGCATGGTAACCCAAATTTGGAATACTGGGAAAAATAGATTTGTAAATATTCCATACACGATAAACCTCTTCTTTGTTACCGACATTACCATATAGAGAAAGGAGATAGTGATAAGGTATCCGATCCCGACCTGTGATTCTACTCTCAACCCTCCTCAAGCAGTCTTCAGCTTTTTCAAACTTTCCCATCTTAATGTACATGGTAGCCATCGTGCTAAAGGTTGTCCAGTTGGGATTGATGGATCCATCCGATTTCATTTGCTCAAATACCTGTTCCATCTTATCAGCTGATCCTTGTAATCCACAAGATGATAACCAGATATTATATGAATATATATCAAGCTTGATGTTTTTCTCATTCATTTCTGAAATCATCAAGTCAACTTTATCGTACTCGTTGATGTTCATGTAGAGAGTCATCATCACATTATAGGGAAGTGCATGCGTGACATAATCTTTATCTCTCATTTCATCAATCAAAGATTCTGCTTTTTCTCTCATTCTGTTTCGCACATAGGCATTCAGCAAAGCTCCATATATCCTCCTATCCTTGAAAGTGTTGGGAAGCCTTAGGAAAAAATCTTCAGCGCTAGAAACTCCACGCACTTTGGCAATAAGGTCTAATTGAATAGCAGCATCACTAGGTGATAACCCAAACCTCTCTTGTCTATTGTTCATCCAATCATACACCTGCAGGTTTAAAGAGTAAATATCGATACACTCTAGTCTACATTCTTTATATAAGAAAAAAAAAACCCAAATTGATTCAAATATAATCTTAAGAATCAATGAAATCTAAAATCCATCTCACTTACAAGCAAAATTGTAAAATGGCAAACCGTTGAATTTGATTTTTTCAGCATAAGCAATACCAAACATACCAGATTCAAAAGATTCGAGCAACAACCTAAGAACTCAATCATCTAAAAAAAACCGAACATCCATGAACTATAACAAACTCAAAATAGAAACTGAATGCCAACCCAATTAACACTGGTACATGAACTACTCATTTAACAAAATAAATTAAAAAAAAAAACCAAATTCAAACAATACTAAAAGGAGCTAGCTCGAAAGTTTAAGAACTCATAATTTTTAAACCCATCTACAAAAGCAACACACTTAAGCTCAAAAAATACACCCAAACGAGCCATGTTTTTATTACCTCAAGAGCTTGTTGGTACCTCTTATACTTCCTCAACTCCTTAACAACCCTACAAAGTTCCCATTTTGTAAGCCTTTTCCCTTCATTTTCCCACTGATTCAACACACTACCAGAACCCAATTCAGGATTCTCCATCAATGAAATCCTCCTGTATATAGCATTCCATTTCATCATTGGTCTTCTCTCATAGTCCACTGTTCCATAGTTGTGGATTTGTGATATCGAGCAGGTGATCACTGGCAGTTTCTTGTAGTTTACTGTCTGGTGCAGGGTAAAGTTGGTATTTTTCCATGGAAGAGGGTGAGAGTAGGAGATTGTGGATGAGAGGGAGACCTTGTGGTGGTGAAGGGAAGGTTGGAGGAGCATTTTTGCTTAGGGTTTTGGGAGATTGCAGCAGGGTGAGGTGTCAAGCAGAGAGGTTTTGGTCTTCTGAGATTCCGTCGTGTTGGATTTTGATTTTTAAAGATAAAGTTGGTGAAATTACCTGAAAGTCCATGGTTGCGAATCTTTGTATTGCCTTCCCAAAATACACCATTTAAAAAAAAAAAAAATTAGAAAATCAGGATTTTCCATTTACTATCATTTCGATATTTGTGTTGGAACATAGGATTTTGTTTTCTTCTTTCTTTTTCCATAACCGAACATCACTTTCGATTCTGTTCAAGAATCCAATCAATGGATTCTTAACCAACAAAAAAAATAAAAAAAATGGTGGTCTGTCTGTTATAAGGCATTTCTACAGTGACCGCTTAAAAGCCAAAGCCATTGCTTTCTCTAAAACAGATTCACACACATTTCCTACCATATTCTTCCTCTCTCCACTTGATTTTTGAGCTTGCCTTCCGATTAATTGATTTTTCCTTCGTACTTGTTTTTTTATAATTATTTTTTTTTATTTTGATTGAATTATGTGATTGAAATTTGTTTTTAATTTTATTTTTTTATTTGATACTTATTATTTTAATTGTTATTTTTTTTACATTGAATGATTTTAAAGCTGAATTTTTGTAGCGATTTCATCCTCTTTTATTTTTTTATATTAAATTAGATTCTTTTTTTCTATTGTTTTATTTTTTGCTTGGAAATTTTTTAAAATTAATGTTTTTTTAAGTTCATACTTTAATATTTAATTTGTTGGGAATTAAACTTCTTGATTGAATCCAGATCATACTTTCATAAATTACAAGTTTAAGACATTAACTCAAGTTTAGGAGATTTTTCTATTTTTTTTAAGCTCATATATTTTTTGGTTTCATCTCTTGATATTTATTTAATTGAAGATTAAACTCCAATTTTTATTTTATTTTTTTCTATAGGAGTTTTCACTAATCTTGAAAATGACCCGAATTATCTCATTTTTTTTTGTTAAATTTCGTTTTTTTAAAAAATATATATATTTTTAAAATAGATTAAATATAAACATAAAATGTTAACTTTACAATAGTTTGGTTTATTTTTTTGGTTGTTGTTTAGACAGTGTGTCTGACCTCTTTCGATGTTATTATAGAGCTTTTTACAACGACATTAAAATTATTTCGACGTGCTTTTAATGATCAAAGGCTTGTGTCCATTGCAAAGTAACAGAGAGTCTATAACGAACTTTTTTTTAATCCCTTCTTTAAGGATGATGTTGATTTTTTTTTTGGGTGGTTAATTATTGCCCCCTTCTTCTTCTTCTATTTACCATTGATATCTTTTCTTTTTAATTGTATTGTTAAATTAACCAGACTTATTCAACCCATCAAATCAATAATTTGAATCTCGGATCCTTCGTGCTTCTTTAAAATTGAACACATGCCAGTTGGTGCTTCAGAGAAATTACTGTCATGAAAAAGATGAAGAGAGAACCCGTAACCAGTAAGTACATTGTCTCTCGTAAGAGAAAACAGTACAACTTGGCATTTGACAAACGCTATTTTTTTACGAACTTCGAACCTGTCAATACACCCAATCACAACGCAGCAGCCCTCACAAAAACTCTGTAACCAAGAGACGGAGTCTAAATTGATCATTGTCCCGTGGCCAACAAGCTGACACCCAATGACATTCTGCACTGATGGAATTATGGACGATATAAATGGATAATGGATTGAACTGAAAAAACAGCGCATCACTTACAGCCAGATTGCTGAATTCTGGCAGTTTCATAACAAGCAAAAACTACCTGCTCCTGACACCAATGCTATAATATTTCTACGCGAAATAAAGTTGTTACATTTCTTGAGGGCATGCTGTTTGCTGGCTTATGGAATGAGATGAGCAAAACTCAAGCACAATGAAAAGAAAAATGGAGACCAGGATGATGAGTGAAAAACTAAGCTGAAGGTGAAAGAGCTTTAAAAAAGTGGTTTCAGGTTCTAGTTACAAATCATGCAGGACAAAAAAAATGGGAGTATTTGTCACCATCGCTCCTATTTAACACAAATCCTACCAACCTCAAACATGGTTAGCATTGCTATTAAAGCTGGATAAGCACTGCCATCCACCACCGGAAAGGTACTCCTATTCATGACCAGGCATTGCATGAACAAGAGAATGTGCAGGTAGGATTCATGTCATGCTACAGTGTTCCCCATAGAAACAAGAATCCAGCATCCTCTGAAAGATTCAAGAGCACCCTGCCCAATTTATTTGCATTATATCCTTGATTTTTGTATTTCCATGAATATATAACTTGGGTTCCTTGACCTGAAAAAAGTATTAAAAGTTAAACCCTATAATGAGAAAATGCAACTAGTCAAGGAGAATGGCGTTGATTTTCTACCAGGATAATAGGTGGAAGGCTACTTTGAAGACGAACCCGTGAGAAGCCACTTACATAATGCAAGCACTTGAATCCATCAACAGCAAACTGTTCACTGTTAAATAGAGGTGGAAAAATAAAAAAATAAGCTCATTGATACATAATAATAATAAAGAGCTGTAATCATCGAGTGAACATCGCCCTTTCTTCAAATGTCAAACAGAAAAGTGGCCTTCTGTCCAGAAATATAATGATCTAAAGTCATAACAATTCATCAAATCCATATTCTACAAAGTCCATGTGTAAATATAAGGACCAGGCAGTGAAACAGGCATGATGATGTTAGTGTACATCTGAGACGCAAATCTCTCTCGGTGAAGAATGTAAACAAAAGCTCTTCAGTTTCAAGGCATCTTTCAAACACCAGTGACTCATTCAAGTAAAAATGCAGTACCCTTCACTAAATTCACATAGCATGTTTTAGAACAATCATGCTTCTTGTGCAAGAAACATTATTGACAGAAAAACTCACCTCACAAGATAAGTAAAATTCCTCCTGCAAAATTCTTCCAGAGGAATCCCCTCTTCTTTGGAATACCTACATTTTATATGATAGATCCTTATTAAGTGATATTAAACCTTCATGTTAGAAATCACCGCAACTAGTTACTTGTAACAGAAAATTAAAAATAATTGCCTGAAAGAATCACAAGAAAACCAAGTATTACCTCCATGGTGAATCATTTTCACAAAACCTTGATATTCCATTCATGGCTGAAAAAGTATCAATGTGAACCCACAGTTCATTGGTGTTATTAAGATGGCCTGTCAGAACAGCTGAAATTTAGCTTTTTTTAATATCAAATGACAAAACTCACACAAAGAAGAAGGTCCAAATAACAAAAATACAATCTCCTGCATATTTGATTTGGTAACTATACTCTCCACTCATAGAGATAAAATCACTGACTGAAGTATCATTGGCATGCAAAGACAATCATACCAGTCCCCATGTACACAACAAACCTTGCCCCACACACACACACACACAAAAAAAAAAAAAAAAAGGGGGAAAAAGAGAAAGAAAATAAAAGAAAAGGGACACTAAGCAGACAGAAAGCTTGCCTGCATGGTTCAAGTTCAACAAGGATGAGCAACTCAAAGCACCTAATAAGCTTTATACCAACCCAATATGAGGATGCACATGCTAATGCATGTGTCTGCATGAGAAAAACAAAGAGAAAGAGGACTCACCAATCTGGTGCAAATCTTTTAATGCATTACCACTGGGATAATTGTCGTAGGATGCCAAGAAAAACACTATAGTGCAACCTAGACTACAGAGGCAAAAGAGTACATTAGGATGCAAAACATATTTGTGGCAACAAATAAAATGTCCATCCAACCTGATAAAAAATCAACAAATAAAATGTCCATCCAACCTGATAAAAAATAATCCCAGCATAAATAAATTCAGAAATTTCCATAGTGTCTTCTTCCTATTATTGTAGCTGCAAAAAGTAAAGAAGAGAAACCATAAATCAATGATCCAAGAAAAATCACAGATCAGTTGACTATTCAAAGCATGGAAAGGTTTAGCAAGCATATTGACGGGCTATCAGAAATTTAGACAAAGACATTAGTTACATAAAACAACAAAATAAACAACATAAGTTCCATTACAAGTACATGTATTTAGTACCAGAAAATTTTAAGACTCTCCTTGTGAACCAGTGGCGTTATAATTTTTGAGACAGGCTTGTATTATTTCCAGAGAAAAATCTTATCCATCTCGAGTGGTGGACAAGATAAATGCTATTAATAACTCAAGCTATCGATTATTTTCTGAATCTACTCAACAAATAAATGCAAAAAAAAAAAAAAGAGGAAAAAAAGAAGCCACATACATTCTGTTAGCTGCAACTGCTGCAGATAAGTTCAGCATTGGAACTGAGCTGATGATAAACCGGAGTTCCTGCTTCATCCAAAAGTATGATTAATCCAAAAGTAATGTTTAAATGAACTAGGCTGCTGAACTTCACATTTGACATGACTGACCTTATGTGGAAGCTTAGAGTAAAGCAAAATGAAGGAGAAAACTGGAAGCACAAAGATTAGAACCCTCCTGTCAATCAAAACCCCAAGCTGCAACAAGGAAAAACATCAAGTTAAGAATCACAATGGAGCAATAACAATCACATGCAACTAAAGGCCTTAATGCTATGGCATTCTTTATGATGTTAGCGTTATATCTCTGCATTTGCTTTTATTATGATCCCAGCCATTTTCTCTCCAAGTTCTGCAATGACTAATTCAAGCTTTTCTCTTTATTTTTGTTCTTTTTCATAAGAAATAGCTATTCCTAATTTTCAAAATAAATTGACAATTTCAGAAAAAAAAACTCAAAATATAAAAAAATGTCAAGAAATTCATGGAATTATAACACTAGAGAAACAAAAAATCTAACTAATCATATTCAGAATACCTAAAATACAGTTTACGGAGTAATAATATTTATTGAACGTACTGTGTACCAAAGTATTTTACTTGAGGAAAAAACATTCTTATGTTATAAGTGGCACATCAGTTGGTAACACAGACACATTTGGCTAGGGATGTAACACACTGGGCAGCAAAAATGTAGAACACAGCAAAAGCTACAGCTTCTTCTTCTTCCTTTTCTTTTGACAGCAATAGCAGGACTTGTAAACTCCCATTGGTCAAAAGGTACAGATACTTGAGGCTTGATTAGTGACATAAAATATTGTCTTCTTACCACCCTTCCAAGACTTACCAGAAAAAGAGGATATGCAGCAAGCAATGACCGGGGTAGAGCTGAAGTGAAATACCAGTGAAAGGAATGTGTCTAGAGAGGAAAAGTAAGCGTTAAAGAACGTAGTATTTCAGATCACTATCCAGAGCGAGTGAAGATAATTAATCAGAAATCAATGTGACTAGAAAAAACTAGAATAATATATCAATGCACAACAAAAGGTAAAGAAGCATCGAAAATCTCAATGTGACTAGAAAAAACTAGAAATTTGATGGTAAATCCATATGCCATTAATAATAACATACCCAGATTAAAGTCCACATTTTACCTACCAACAAACAACAATCTTGCCTTCATATCAGTTATAGTAATATTATTGACCATGTGCTAAGTCACATAATCATCAGAGAAAAATAAGTTTCCCAAGATCACCCCAACTCAAAAACAACTACATTTGAAACCTTACTAGCACTAGTAATTACTAATCGTATCCACAATGTTAGTGAGAGAAAACACACAAATACCAGGCCACGGATAATTATATAGCTAGATGTAGCTGCACCTTTATACCCAAATGAAGAAAAAAATTCCAGGTAGATAACTTCCTAAAAAGACAATGTATAGAAATTTTTCAAATTTTCAGAACACATTAAACGATGCAACAGAAGAGTTCTAGAAGAGGATACACCCCACTCAGAACTCCGATTGAGAACAGAGTTGAACCAGAAAACTTCAAATTCAGGCCACAATATCCTCTTCCACATTATTGAATCAACCATTATGGTAAAACCTGTGTTGAGGAGGATTTCACATAAAAGTTATACTAAATTAGCTGACATAAACAATTCAAGATAATTACAGGTAATTAACATAAACGTAAATAAAAGAATTGACCAACCTATGGACAGAAGCGCAGGTCCAATGCAGTATTTAATAGCTCCCCACAATGAAATAGATTTGGTCTGTATCATTAAACTCAAGTTATTACAATGGGGCATGAATATCATCAAGGTAACTGAAAATAAGATTGTCAAGATACATTTCCAAGAAAGCATCACTAATAATATTGGATTCTGGGGTAGGAAACGAGTTAAAACGTTAATAATGAAAAAAGGGACAAGATCAAAGAGGAACCTACCAACAAAAGCTCCAGAGCAAGAGGGCAAAGAAGTAACAGCATATCGCATCTAAATACAACTGTGGCGTAAACCTAGCCATTATAAAACAAAACAGCTGTGAGAAGACATTGTGCATGCCAACACAAGGAAAACCTTGTTGTGCATTCAAGTATCAAGACAAGTATTTTTTTATAGGAACAAGTTGAGAATATTGACTTGCATTTATCTCCAATAAAATGGAGACACAGATGACATTAGTTTTTGTAGCATGAATAAGCTCAGCAGCATATAGGAGCTTGCTACATTGAGTGTAATTCATATTGTATATTGTAATTTTTGAAATATGAGCAGTCATACCAGACAGTTTAATGCTGTGTAGAAGTTCCCTCTGAACCAATATGCATATCCCATGTTAACTGCATAAGGTTGAGGAAAGTAGCATTACTTCCAGATATTGAAATATATGCTAGATAACTTATTATAAAATATATGTTATTGGATCAACAATGAACCATCACACATGTAAAATAAGAGCACATAAATGCAGAAAACTCTGTAAAAGAAGTCAAATTAGAGGTATACTATGGTATAATAAAAGCTGTCTAAAAGCAGATACAGAAAATAATCTAAGTTTGTGAGGGAGTAGAGAGAGGCTGGGAGTTGAAATGATAAGATGGGGTTCATGGTGGTTCTGGTGGTGGAGGAGGATTCAAGGATGATGATGCTTGGTCTCACAACCAGATGAAGAACATTCTAGCATTTGAAGTGGTGCATTCGTACACGTCATTGAAATATCAGGTATCCATAAACTTCCTGTTCAGTGAGGTGTGCACATTCTAATCGATCTTCACCTGGACCCTTTAATTGAAGATTGGCTAGTTGAAAGTTGTTTTGCATAACATGGTTAAGGATCCCCTCAAAAACTCACCTAGTTGATTCAGCTGCTTAACACTTGCAGCATAAGAATTTACGAGCTATAATTCAAACTAGCTGGGTGCTTTTTCAAATTTTGTCACGTATTCACCAGAACCAGGTATTTCGCTCATCTCCTTCTACCAAATGCATGTGTTCAATTAAAATATACAAACTAATAGATATAATGGGGAAAAAGCAAACAGCTCAATAAAGTACTTCCTTGACAAAATTTACTTATATTACCATACCAAAATTGATCAAAATATCAGAAACCATCAAGAGAAATCAAATTGGAAAAGAACCTCATATATTCACTAAGACATTTATACAGAAGGAGCAGAGACAAAATAAAACCGCGAGAAGTGATCACCTACAGCCAAAGCTAGTATATTGGGAAGAGCACGTGTGCAATAGAACAGCATGTGAAATTGAAGTGCTGTTAATATTACAAAGAAAGCTTCTACTTGATGACCAAACTTATGTCTAACCTGCTCAAAAGAAAAATTGCATGTATTCAAATCCCACCACAACTCATCATTCCCTTGGACAAGCAAGCTTAATTAATCTTGATTGAAAAAAATTCGAGTACATACCTGAATCCGGAAAAACCTCAGTGTAGATAATACCACACAACCCAACACCAATCGCACTAACCAAAAGCAACTAAATTAAGTAAGCCATTGTTAAAACCTAGACAAAATTGCTGTTAGAATAAAATAGAGCCCCACAAACCATCCAAATATCCTACCTGAAATGATAGCGTAGATCTTCGACAACTGCAGCAAGTTGATTACCACCACAATTGGCGACGCCAAAATCGAGACAATCAACGCTCCTATGAGAAAACAATAATGAGTAACATGCCTTCTCAGAGCAAGATGCACAGTTCATCACTCCCTTCACATGTCACATCACACCCTAACAATCCTCATTTTCAGTTTTCATGAAAAGCTAAACAGTAACTAAATGTCTAGAATAGCATATAAAAGCTTTCCCAGATGGAGCAGAGAATTAATTTACCAATGAAAGTGCGAGGCACGACCCCCGGGAACTCCAAATGATCATACTAATAATAATAACAACAAACAAACAGAGTATTAATAATTAAATTACAGGAAAAAAAATCAAATTAGAACACAGCGGAGAAGGTAAATAAACTTACATTTTCTAGGCGATGCCTGTGGTAAAGAATATCGTGCATTGCCTTGACCGACGAAAAAAATTCATAAAATCAAAATAAAAAACAAGCTTATTTGAAAAGTTCTAAGATTGTTTTATGGAATAATTGGAGAACCTGAATGTTGAAGCTTTCCTCGACTTTAGTGTAGGGTACAGCGAAGACGTAAAAAGCAGCTATTGATCCTAAGAGTAGATCGTAGCCTGCAACAACAACAGCAGCAGCAGAAGCAGTGATAGTTTCAATATCGGTAATCATCGATACAAAAAACGAAGCGTCTCTGTGTATCTTTTTTGGGTTACCGTAAGAACGCAGTAATTGAGGGGATTTTGACGCCATTCTCAGTCGAGAGAGGTGAGAGTCTTTCTTGCGCCGCGCAAATGAACCGGGATGTCTTGAGGGTTTGGGTTTTTAAACCAACAGCCCTGCCTGTGTTACCTATAGGCCTAAAAACTCTTTGGGCTAGGTTCGTTTTACCTCCAGTTTTCATTCAATTGGATCCAGTAATACGAGTGAAATTCAAAAT
>Ga0325403_1005078_pt1 | contig 12355 bp, 8 predicted proteins | sample PopdelMetagenome_19_FD_205665 | JGI IMG/M metagenome (GOLD analysis project Ga0325403, IMG submission 205665) | Populus deltoides microbial communities from Bellville, Georgia, United States - Xylem-PdKOR-R4 | ecosystem: Host-associated > Plants > Phyllosphere > Stem > Wood/Secondary xylem...
CAAAGGATAGTAGTTGCCCTGACCGTATAAAAACCATCATGACCGTACTTAAAATGATAATCCTCTTCATTTTGCTTGTCACAGCTTCCATCGCCGCTCTCACTGCAACAACCAGCCTTGAAACCCAAGAAAAGGGACTCTAGGAAGGATTCCAGCAGAAAACCGAAATATTGGAGAGATACAGCCACCGAGAGGATTGAAATTGCGGTTATTATTGTGGTTGTGGTTTGAAAAAAATAATTTTATAAAAAATAATTTTAATTGAGATTGTTTTAAAAAAATATATGTTTGGTTAAAACTATGGTTGAAATTAAGATAGAGTAAAAAGTAATTTAATGTGCTTAGTTAAAAAAAAACTTTTCAAATTGAGGTTATAAAATAATTAATATATATTAATATTGATGGTTTTTAATTTAAATATTGTAGATTTAACTATTTCTATTACATCATGAAATAAATAATACTTTATATAAAATATTTTATATTGTTCCATTAAACTATCTACAATTCCATTACGTATGAAATACATCCGACAAGAATTACAGTTTTCATAAATTTTTTAAGAACGCAACAACATCAGGTAAAATATAATTAGGAACAAAATTGGGATTGTAATTAAATTCTGCAAATACTACATCATCAAGCGATTACCATCTAATTTATGTAGTTTTATTGAATAATATTTAGCACTAGTTTTTTGAATAAAACACAATTAAAAATAAAAAATATTTTTTTATTTTTATTTTGCCGGGTCGGACTTGGTTCAATGCATTTTTAGCTTTGGACTGGACCCGGTCTGACCAAAATAATGGAGCATGGCTCCACTATTTAATGATTCCTCCCACACGAGAAGCAGCAAAATGTTGATTCTACAAAACCTGCGGCACAGCTGCAAAATTGGTGAGTCCTACCAGCATAAAACACTTTTTTTTTCTTAACCAAACGGCAGTATGTATGGTCACCCGCAGCCACACTATCAAACACTCATTAAGGGTATTTTATTTACTGCGCTATTGATTTGTCATGATTGTTGGGTTTAAATTGAGATAATTTAATATTTTAATAAATAAAAAATAATTTTTAAAACATTTGTTGACATGGTTATAATAGGCATTAGTCATCTTGCTATTTTTGGACAACAAATATAACTAATTTTGATGGTTAAAAAATCATTTCATGGCGGCATCTAATTTTATCTTAGTGTTACTTCTGTGACCTGACGATGCGTATATCAAATGAATCTTTGGTTTGGTATTGACTCTTTTTTTCTCTCTCCTCCTTAATTTTAGCACAATGCCTTTTGATTTTTCAAATCAGCCCTTAAACTTCTCTTTCCTTTCAATTTAATCTCTATTCTTTTTATTATTATTTGTCTTATTTGAAATAATTCAAGAAATTGAAATTTTGTTTCAATTTTTTCATTAGTCAAACTTGGTCTCTATTTTTTTTAATTTTTATTTATGTAATTTGAGATGATTTTTAGAATTGAATTTTTTTTTACAATTTTATCATTCTTTATTTTTTTTACCTATCAGATTCTATCCTCATTCTTTTTATTGGTATTTTGTTTTTCTTTAGCAAATTTTTTAGATTGATATTTTTCTTGATTTTATCTTTCAACATTAAATTGGTTGCAATTTAAGCTTCTTGGTTAAGCCAGTGTATTCTCACAGATTTCAAATTTAAGAAATTAACTTAGCTTTGAGAGATTTTCCTTGGATTTTTTTTTATCATTTAAGCTGATGTTTTTTCAATTTCATCTTTCAAAGTTTATGTCATTGGAGGTTGGTCTTTGTCTTTTTTTTATTTGCTTTCTACGTCCTTTATTTTATTCCAGGGTCTTTTTATTTGTTTTCTTTATTTTTTTAATAATAAAGTTCATTTTTGAATTAAATAGAATCAATTGATTGAATATAGACATGAGATGCTCACTTCATTATGTTTTGTTCATTTTGCTTTTCCAAGTCGTTGCTCTAGCAGCTTATATGGTTTCTTACAGTGTCATCGTGTAGCCTTTTGTTGTGGGGTTTGAATTGTCTCGATGAACTCTTGTGGTGGTGAGCAATATCCACGGTGGAGTGACGACGAGTCTCCAACAAACCTTTTTTTTCTCTTCCCGGGTATGATATTGACGGTTCATTTTTTGTAGTTAATTATTGCCAAATGTTTTTTTTTTTTTTGCGATTCATCTATTGTCGTTGCCTACCTTTTAAATTAGATTATTGGATTACCTGGTACTATTGCATCCAATCAAGTTAATGACCCGAGAAATGAGTTTTTTTACTTCTTTAAAAACACTATTATTGCTTAAGCATCCTTTTCTCTGTTAAAAAGATTGGACTGATCCGCTTTGTAACGCAGGCTACCAATCTAGTTCACACCAAACTTGAAACCTAACTTTGTCCTTTCAAGTTTTACCCGAGCTTAATTAAAACTTAAATTATCCATAAAATTCACTAACTGTCTAGGTCGGTATCCAATGTGTTTGGGTGAAATTGTCATCCCTATTTAAAAGTAACCATGAAGAGGCTAAGTTATATTAAAAAAATCATTATAAGGATTAAATTGTGATTTTAATAAGATGTAAGGACCAAAAATCTTATAAGGACCAATTTATAAATAAAAATAGAGACTAGATATTTTTTTAAATTACAAGGTCTGCAATGAAACCTTTTATCATTGAAAATTTATAAAATTTAACAAATGTAATTAATAATCTCATTGCATTACATTACATTAGTTATTTATTACATTGTATATTTGATTATATTGTATTACATTACATTATATCATACCAATCGCATCATAAGTTTAATTTTGATCAAAGTTATCAATTTCAAACCCCGATTATTAGTTGAGTTGGTTGACCTCAATCAATCAAAACAGAAGACATCAATTTAAAAAAAAAAAAGCTATCATGATATTATTTTTTTAAAAAAAATAAAGAAAAGTCAACTTGGATTTTGAATATATCAATTAATTTATGAGTTAACATATCAAGTTACATGAATTTAACCGGAACAATTTTTATTTGTTTTTAAAAAAATTGAGCTTAACAAGTTAAGTTTTAGTTCAACTCGCTAGGTCGAGTCGAGTTTAATAATGATAATATCAACACATTTTTCTTCAATGCCCTAGCACCACCACTGCAGGAGACAAATCTCCTGGAGAAAGCTTTGATATTGTTCTTCAAGCCTCTTTAATATCATAATAATGATTATTTTCTAAAAATACATCAAATAAACATGATCGTGAATATATGATGCAAGCTTTTGCCGGTAATGATTCAGGCTATGTTTCCATGTCTGTGGGCCGGAAAAGATGCTGCTTTCTTAGACACAGCCTAACCAAAATAAATGAATAAAGATGGTCAATCATGCTGCATTTACACTGTAACCATGAACGAAGCCAACATAATCATTCTGTGATATTTGTTCCTTCCACTTTATCAGTATGTTTATCCAATAATACACTCTCCTTTATTGATTGGACATCTACACTAAATGCAGTAAATTTTGTCTGAAACTTGCAAGCTGTGCTCCAGCAAAGGCCTTGACATGACTTTCAAGTAGCCTCAATTGTGTGCGTTTTTTTTTTCTTTTTTAAAAATATTACAATTAATTAAAATTTATGAAGTTGTGCTGTTTTCAAGCTTAGAAAATAATTAAAATAATTGCTATTAAGAAAAAAAGAACTACTAAATTGTTTGAAATCGTTAGCCATCATCCTCCTCTCTACGATCTCTAGCTAGCTAGGGCAACGTCTGCTTCTGTGCTTTCCTTTACCCATTATTGCCTCTCCCTTCTGGTTGCCATTACTCCATCAATATGGATGCAAGCTGGAAATTTAAAATCCTCTCCAGTTTCATTAAACCTAAAGCTTAGGTTTTCATATTCAAAGGCATAGAGGGCCATATATCGCAGGGCAGTATTCGGACTGCAGTTTTTTCTTTCCACCTCCTAATTCACTATTAATGCAGAGTTGTTGCCTCGTCTCTCTCTGTGCCCCACGTAAGGTTTGTTTGTCCTTGAACATAATCTCGTGGGACAAGCTAATCTTCATCAACATGATTAATCAAATCCACCGAGAAAAAAGTCTTTGCCTGTCATTAACAATATCATTATCAATGGAAGTTTTAATCTAAATGAGCAAGATATACATTATCAAAATCTAGTAGCGTTTGGTTTAATTTGGGCAGTTCTGCTTCCAAAGTGGCCTAATTATGATGAAGAAAGCGATAGTCAATTTCAAATCTTTCAACATGCTGAGTACAAGAGCGGAGCCAGGAATTTTTTATGTGCTGAGCTATGATATAAATACATATAAATTAATTTTTAAAATTAATTATTCACTCGGATATATAAATTTATTAAGATAACAATAAAGTTTTAATTCGAATACATAACACAAAATATAAAAATAAAATAAAATTTAAAGTACATAAAATTAAAAAATTAAAAATAAATTATACTATCAAAGTTGCACCCTTCGATGTTTTATAGAATATAATTCATCTATGATCGAATCCGAATCAATATCTTTAACAAGCTCTCGTTCAATGTAAATCATCATAGAATCTGCTAAGAACTTCTCTTTCATTTTATTGCGAAGCACAATTTTGATAAATAGAATGTTTGCACACTGGAGTTCATAACCTAGGATCTCGTTCAAGAGTATTAACATCAATTTCAACTCTTTGAGATTTGAAAGGAGGTTGTTCACTACTGGTTGATATTTGTTCGTTTGATTTAAAAAATAAAAACATAGTTTTTCCTCTCCTGCTTCCTTGATTTTCCATTATAATTTATAACCTATTCAAGTAAAAGGGATTAGCGAAGTTAAGTTCAAGATGAAAAAATACTAATGCCACAATAGAATATTCATAAAATGCAGAATATACAAGGATAAACTAGTGATGCAGACTATTGGGAGATTTGAAGAACTTAACAAATGTAGAATATACAAGGATAAACCGACTCATTAGAGTATTAAAAAAAATGAACGTGTTCGAACTATTAGATTTCTAGGGTACAATCTAATGCAATGAATGTGAAACATTGAATTCAAAATGAAAAAGTTAGGGCTTGTAAATTCTTACCTGATGATTTTACACTCTTGCGGCTCTTTGTATAGATAGGGCTTGTAAATTCTTACCTGATGATTTTACACTCTTGCAGCTCTTTGTATAGATTCTTTTTCAAAATCCAAGCTAAAATTGTATATTATTGAGAAGAAAAAAAGTTAAAACCCAAGTTACTTGGAAGACATGTGAATCAATTAATTATTTATGTTTTGATAGGTTTGTTGTAAAAGACAAAGAGAAAGTGTGAATTATTGTTGTTTAAGTTTGCCCAGGTAATAGCCTTATTGTTGTTTAGGTTTCCTTACACTTTGTTGTAAGGAAATGAGTGTGAACCAATTAATTTTTTTAGGTTTGCTGTAAGAATTATTATTGTTATTAAGGATATCACTTGGGCTACATCCCACCTGAGCCTTGTAAAAGGCTCCGCCCTTGCTTAATACTATCATGAAAATTATATTAAAAGACAAATAAATGGTATCATGATTATCACATAAAAGCATAAATATTGATGAGATAAATGAAGATTAAATTCCTTTAAAAGTGACCGAGTTCAAGTAATTAAGTTTAGCAGCTTCATCAGCTTCATAGAATGAACGAGTTGAATTTTAAAACAATTTTATTTAAAAAAATTAAAAAGTTAAAACAATCTCATTTTGATTTCTTTTTTAAAAAATCAAACTATACGTTTAGATCTACTCAACATGATTTGAATGGACTAACTCTCATGTAGTTTAATTCAAAACTCGTATAGTATCAACCCCTGATCGATGGGTTAGTGAATAAACTCACTAGATCAGGCCGAATTTAATAATACTAGTATTTAGATTGAGTAATAAAATGGTCATGAAAGCATGAAAACTATAATTATATTTCCAAGCACATTATATCAATGCAGAGTTTGGTGTAAAAACCATTCAAACTCTAAAGCAGATTTTACAAAAACATAATGGAAAGATTGGTAAAATGGTCAATCAAGCTTGTGGAGTTTGGCATGCATTACTTGCTTAGGATATTGTGATCCAAGCTTAAGAACTATAAAAACTACTGATTAAAGGTAAGGGATAGACTCAAGGAAAGGAAAAGGTTCTTCATCGAGAGGAGCATATGATAATAAAGACTTAATACTCATTAGCAAGCTTGTGTTGGATGTCAATGGTTTGAAGATTTGCACCGCAATTGGATAAAGAAGTTGTAGAGGGAGTTTTGACCATCGATAAGGCAAATGAAGTTTGTGTTGGAGGTAGTTGCTACACTACTTCATTCACGGCTTGGGAAAAAACTAAGCCTTTGACAGATATTACAGAACAAAGACGAAAAAATATGTATAGAGAATCATAATCTATTTGATTGGTATTCCACTGGCTCTAATAATCGATAATTTGACTACTAAAGGGTTAAAGAATTCTATGATATATAGATTTAAGAATGGATGAAAGGCTGACAACAAAAGTTGCGAACAAGTTTATTTTTAAAGGTAGTCAAAAATAAAATACTTGAAAAATTTGTTCTGATGATCTCCTTGGAGTCCTTTATGGACATGTATAACTATAGCAAAAAATGTGAGAGGTTAAACTCTTTATGCTTTGACTTATGGGACCGAAGCCCTTATCGTAGTTAATTTGTATAGGGTGGTTTTTTTTTGAAAATATATTAAATAATTTTTTAAAACTTTTTATATTAGTACATCAAACCAATTGGAAAACACTAAAAAAATCAAATTAATCCTTTTTGAAGCTAAATGTTTTTTTAAAACATACTTAAACGCAATTCCAAACGTAAAAACAAACGTAAGTCGGTCTTCCAAGCTCAAACTTTCTTTTACTCAAACAAGGAGCAAATAACTAGCAATTGGGTCTCAATCTAGATACATTAATGTTGTTATGAAACTCGTTCAACCTATTAGTTTGATCTAGAAACTCTCCAACTCATGTCAGGGTTAGTTTAAAACCATGTATTTAGTTGATCTAGGCAAACTTAGATAACTCAACACGTCAACTTTTCTTTACTCTAAAATTAATGACATTTTGAAATATGTATATATTTTTTTAAAAAATGATTAGGCTTTCTAACTTGTAGCCTAAGTCTTGAGTCAAGTCATAGATATAGTTAGGTTTTATAATTATATTTATAATAGACGTTATCAGATTTAATAATTTTACTGAAATAAATTTTTGTCGGTATGTTTAAAAACATTAATCCTACATATTTAATTGAAATTGAACAAAAAAATTGAAAAAAAAACTAAAAAAACAAAATAATGCAAAAATTATTTCAATAACAACCAAATTCAACACATTTATTAATTCATAAAATTATTAAGAACACAAAATTGAACAAAAATAGCAAAAATAATGCAAAAAAACACAAAAAGGAAGAAAATGAATGAAAATTTCTTACCTTAATGGTGTGCTTAAGTTCGGCTGATAATTAGAAAAACAAAAAAGAAAAAGAAAAGAAAAGAGATTGTTAATAAACCAACAAAAAGAAAAATAAGAAGAAAAATAAAGAAAGACAAGCCACCTAAGGATGACAAGAGAAGAGAATGGTTGATTTTGGCAAAGAAGGAGAGAAAGAAATGACTTTGTAAGAGAAGAACAAAGAATAAGAGAGAGATAGAGAGAGAGAGAGAGAGAGAGAGAAGAAGAAGAAGAAAAAGATGAAGCCCTGTCTGTTTTGATCATGTCTTTTAATTTAGTTTCGCCAACAAAATTACCGAGGGTGATTCTGTTTGTAAAATCAAATAGAAACTCTTAACTTGCATTAAAAATTTTAGAAAGCCCTTCAAATATTATCAATGACTTTCATTTCATCGGTGATGTCATTGGGGAAAAAAATGAGTTGTCAAAATAACATTAATTATCAGCATATTGAGAAGTGAATAGTTCTCATGGTCACTGGAATATACTGACGGACATATTCTGTCGGTATACCTGTATGTAATGAATACCATGAATAGTGTTAAAGAGAAATGGAACAATTCTCATGGTCACTGGAATATACCAACAGACACATTCCGTTAGTACACCCGTATATAATGTACAGTTCGTCGGTATTTTCATCGGTATAAAACAATGTTTGATGCCAAATTACATTTGTATTCCTTATCTATCAATCCTACAAATACTTAAATTCACAGCTGCACACACAACTCAATAATATCAATTCACATCACAATAATAAAATAAATATTTTCTTGTCATTCAATAATAAATTAACATTATTTTCATTACATTGAAGTGAATTTCATCCATAAATATTACATTATAGTTTATGGCATTACACGTTCATGTTGTGCAAATTAATAAAAAAAAATGTCTTATTCTTCGTCAATTTACTCGTCCTCATCTCCATCACAATCTTCTACGTTGATTTTATCGTTATCATCTTAATCGACTTGTGTATGTTTGCTGGAGCTCAAAATATCATTCAACTCCTTAGCTTCAACATCAACAAAAATATTATCGATGATACAAAAATTTGAATTTTCTTTTAAGTCATTATACAGAACAACTTGATATGGATCAACTAACTCACTAAGTTGAAAGATATCATCTCGTACAGTTAATCCATCGTTGCCATCCTAAACAACCTCAACATGACTCTTGGGTTTGGTTTTCACTATGGATAACCAATCAACTATTGAACGATTCTTTCTAAATGAAGGGGTATATGTGTAATAAACTTGAAGGCACTACCTATCATAAACAAAGACATAATCGATGTTATGGAGTCTAGCCTTTTAATTAATTTCGACCAAACTATGATGAGGATCTACTCTGATTTCTCTGTTAATGATGTCATACCAATAACATTTGAATAAAAATACTCTATTCAGCTCATTATGATATTGTAATTCAATGACCTCTTCCAACTTCCTATAGTAAACAAATACAATTTGACAAAATTTAAAACAAATCCTAATATGTACAAATCATAAATCTATACAACAAATTTGTATGAGAAAAAACTATAAAACAAGTAAACACCTAAAAAAATACATATACTACAAAAATATTTAAAAAACTTAATATTTTAAAATTGAGTTCAAAGAAAAGATTTGTTTACTTAGAGTGGAGAATTCTCAATAAAATTTTAATTAGAATATAGATGCTGACAAACCAAGTGTTATAGTGGCCAAATTTGTTGTGGAAGGTTGAATTGTGTTGAGATTGGGAGGGAGGTGGTGACTATTTATTGCAAAAAAAAAATGCATAAGAAAGAGTGAGAAATGAGGTAGGAGGTTTGATTGTCAAGTCATAAATTAGATATCACCAATGACATTACTGGTGAAATTATTTTATCAGTTCTCTGTTGATCATTCTGTCGATAAAAATATCATGTCACCATATGATTTGTCTTTTTTGAATCTCACTATAATACTCTTCGTAATTCCCTCGGTATATATCGAGGAAATTTTTCCATTAGCATATTTATGGACATACTTTATCGTCGGTTTAATTTCGTCTATAATATTGTCTGTAAAAGTTATATGTCATTATACTATTTGGCTTTTTTTTTTCATTCCTTATTTTATTGTTGCAATTTCCTCGGTACATACTGAGAGAATTGTTTTATCAGTGTTTACTGATGGAAACAAGGATGGAAAATTTTGTCGGTTAAGATCATCACAATATACCAACAAAAAAATTTCATCAGTATTTCTGTTTATATTTACCAGTTTTTTTGGTAATGAGAAAGAAAGGTCAATCTTCTTATGTTAACTGTTAAGTGACCGGTCTGATCAAAACAAGATGTCAATTATTCGATACTTACAGAAGCTATTAGAAAGATGACTTGGCCACCACCAAATATAATTTATTTGGTGCCAACCGAGCCCCCTCGAAAAGTGTTCTGGTCAACACTAGACTTCAATAGTTCGATCCTCACCGAAAATGATCTTGTCAACATACCAATGTTTTGACTTATACTCAATTTAAAAGCTTAAAGTAATTGGTTAAAATCCTGACCAATTTATTACAAAAATTATTTGCAATTGAAAATCAATTTTTTTATAACCACTTAATTGTTTTTACTGAACAATTTCATTTAGTTAAAATTCTCTCTTTTAAGTTTTCAACAAGTAAAAATGTTGATCATATAAAATTGGTCATCCTTCTCAAGAATTAGTTGCAAAACAATATATTTGATAGAGATGGATGAAGGATCTACATTGTACACAACATGAATAATAGAAGTACTTAATCCAACAAATTAGTAGTGAAGGGATATTTTAACCAAATCGATTAAGGATTCATTTGAAAATTGGGTTGCACCCACGATGTATCCCCTTGTTCTAATGAAAAGCATTGTTTTGTTGTTTTTCATTGGAAACCAAGGTTAGATCGCAAGTGCACCTTCAAAACCATACAAACACTATATAAGTAGAGTTACTTCCTTTGTCACTAACATAATAAACATTTGGAGTACCGTATTTCACCTTTGTACATTATATTTTTCTGCCATGCATACACACAATGTATTTCCAGTGTCACAATGTATATATATACTAGATAATTGCTTGCTCTATATTGCGGGTTAGGTTAAATTTTTTCTAGACAAAAAAAAATATCAAGGTGTCATTAATTAGTTTTTTAGTAGAAAAAAATCAAAACTATATGGGGATTAACTTGATGTGACCTAATCAACTTGGCAGGTCCAAAGACAATCCAGATAACTGAGAAAAATATAGTTTAACTATAAAAAAATAAAGACGACATCTTTTTTTAAGTATTAAAACGACAACATATTAGATCGACTCAGATCAACTCAGGTTAACCTGACAAATCTGCTACCTAGGTTATGAGAACCTGATAACACTAGAGGAAAAAAATATTCAACTCAATTCTCAATCAATTCAATGTTAGAAATAAAATCAAATAAAAAAAGACAAAAACAATAACCCGAGTCGGCCCAGGTGAGGAAACTATAAAAATCCATAAAAAACAATAAAAAAAATTAAAGTTCAATTTTTAATCAACTCAATATTGAAGAATAAAATTAAAATAAAATTCAATTATAAAAGAAAAAAAAAACCCCGAGTCAACCTAGCTAACTTGCAAAACTCGTGACCTGAGTCATGAGACCATGATAACCCTATAAAAAGCAAATCAAGAAATAATTATGATTATGAAGTCTAATTCCTTATTAACTTAATGTTAAAAGATGAAGTTGAGAAAAAAAAACAATTAAAAAAACCCGATTCAACACGGTTAACTCGTAAAAATCGCAACAAATGTCATATGACTTAAATAACTTTATAGAAAGCACATTGAAATAAATTATAAAGTCTAATACCTATTAAATTTAATGTTGGAGGATGAAATTGAAATATACATTGAAAACTAAAAAAACTTTCCCAATGTTTTTTTTTTATTTTTTAGAACCAAATTGTAAAATTCCTTGGCATTTCACTGTTCACTACTATGATAAAATAACAAGGCCTTTCACACAGAGAGAGAGAGAGAGAGAGAGAGAGAGAGAGAGAGAGAGAGAGAGAGAGAGAGAGAGAGAGAGAGAGAGAGAGAGAGAGAGAGAGAGAGAGAGAGTGTGTTAGGGTTCCATTGTAGAAAGTTTATTGTTTACCTAGAAGTAAAGCCAAGTTGATTATTGCATGCCTCTATGGAAAAGGTGTACTTTGCATCGCCTGGAGGTCATATAGATAAAACTCGGATCAAATCAATAAGAACAAAAAATGTTTGGTACTTTGATAAGGTAAGCAACCCTTAAACAAAAAAAAAAGATGGAAGGCCATCTTCTCTATATATTTTTACATCTCAATCTCTATTGAACCTGCAAACTTTTTTAAAAATATTATAATGAAAGCAATATAAAAATTTATCACTAGGTATTTGACTAAATAGAAAATTTTCTATAAAATCTATCACTAAGATATCCCTAGATGAGGGATAAGTCTAAGTGAAGCAAGAAGGTTTTTTCATGTGATGGAAAATGAAAACTATTCACTTCATATATACGTTATTAGATTAGTTTTATGAGTGCCAATTAATATCGTAAATAAATTGCTCTTCGCTCTTTAATCATTTAATAATTATGGTTATTTTTTGATAAATAATAACCATGGGTTGACTTGATAGAATTTTATCAAATTTTTTTTATCATTGAAATGCATAATTTAATAATCTTCTTTTTTTATCATCAATCAAATCATTTATATGCATGCATCTTTTTAAATATGAGAAACACAAAATCTCTCTAGAACCCGAACCTTTAATTTCTCTTCCTTGTCCCCTTGTTTAGCCCTTTCTCTATGGG
>Ga0325403_1005080_pt1 | contig 12352 bp, 9 predicted proteins | sample PopdelMetagenome_19_FD_205665 | JGI IMG/M metagenome (GOLD analysis project Ga0325403, IMG submission 205665) | Populus deltoides microbial communities from Bellville, Georgia, United States - Xylem-PdKOR-R4 | ecosystem: Host-associated > Plants > Phyllosphere > Stem > Wood/Secondary xylem...
CACTGGGGATCAAGAAATCAACATCTGCGAGGGGGGGGAGGGGGGGGGGGGTGTAGTTAAATAACCACCTACATTGTCATGTCGCCGGGGGTGGTGGCCCTCCATCCGTCCCAAGGCTGCCACCCATTTGTGTTTAGCTCCTCTCATTGATATTTCCTCTGACCAAGTTGAAGCTCAGCTAGTGCTTACACATCTGTGCTCAGTTTGCTTTCTGCAATCAGATCAGGAAATTATTAGTTCTTAATAATTGTACTTTAAAGTTTGAACCTTACAAGTTTCAACAGTGATGCTGTTTGCACCAAAGGAACATCCAACATGGCTAGAAATTAGAGGGGAGGCTAATTAGCGAGTAATCAACTTGATTAAGTACTGAACCTTGATTTTCCTCCGCTTATCAATCTGTTAGGTTATATATATACCTATATTGCTATTAATTAATTAATACTCTTTGCTCATAATAATATATAATCTGTTTGGGATTACCATAGTTTATATATGTTTTGTTGAATGTTTTTCATAGGTAAATTTTACTTGAAAATACATTAAATTAATGTGTATTTTAGTATTTTTTTTTGATGATTTTAATATGATAGTGTTAATTAAAAATAAAAAATCAAATTAAAAAAAATATTTTAATATATTTTTAACATTAAAATACTTTTAAAAAGTATCAATAATGATGTAGAAATAACTATTTAGAGTAGGCAAACACCACCTTCAATTTGAGATTTTTTTGTTTAGAAAATTCAATAATTAAAATGTACTGATAATTAAGTGCAGTGCTACTACTACGAACTATCCTTGCAGATTTTTTATTTTTTTTCATCATCATCCTAATAAAATTAATATAAACATAATAGAACTTTCAAAATGAATTTAAATTCAAGCTGCTAAGACGACATTAATTGGGATTAGTTTGGTACAAGTTCAATATGCATTAATGAATAGATATGTTATCTTTAGAACCCATAAAATATAAAATATATAGTACTGATATGGTGGGAATTTTTTCAAATATAAAAGCAATGCAATGTGAGCGTGATATTTCTACTTCAAAAATTTAGGTTTGCTTACCTACCTTTTCACACACACACACACACGTATATATATATAAAAAAACATTAGCATCCATAATTTGTTTTATATATATATATATATATATATAACATTAATTAGCCACGTTGGTACGAAAAAGGAAACTTTCGTTTATTTCTTTGACACTATCTTCAAATTAAATTAACAACGAAGCAATGGGCTGATTTTGTGGTTTATTTGGGCGTGGTGCTGCCACATTTTCATGGCCTTAATACAAATAATATTAACAATATTTTTTTTATCATCTTGTTATTATAAACATAATAGTGCTGTTACCACTACCACTAGGAAGTTAAATTAATCATATTTTTATTATATCTTGAGAAATTTTCTTATTAATAACAATAAGATTAGGCACATGATAAACCCAGCTTAAGATTCAGATTTTAAAAGCTAACCTAACCTTTGAGTTTTCTTTTTAAAAAAAAGTTCATAAACTTCACCCGAGTTAGGTCTCGAGCCGACAAGTTATTGAGTTAAGTTATTAAGTTGACTCATCAACATGCAATTAAATCATTTTTGGTAAATTAGAATTTATCCCTCTTAATTAATTTTCTCTGAGCAAATCCATTTATTAACAAAATCTATGCTTCGATCAAGGATTATTTTACTCGATATCGTAGTAGCATGGAGCCATCAAAGCTAGATATACAATCTGAAGGCATATGGCTATAGCTTAGAGGTAATTGTGTGTGTAGTTTCTCGGTTGTATACGTACCAGCAGGTAGCTTGACCAACGCAATATCATCAGAAATGTTGCTCCGATTATATATAATCTGAAGTCAATTCAAAGTTGAGATAGTTGATTTTCTAATGAATGACTTTTTCTCGATGGAAATTCTGATACTATGAGTACGTCCACTTGAGATTTGAGGCACATCATAATTACTCGAATCAAACACACATGAATGGAAATCTTAGATTTTCACTTCAGTATGTTTTTCACTTTTTGCTGGCCTCAGGCAGCCCTACATGTCCGTCCATGATTACACCTTTGCCTCATGGTTCATCGTGGAAGACATCTTGGTTACAATTCACACTCCACACAAAGCCCAAGTTGGTCCTTGGTCCAACCCATTGCCAACCCACAGAATTACATCACCTCCATCTACAGCATAGCTAAATTCAACATGGAAATCACAGTGCCTATAGCTAGCTAGCTAGGAGGAGTCACCTTCTAGATTTGTGGCTCTTAGTTAATTAAACTAATCCTAATATATTATCGTGACTAGTAGTTTAAGACTTTAAGATTTGTCAAGGAAGTGAAGTGCTTCAAGGATCTTCACTTGTGTTTTACTAATCCATACCCAATAACATCTCCCATTCTCTCCTGTGACAAGTGGAGTGACGTCGATGGATCTCTATTTTAAGTTCACTCACACAAATATAAAGATCATTCTTATATGGCTTGAAGCATAGCTAAAGCCCTATGTATATTGTGTTGGTATATGTTAATTAAATATTTCGTACTCTATAGTCGATGCATATAAATATATCTCCACTAGTATAACCACACTTTACCACTCAAGCCCTTTCTCATATTTAAGTTGTAATTCTATGAACGAAAGGAATATATATAGACATATCACCATCTCTCTCACACTCTCTCTCTCCCCCCCCCCCCCCCTCTCCCTCTCCCCCCCATTCTCTCTTTCTCCCTCACATTCATTGCTGAATGCTGATTTTGCCCCGTAGTTCATTGCTCATCTTCCGGATTTAACCACCATTGAACAACACCACACAACACAAAGATTTTCAAAAAAACAAAACGAAAACCTATTCTCAGAAGTGGATAAGTCCTCTTAATCCACTCCAATATTTAAGGAATCCCCTCACAAAGCCTACCCTCCCTTTAGATAAGAGAGAAATTCATCACTAAATCTCGGCTTAATCTTTCAACTTAGTCCCCCACTTACTCTCTCCTCAATCAACAAGCAATTACACGTTTTATTGCCTAATGGTTTCTCTTCATTTTGCCCTTTCTCCTGAGCTCAACAACCAAACCAGCTTTGACTTGTATTAGTTATAGCTAATACTGTTAATCAGTGTGTTGATAACCTTTTTTGTTTTTTTCAACCACACTCGTATTTTTTACTAAGTTCTTGCACTGTTCATGGACTGCTCGAGAGAAATAGAGGGCAAACAAGCTCATGATCCTTTTTTTGACAAAATCATGAATAAATCTTCACGTCGTGTTTTTGTCCCTGGTCCAGTTATTGTTGGCGCTGGTCCTTCTGGCCTTGCCGTGGCAGCTTGTCTCAAAGAAAGAGGTTTCCCAAGTATGGTAATAGAGAGATCTAGTTGTATAGCATCTTTGTGGCAGTTAAAGACTTATGATCGCCTACGCCTTCACTTACCGAAACAATTCTGTGAGCTTCCTCTCATGGGTTTCCCTAGTGAATTTCCAACTTACCCTACTAAGCAACAATTTATTCATTATTTAGAGACGTATGCACGCAAGTTTGAGATTAGACCACGGTTCAATGAGACTGTGTCACATGCCGAATATGATAAAGTAATTGGGTTTTGGCGCGTGAAGACTGTTGGGAAAAAGTTCGAGGAGACTGAGTACATGTGCCGGTGGTTGGTGGCGGCGACCGGAGAGAATGCGGAGGCAGTGGTGCCAGAGATTGAAGGAATGGGAGAATTTGGAGGGGATATTCGGCATACAAGTCTTTACAAAAGTGGAGAGGAGTTTACAAGCAAAAAGGTTTTGGTGGTGGGGTGTGGGAATTCAGGAATGGAAGTTTGTTTGGATCTCTGCAATCATAGCGCTAAGCCTTCACTTGTTGTTAGAGATACAGTAAGTATACTCATCTTAATCAAGCATCGCCCTCTCTCTCTCTCTCTCTCTCAAAAACCTTACAGCAAAAATTAAACCCTTAAAAGGTTGATTTTTAAGCCTTTAATTTGCTCAGTCCAATTCCGCATGTTTTTGATGAGGAAAAAGGACTGGTTTTTCCTTCGAGGAGCCTTTGGAGAATTTCTATTCTAAAGTCCTGATAGGGAGAAAAGCTAGTTTTGATTATTCAACAATAAGATACACTGTTTTTCTTTTCTTTTCTTTTTGGAAAATTCAATTTTCGAACATTCAAATCCCTGGTTTTGGAAATGTTTGCAAAATGTTTTTTTTAACTTATAAAATAAAACCCATTCAAAACTTTTGCTATCTTGGCATGTATTTGAGGCTCATAGGAGTTTTAGGACAATTTCCAATTGGCTGGGTGTGCATAGTGACTTCAAGTTGCAACAGCTTCCTTCTTGTTTTTTTTTTTTTTTTTTTTGTAACATGATCAAAGAAGAAAAAAATAGGGATATGTAGATTTAAATACAAAAAAAAAAATGATCTTTCACTTTCTTGGGATTCCCAAGCATGCGCAACATTGGTCAGAGTCGTAGGATCATACATATATTGTCATAATCATACATCTCCATTTTTTATGCTCCTATATATGATTAATTTTATTTTTCTCTGTAAAGACCTCTAGGCATGCATGTTCAGTTATGGCCTGGCATGAATTAGCCCATATTTACACACCACTAGGGCAACTAGAGGGGGCTCATCAAGATCAACTCAAGCTCTTTTTTAGTCATTCTTTAAGCCTTTTGAGTTGTGGTAGTAATAACTTCTCTTTTAATTTTTTGAGGGATGGTTTTTGTTTTGAATGAAGGTGCATGTTCTGCCTCGAGAGATGCTAGGCAAATCAACTTTCGGGTTGTCCATGTGGTTGCTCAAGTGGCTGCCCATGCGCCTTGTCGACCGGTTCCTGCTGATAGTGTCGAGGCTAATGCTCGGTGATACGGCACGATTGGGATTGGACCGGCCGGAAATGGGTCCCCTCGAACTCAAGAACTGGTCCGGGAAGACCCCAGTATTAGATGTTGGGACACTGGCCAAGATCAAAAGTGGAGACGTTAAGGTACTTTCACAATTATATCACGTATCATATAGTGTGTGTGTATCACATCACTTTTCATTTTGCACTCTCTGGCACCATATGTATGTTTTGAAATGGATCCTACTGTGCCAAACAATCGTACCGTTTGCTTTTCTTGATTTCATTGGTTGTGTCGCGTAATTCTAACTCCGCTTTAATTTATTTTCTTCAATTTTTCATCTTTTTGAAGGAAAAAAGAAGAAGATGTAACCCCACTTTTTTCCCCTTCCTAGCAAGTTCCCATTTGTTTAGTGACCCTAAGAAATTATATTCTTGCCCTAAAATTCCTGAATTTCCGTTTGTTGTTTTAGGTATGTCCAGGAATTAAGAAGCTAAAACGTCATACCGTTGAGTTTCTTGATGGGAAAATGGAGAATTTTGATGCTATTATTTTAGCAACAGGCTACAAAAGTAATGTGCCATCTTGGCTAAAGGTAACTCTTCTTTTTTTCCCCCCTTCATTTCCCTTCTTATCTAAGCTTCTTGATTCTTGAGGATATATATGCTAACATTTTTGCACCAAGTTGATGATCAAAAGGCTAAAGAAAAGGAGCATATGGGCTTTAATTTTTAATTTTATTTTATTTTTTGAATTGTCAGGAAGGAGACATGTTCTCGGAGAAAGATGGTTTTCCTAAAAGACCATTTCCAAATGGATGGAAAGGAGAGTGTGGGCTATATGCAGTGGGGTTCACTAAACGTGGAATATTAGGAGCTTCAATGGATGCTAAAAGAATAGCCGAAGACATTGAACGGTGTAGGGATGAAGAAGCGGCACCGTATGATCATCATCATCGGTCAGTACTGTTGTTGAAATCATCATCATCATCACCATCACCATGAAGTTTTTCCTGTTTTGAGTTAGATTTATAGAGGATGTTGATTGAAGAATTATAGCCTTTGAGGCGTTTTTTGGGTGGTATATGCCAATAGACACAATATGCTGATGGTGCCAAAGTCGACATATCATCCTCCAATAGTGGAGAAACTAAAAGGGTTTACATAGGAGGGGGAAACCCTTATCTTGTCAAGATGACACCAACCAAATTAAGCCTAGCTGGGGAAGGAGGGGTCTGAGAGTGAAAGAAGGTTGGTGTAATTGTGTTGTTTTTTGGGGGGACCTCAGCTATATGATCGATCATCATGTACAGCTTGTACAATACATTTTTTCTCTGATTAGGTATGACTTTTAGAGAGGGAAAAGGATGAAGAAGGTGGTAGCTAGATTGTTTGGCACTTGTTTACTTAGGTGATGATATGATTGCGCTTAACCTTTGTTTTGCTCTTCCGTGGCTGGGTTTGAGATGATGAGACTGTTTAACCCTCTGAAGTTTTTCTCTGATGTAGCCCTTAATTTTGTATGCTTCATTTTTAGGCTTTGTTTTGGGATGGATGTATGTCATGGTGACTTTCAACAGGAGGAATTGATGACTTCTAATGAAATCCTTACATATATATTCTTGGATTTGGAATTTCCTGTGCAAGGAATTAGCTTAATTTCTTCTTTTCTTTTTCTTTTTTGTGACTTCTGCTATAATCTTGATTTTCATAATGTAGCAGCAAGCAGCAGGACCACCACCTTTCATCAGAACCTGTGTGTGCACATTCAGAAGTCCTCAGAATCCTATTAAATATATTGCTTCATTTTATAATTCCACTACAGGCAGGCTAGCTGGTGTCTACACTTCAATGTCCAATTTGGCTCTCAAATTAGTACCGTCTAAATTAATATTAGAGATATAGCTTAATTTTACACAAGCTGAGCTCTCTGTGCAAACTAGTGTTTCCACGAACCATGGAAGCAACACGAAAGATTATGACCTTTTATTTTTTGCCCAACAAGTAAGTGGGTAACCTGAAATGGGCAAGCAGATGTGATATCCTTCGAATCTTCCTAGTGATCTTAAAGCAATATGGATGCTCTTGATAGCCATTACAGTTTTCATCAACCTTAAAAAGTTAAAATGGATTAATTGTGATACATAATCAGGTGGGACTGAAGGTTCTCTGACCCACAAATGTAAAGGAAACTATCAGAAGAAAAGTTGTAATATAGATTTCTCGACTTTAGCTACATGTTGCCATAATATATGGCATCGGTAATTAGTGTGTCCGATTCTCACAGAATATGACAGCTGCTAGACATGGCAGCAGACATAAAATTACCCAGTGACAACAAATTAACCTGGAAATTAAAATCATCTGTAGTACTGTCTTTTTAGATACTAGACCATCAAGATTATAAAAGGGAAGGAAAAAACAAAACTGAATATTATTATTATTATTACTATTATTATTTTTGGAGAGAACCAAATTCATTATTCAATATATACACACTTAACTATTTTCACCTCTCCTAAAATTATGTTCAGAATCCACAAGTTATCGGATCATGAAAGGATTCTCCATCGCTATAGCATCCAAAGACTCGCTCATCAGATCTCCCGATGAACAGGAAAAAAAGAAAGAAAGAAAAAAAGAAATGCTTGTAAAAAATCGAAGAAGAAATCCAGAAAAGATTTGATTTTCCGTTAATTAAGACTTAAAATATAAGTATAATAGTAAACGATTCAATGGAACCCCGTATTTTTTGCCGAAAGTAGAATTTTAGGATCTAGTCCCAAATTAGGAGGAATGGAAACACAGCTTCGATCAAAATTCCCATCGCTATCTATATATATCACTTAACATGATTTTCTTGATTGTGCTCTTTGGTATTGTTGTTATGTGAAAGTGGGTTGTGTCCGAAGTCATTATTGTGCCGTGTCTTTTTTCCTCAAATTGGCCTTTACTTTTTTTTCCCATCTCAAGTGTGTGTATGAACAGGGGGGGGGGGGGGTGTGGTGGGGGGGTGGCTTTGAAGTTTCTTCATGAATGAAGAAGCTTGTTTATTCAACTAGTGAATAGCAAATCTCGACCTTGAATATGGTCAAATGCTCCTAATTCTCTCTCCCTCATTTTGCTTATGTTTTAGATAAAAATATATATAAATTCCCTTTTCAATAACTAGTAATTTATTAGTTGTAAGAACAAGAATGATTAATTAATTAATCACGTGACGAACACAAAACTCGGCATGCATGTCATTGAACTATGAGTTCTAGCTCCTCTTCTTCTTTTTCTTCTTCTTCTTTTCAAATCTCATTTTTAAGATTTTAATGCAAGAGAGGAGAATGGAATGTTTCTGTTCTTGAAGCTTTTGTAAACTTATACTATCCTATACTCATTATTAGATATCTAACACCATCTTCAGCCAAAAGTTACTATTTTTACTTATGACCATGAAATTTGGCTCCTCTTTCCTCTTATGTTTCTCTTTGTTATTTTTTTTTTAATCTTTTTTGTAACGTATTCATTTTACTTTTCTGTAAATAATATTTTAATTTTTCAGGATTCATCTTCTAAATATTTTTTTTATTAATGCACTCTATTATTATAAAAACTAAAAAAGTCAACCACAAAATTAAAAGGTTCGATGTTCTTGTAATTTTCTTCTTCTTTCTTTATATATATATAGATGCTCATGGCATGTAGTTGAACGAGCTTGGTTTTGACAATATGTGTATAATTACATGGAAGAGGGCAGTTGGGATTTTTAAGAAAGTAGGTGGTAGGGTTTATTCCGACCGCATAGTGTTGTTGATGAGCATAGGCACATAATATTAAATCGAATCTTGAGGACACTACACTAGTAACAATGACGAGGAGGAGGAAGGATCAACATCAAAGGGGGGCCATTATTTCTCCTGCAAATTCCATTTAAGGGCATGCGAGGGAGGGTAGCTCTTAGCAGGGACTCCTTGCATGGCCCATGAGATCCAAATGCCGATCTACATTGGACCCCTTTGGGCCTTTATTACCCCCATAAACTGTCGTTTCTACCCCCCTCTCTTTGTTCTTGGAATTATTTTGCAACTAGTTTAAGAAAAAAAAAAATCTTTTTGAGTGCCCAATCAACTCTCACATCTAAAGTTAGATTGGTTTTTTGCTTGCTTTTTCAGCACCCCGCTAAGATAATGCTTTAAGCCTTTTGGACCCATTGAGCTAAAGGGAGAGCCTTTGTGCACCGTACTAATCTTGAGCTTCTATAGTCTCGTTGTTCGATATGGTAAACAAATGTATGGGAGATATGGGAAAAAGATTTTGTTAGTCTTTTAGCCAATATTGTGAGTTTTAGAATGTCCTTTTGTAGATTCAATGCACCCTTTTCTCCTCCAATTACCTTGGAATGAAAATGATTGTTTAAGCTTCTGAAGAAAAGAAAAGAAAAAAAAGGGTCTAAGGCTTGTTTGGGAACTCGGAAATACCATTTATTAGCATGATTTCGAGCCCCAATCGATGGACAAATTACCATGAATTCAAGCACCGTTTTTACTAGATGAGCCTTGAACTTTTATAAAATCATTAACATCCATTGGTAATTGCGTTTAAGGACGAACTATGGATGAAAAAACATGCCGGCAGTTAATTATTTGTTGCCAAAAAAAAAATACTTACAGATTTCCAAAGGAATTCTTAAAAAGTTGAGAAGACATTTAAAAAAATAAAAATAAAAACAGAGAAATGATACTGTATTGCTAAATTATTCACTAATGGATTGGCTTCTATCCATTCCGTCGGTACAGTTGAGCCAATAAAATAAAAAGAAAAAAAATTAAAATTTCATACTAAAACCATCGGAATGGCCGGCGGTCAAAATTAGCCAAATTGTGTTGAAAAAAAACATTTCTAAGAACTTTTTTTTTTTAATTTGATTGAAATGGACGGTCAAAATCAAGTTATGATATTTATTAGTGTACAAGAATAAACACAGATCTTAATGTTTCATCTCTTTTCAATTAGAACATTGTATCATGATTTTTACTTGTTATATATCTTCATCTAATACAACATATGTGTGTGTGTGGGAATAATGTTTATTGTCGTGGTTAGAACAATAAAAGAAGTCTCTTTTCTTGTGTCTTTTAATCTACAAGTATCCACAGAGGATAAAGTGATCATTTAACTCCCACATCTATAATTGTTGATGTTCTAAAATTCTAAGATACTTAGAAATAGGGTTTTTTTTTTGTGGTGGAGTAATGGGTTTAATCAAGAGTTATTGTTATTTGATCCATTCTTCATAGCTAAAGAAAGTAATAGTTTGATGTAAGAACCCTAATACTTGCAAAACAGTCTATTTTTATAGATTTTAGGACTCTCATATGCTAAAGTCGGTATCTTTATAGAGATAATGCAATAAATAGGTGATAGAGCATTAAATCTAAAAAACAAAGTTGTTAATTTATTCTTGTTTTGGTATGTAATAAATGTTATGTAAGAAAAAATATTGTTATGTTTATATGTTGAGAATGGAAAAATTATAAATCCCTGTATATCTAGGAGTGTAAGTGGAATATAGGCTTATTGAGTAAGTCTCTAGTATTGTATGCAATAAGTAAAACAATATCCAACTCCCTAATAATAAGATGCACACAATCCCTTGAAATTTTGGATCCAAGTTAAAAAGTCTAGGTCAGTCAAAAATCCTAGAAGGACAGGTGTTGGTCCAAGTCATAAATCTAGGCTCAAACAATGCTCAAGACTAGGCTCAGGTCGTGCGTCAGGTCTAATGTTATTAGAGTATAGACTTGATTTAAGAACCAGACGCGTGGTCTAGGCCCAAAAAAAACATCAAGGTATGTGTTTGGTACTATATCTAGACCGCAAGCCTGTGTCCAAACACCTAATGAGGCAAGTTCATTATTAAAAAGAGCTTAGGACAACAAAATATTGTTTGGAAAAATACTTATAAATCTTGTCACATCAATAAGAATCATAATATTATTATTGAAACTTAATTGCTTAAATATGAATAACTCTCTTACATCTAATTATCATGATGAAATTATTAAAATAATTATTAACAATAGTAATATCATCACAGCAGCAACAATAATAGCATCCCCATCGCCATTAATTGTTGCATAATTAACAAATTACTAAAAGGTGCCACAATTGGCAAGCTATAATTATGAGTTCTAATATAAGTTTAATATTTTTTTTATTTGAAAATATATTAAAATAATATATTTTTTAAAAACATTAAAAAAACTTTTTAGTAATTTTTAAAAAAAATACTTTTAAAATATAAAAACAAATTAATTATACGCATCGCAATAACAACCAGGCAGATGAAATGAAGTGTTCTATCTTTGACATAACACTTCGCATCGCATATCATGAAACACCCTATAGCGGCGGTGGTCCAGCCATGGTGTGTGTATTGATATCATCCACAACCACAAGCAGACGAAAGGCATATAAATTTTCACAAAATTTCCTCTCCTAGCCCAGAGTACGTTACACATGGTGCACATGGTCACTGATCTTGACCATCCAATTTGATGGGGCAGCTAGCTAGCTAGCTAGCTAGCTGGTCCAACAACAAAAAATTGATGATGTCCTAACGGTTTGACGTGGACCATTTGCAGGCTTTCATGATTGACTTGCAGAGGTCAGTATCACAATCAGATGGCGGGGAGTTGTTTAGTCCATGGAAAAGTCATCCATCAGACAGTATAAATCCATGATTGGTTTCAATTTATTGACGAACACCATTATTCCTTGGAATGTCTGTCTCGACACTAGGGCAAGATCAGATCGAGCCATATCTACACATCTGTAGCCCTCCATGTGTGCCCATATTAATCCCATGTTATCTTTTCCTTTAATGGCAGAGCATAGGCACTCGGGAAAATAATTAAAAACAAAAAAAGAATCTGCTAAAAAAAATAGAAAAGATAAATTGCATTGGATATGCCTATCCTATTGTAATATTTGGAGATGTATATATCAAGATGTGATTGATGATAGCTAGAACGACTCCTTCTACTCCAGTACCAATTAACTTCCAGCTGGTGATAGTTGAAATTAATTGATCTTTTTTTATATTTAAAATAAAAATTATTATAGTGTGTTTATTTTTATATTTAAAAAGTATTTTATATACATGTCTCAATATTAATATAAAACACACACATATATATATATAAACTATTTTATTTTTTATTGAATACTAAATAATGAATACTACTATGGATACCCGATATTTAATAGGTAATTTATGAATATTAATTTTTTTACCTAATAAATAATAAATTTTAAAACAATGATGCTTTAAAATTTTTCAATTTTAAAAAATATAGAATTGCCTACTTCTTTAAAAAATGGGAACTATTTCCACAATTAGCCTATGAAAAAAATATGACTTTTTTTTAATTTTTCTTAATTAATTTTACATGTTTTCTTTTCATATTAACTTCAATAGAAGAAAAATG
>Ga0325403_1005082_pt1 | contig 12350 bp, 16 predicted proteins | sample PopdelMetagenome_19_FD_205665 | JGI IMG/M metagenome (GOLD analysis project Ga0325403, IMG submission 205665) | Populus deltoides microbial communities from Bellville, Georgia, United States - Xylem-PdKOR-R4 | ecosystem: Host-associated > Plants > Phyllosphere > Stem > Wood/Secondary xylem...
ATTCAATTGGTTTTTTTCCCCCCCCCCCCCCCCCCCCCCCGCCCCCAGCTGCATGACCTGCTGGAAGCCTAGAAGGAAGGGAAACAGGGAAGAAAAAAAGGACAGAAGGGCATGACTGATCGCAGCGGAAAAAGGGAAAATAATTATCCTTCTCTTCCAGCAACTTTCTATCCTCCTCCATGTTCTTTAGCAGGCCCCACAAGATGGAGCATGGTAGTTTATGATGCCCCTCTAGGACATGTGGGAAGACAATAAGTATGCACGTAAAGTGATATAGACCTTATGATCACGTGGTCATGTAATCCACATGCAAAGATATCAATTCTCGAAAAGCCAAGTACATTAGGTTTGATAGGAGTGTGCTATAAAGATAACTTGTACCTAAGCAACGATACTATTGGAAACAGAAACCTCTACCTAACGAATATTGATTCGCGAACGAAAAGTATAAGGATGATGCCACGAAATTAGGTGTTCTTCGATAAGTTATTTTCAGTTCTTTAGAGAAATAAGAAATGAAGATTATCCTACCAACACACAACAAGTGCGGCAATAAGAAGTTTATTGATTTGAAAATTGTGTAACCCTTACATGTCTGGTTATGCCTTTATTTATACTGACTCTAGACTGAAACAAACCCTAATGAACCCCTTATGTGGACTTATATGAGGTTTACTTACAATTAAACCCAAATAATATAAATAAAACCCTAAACTAAGAAAGAAAATAATAATATCAATAATAAATCCGAATTTAATATTCTAAATATGATAGGATCAGATTTGCTACCTTATAGAAGTCCCATATAAGTTAGGAGAAATCTGATTTGAAAAATTTGTGCCGCCGCCACCTTTAGATCCTTGATTAGCTTGAATTTCATTATTTAACTTGGACAATAAGAAAATGAATTTCCCCCTTTATTGTTGATTTAATTACTTTCCTTCCTAGGCTAGGAAAAACATTAAATAATCATTCCCTTTTTAGGAATCAAATCTGCCAAAACTTCCTTGATCGTTTAGGAAAATAAATTGCTGATTTTTTATCCTTGTATCATTAGAAAAAACAAGCCTAACAAGGCTAGTATGGGGCTAGACCATCAGCCTTTTGTTCCATACGAGTTGGGCTCTTCTTGGACCTGAATTAGAGGTTGTCCTTCATGCTTTTTAAATCTCTCAAACTCCTCTAGGTTCATCTTACTCCATATATTATGTACAAGTCCATTTAATGCTTCTTTGCCTTAGCTCTTGTAATTGGCCCAATTGACATCTCTGATGGGTTGTTGGCATGATTACGCTCGGTGTTAGCTTCTGTAAAAACTTTGCCAGTTGACACTTTGTAGAGACATGTGCAGTAATCAAAATGCCTTCTTGGATTTTGTCACGAATAAAGTAACAATCTAACTCAACATGCTTGGTCCTTTCATGAAAAACAGGATTCAAAGCAATATGCAGTGCTACTTTGTTATCACAATGCAACACGACAACATGAGAATGAGAGACTTGAAGATCTGTTAGAAGAAAACACAGCCAAGTAATTTCTGAACTAGTGGTAGCCATGGCATGGTACTCAACCTCTACCGAAGACCGAGACACTATTGATTGCTTCTTGGATTTCCAAGATAAAAGATGAATCGAGGAATATGTAAAAACCAGAAATGGAACATTTGGTATTTGGATAGGATGCCTAGTCAGAATCACAATAGGCTCTATAATGTCTTAGGTTATTTGCAGAAGGAAAGAAGAGGCCCTGCTCTAGAGTCCATTTGATGTATTTCATGATTTTGAATGTTGTTATTAAGTGGAGGTCAGTAGGATGATTCATAAATTGACTCAGAATTTGCACGCTATAAGAGATGTTCAGTCTTGTTATTGTCAAATATAGAAGTTTCCCAACTAACTTCCTGTAGTAAGTGGGATTAGACAGAAGTGTTCCCTCTTCTTTACTGAGTTTCAAATTTTAATTCATAGGAAGTTTAAAAGGTCGAGATCCAAGAATGCTAGAGCTTGCTAGAATATCTAGAGAAAATTTCCTCTGACATATTTGTATCCCTTGTGTTGTTCTGGCGATCTCGATTCCAAGAAAATACCTTAATTTCTCAAATATTTGATTTTGAACTTGTTGTTGATAAAAACTTTAATATCTTTTACAATAGTAGGAAAGTCACTTGCCACTATAATATCATCGACATATACTAGTACTATTATGAAAGAGTGATTGTCTTGTTTGATGAAGAAGCTATAATCTAATTTGGACTAACAGAAGCCAAATTTAAGCAAAGAGGTGTAGAATTTTGAGTACTATTATCGTGACGCTTGTTTTAACTTATAAAGACTCTTAAGTAGTCTGCAAACTTTATGAGATTGGCCTTGGGTGTATCTAGGGGGTCGCTTCATGTAATTTTTTCCTATAAGTCTATATAGAGAAAGGTGTTATTGACATCAAACTGATATAAACCTCATCCTTTAACTGTAGCTATGGCTAAAAGACATCGTTCTGTGACAAGCTTGGCAACAAGGGAGAAAGTTTCATGGTAATCAATACCTTCTTGTTGTATGTATCCCTTTACAATTAATCTTGCTTTGAATCTTTCAATACTGCCATCTGAATTGTATTTTATCTTGTATACATATTTGCAGTTAATAAGCCTTTTTCTAGGAGGTAGATCAGTCATTATTCATGTCTAGTTAGACTATAAAGCTTTCAACTCATTCTTCATGGCTATGCACCAATATGGTTTGTTAACAACTTGGGAATATGTTTGTGGCTCAGTATGAAAGGATATGGAAGCAGAGAAAACTTGAAAAGGTAAAGATAATTTATTGTATGAAAGGAAATTACTCAAATGAAATTGGTTACCTGAATGAGCCTCAGTTATGGTGGCCTAGATTGGATTGGGAGAATTGAAAGAAGTCGGGTGACAATGAAAGTCTTGCAAGTATTTGAGAGCCTGTTTCATCCTAGCAGACTTGCGAACATGAAGATAATGAGTAAAGGGGTCTGCTGTAGATGATGAAGTTGTGGAAATAAAAGAATGATTTGAAGAGGAAGCAAGATCTAATTATGGTGAGTTGGTTTGAATACTTGTTTCATGTGTGTCAGGAGAAATGTCTTATTTGAAGATAAATCAGTTGAATTAGAAGGTGAGCAAAGAGTGTCAGGTATTTGTTAAAGAAGAATGTAAATGTCATTCAGGGGATCTGAAACAAAAAAATAATGAGAATTATGTTGTTGTGGTTGTACCACAAAAGTTATTGTATTAAAATAAGGAGTTTTAGATACAGGTGCCTTAAAAGGAAAAATTTATTCATGGAACATTACATCTCTAGATAGAAGGATTTCATTTGCTTCTAAATCTACCAGCTTATAACCTTTCACCTCAAAAGGATAACCACAAAAAACACATCTTCTTGCTCTAGAGTCAAACTTCTTCCTTCCCTAACTTAAAGTGGTGGCAAAACAAAGACACCAAAAGACTCTCAAGTGATGATATATGGGATTAGTTTTGAAGATGGCTTCATAAGGTGTCTTGTTTTGTAATTAAAGTGTAAGGATACGATTTACAACGTAAATGGCAGTGAATATACAATCATTCTAGAACTCAAGAGGTAAGTTAACTCAAGTCTAAGAGCTCTAGCAACATTTAAGATGTGTTGATGTTTTCTCTCAATTATCCTATTTTCTTGTGGGATTTCTACCAAGTTCTTTGGTGAATGATACCAATTTTATGGAAGAAGTCTTGCATTTGGAACTCTACTCCATTATCACTTCTTAGGTACTTAACTTTAGCTCCAAATTGAGTATTAACAAGATTATAGAATGACTTTATAGATTTTCGTGTGCCTGCTTTATTTTTAAATACATAAACCTAGGTACTACGAGATACGTCATCAACAATGGTCAAGAAATATCTATGCCCATCATAAGCTGCCACAAAATATGTCCCTATAAGTTACAGTGTATGAGTTCAAAGTTAAAAGAAGATTTGTGTAGGCTTTCATCAAAAGAGAGTCTATGTTGTCTTGCTAAAGGACAAATAGAGCAGGGAATTTCATTAATAGCAGAACATGAGTTTTTTTTCCTATTACAATAGGATCTCTAATTAGTTGTAATCTAGAGTTGGAAATATAGCCTAAACAATAATGCCACAAATTAGAATTATGACTGGTATTTGTAGCACAAATAGAATGCAAACGATAAGTGTTAAAATACTTGGATGATTTACACATCAAAGCAGTAAGAGATTCTTTAATATGCTAGGGATGATTAACAAGAGATGTTTTTAGTTAATGCTGGAGCAACAAAAAGATTGAAAGCAAATAAAGGAACGCACAAAACACTCTCGATGGTGATTAATTTTGAGAGTTTAACAATGCCTATGTGCATGACTGGAACCTCTAGGCCATTGGAAAGTTTGACATTATATAAGAATATGGTGTTACAGATTATATGATCTATAGCTCCTATATTTATGATCTAAGGAACATTGTTAATGTCAAAACATATGTGTGAGTAAGTGGAGAGATAGGTTGTGATACCAAACATAGATGGAAGACTTGTGAAGTTAGCCATAGAGATGGTTGAATTATGAGCCATAAAAGGATAGATATCTGCTGGTTTGTGTTTCTCATGAAGTAACTATAAGATTTTCTTCTACTGATTTAAAATCAAATTCATCTTATCAATTTGATTCTTTGAAAAATCCTCAGCTACAATCATGTTGGACTGACTGGTATACACATTTGGTCTTCTTCCCTTATTATGTAACTTGTGACCGAAGAGATATCCCACTAGCTTGTAACATTTCTCTGTTAAATGACCACTCATATAACAATTACTACAAATAGGAGGTGTTGCATTCCCTGCTTTGAAACAATCCTCCAAAAGATGCCCTTGGATCTTGCAATGCGAGCAATAAAGTCTGTTAAATGGCCTAAAGGTTGTGAATGCGTTTCTAGTAAGTAAGGCCATTGATTCACGAGTAAATGTGCAAGGTAACATCTGATGTTGTTTTTCTTGCTGCTGAATGAGAGAAAAAACCTTACTGACTTGTGGTATGAGATCCATTAACATGATCTGATCTTTTACGTTGGAGTATCTTTCATTCAAACCCATGAGAAATTGGATTACACAATCTTGTTGATATCAATCAGTCAAGACCTTCATATGTCCATAAGAACATTCTTGCATAGAATAATGTAATGTTAACTCATCCCAAATTGTTTTCAGCTTTCCATAATAGACACTAACTAAATCATTCCCTTGAGTTAAGTTAGTTAGAGTCCTTTTTAATTGAAAATCCATGGCTATTTTATTGAGTGAGTCTCTCACAGAGTTCATTTCAAATCTCATATGCATTATCTACTACATTTGAAAAAGAACTTTACTGAAGGACTTGAAAAAACAATCATATCATTGCATCTTTTCCAAGCTTCCAGGAGGGGTCGTTGGGATCTAAAGGTTTTGTAATACTACCATCAACAAAACCGAGCTTGTTCTTGGCTCTAAAAGCCGCTCTTGCCCAAGTACCATAGTTTTCTATGGTTAGGAGACCAGTCACTAAACTGAGAACTAATGTGTCACCATTATTAAGACAGTATTGATTTTTTTGATCCGACAGGTTGTGGAAACGTGAGGTTAATTTTATAGTAAAAGGTGGTGTTTGTTGATTTTCAGTTTCTTCCTCCATAGTTAGCTAAACATCCAATAGCTTTGATACCATGAAAGAAATGCTAGAGGTTTCAGAGGCAAAAAAAGGGGAAAAAAAGAAAGGCCAGAGAACAAGGTTTTGGTTTAAAAAGCTTTCTCAAGCTTCGTTCATTATTCTTATATTCTGCTTACATGACAAAGAGAAAGGAGGCTTATATATACGTGCATCAGGGCTAATGACAAAGGAGATGAATCCACCCCAGCTGCATGACATGCTGGAAGCCTAAAAGAAAGGTAAAGAGGGAAGAATAAGGACAGAAGGGCATAATTGATCGCAGCGGAAAAAGGGAAAAATAATTATCCTTTCTCTTCCAACAACTTTCTATCCTCCATATTCTTTAACAAACAAGGTCAGCCCTTCCACCAACCATGAATGAAATCAAATCAACAGTAGAAACATCCAATTGCAAAACAGAAAGATACGAATTGAAAATGGAAAAAGGAGCAAACATGAAAGATTGCGTATGATGATCATGCCTGGCTGCATCTCTTGCATGAGTTCACGTATACCCTGAACCTGTGGTCACTCGACACACCTACTTAAGAAAGATTGTGACAATCAAGTATCTAACTTATTAATTAAGAATCATATGTGGTCCATATCCGAACCTGGCACAAAATTGATCCTTCGGATCATAGCTGCATATGTACTTTCCTTGAATGAAGTATATCCAACATCACTGCAATACAAACGAGCAAATTGATCAATCAAGGATAAGTAAATAAATCAATAATTATTTCACAAATGGCAAGAAACATGAGCAAGACTCACCTAACAAATATCTATTTTTCTAGTATTTCTGTTGGGTGCGATCTTTGGGATCGATACAGGGAGTGAGGGGAGGGAAAGAAGGCACAGACTTCAATACGAACTTGCGCCCACTTTTCAAGCCTGCTGAAGAGCTCGATTGAAACTCTTGGATGTGACCACGAGGAGGAGAAACTCGCTTTTTATGAGGAGAACTTGCTTTAACATATGTGACAGGGGTAGGAGATTCCTTAAATATTTCAGGTGTGTCGTCTTCCAGAGTGTCATAAAGCCCACAACCGGAGTCCAGTGCTTGAGTTTTGGTCTCACCTAACCTAGTCATTGGCGTAATTGGTGAACTCCGCCACTGAAGAGAACCGCCAGATGAGAGACGACCACTTCCAGGATACAAACAAAGCTGTGAAATAATTGCCGTGTCCCGCGTTTTAGATGAAGACGAAGCCATCATGATGGGGGAAGGATTTGGCAATGGAGTATGATCAGAAAAATCGGCTAGCTCATCAAATCGTGGTGAGAATTGTCCCATTGTTTCAGTGATGTTATAATCCAGTTCCTGGTTGTGGGAAACTACGTCCAGGGTTTTACTAGTTTTGCGAAGCTTGTCATTGCCATGTGAATTGCTAGGAGAACTTGTGGATTTTGCATAAGATGGCAGCATGGAAAAATCAGGCTCGGACGATAGAACATACCTACCAGGAAGGAGTCGGGATTTTGCTGCCTCCTTTCCATGGCTAAGAAAAAGGAACTATAAGCAATTCAAACAAAAAGGACTTAAATATTCTAATCTCTCCAGAAAAAAAAAATACATCTTAATAAAAAAAATATATATATACCTTGAGTATTCAAATGACGGTGTTGGTGGTGTGAGGCTGCGCGGATCATATAGCTCGGCATGTAAAAATTTATTGTTTGCAATCATTTTGAGTTTGTTATCAGCCATACTTTCTAACCTTTCTTCATTAGCTCTAATGCTTACTATTTCTTCAGTCATACCATATTCTGTAAATACATCAACAAATATCATTCGTCATTCCACTGGTAGGATATTGCTTTTCTTCTTTGTGATGAAAGGTAATGAATTATTCACCACTTCTATTTTCGGTGCTTCCAAACATTCCATGACACTTCCAGGTTTCCCCTAAATTATCTTTCACCAAACCACCAAAAGAACTTGTAAAATTTTCCACATGATATAGTCATTAGAATTAATGTCTTGTAAAGCTGGAAGGAGAATCACAGAGGCTGAGAAATGAATTTTCAAATTTCTTGTAATTGCTAAAACTCTTATCATAATTTGTGGCAAATGATGGCAGCTAAAGAGTTGATTCAAAATTTAATTTCTGTGTAATTTCTCACCTTCTTTCCTACCATGGATATTTTTGCACCCTTCACATCGACAAGCATTGGAGCATCCAACATTAGCCTTTTAAACATGACAGATAGAAAAGTTAGAAATATTGAGAACTGGTTATTGTGACAAAGATGATGGCAAAATCTGATATGAACAAAATACTACACCTGATAGCATTCACAATATTTTTTCACACACATTGACCTTTTGCAATTGCATCCTGTCTTATGCCTACCTGAGGACGGCGTAAACAGGCCTGCATCTTCCTGTGATAAGCAGACATGATTACCAAATTTCCCAGTCAAAAAATAAAATGAATTGCTAAAAAACCAAATGAGGGCTTGGTACCACATTGATTGCATGAAACTCAGTCACATGCTGTACAATCTTCGGAGCAAAAGCGAGTGGATTATGCGATTCTTTTTGTTGACGTGCTTCAAGAACAGTATCCTCGTATTCAGGCCTGTTAAAGCACCCTTGGCAAGCACAAGTTTCGGCACAATAGATTCCGGCCGCAAAACAATCACAATATCTGGCCAAATAGTAGAGAGTTAAAAAAACAAAAGATTAACAAATTAAAAAAATTACAAATATGTGAAGATGACTATTACCAAGAAAACTTGAAATCACTCACCGTTTCAAACATCTAGTCTTCTTACAGTTACAACGTTTGCAACCATCACCATCAGTGCTTGATACTTTCTTCCTGAAGATCATAAAAAGTTCAGTGGTGCAGCTAACACACACACACACACACACACACACACACACACACACAAACACACACTCACACACACATATATATATAGAGAGAGAGAGAGAAGAAAACAAAAGTTGAATATGAAAACTATCACATGATCTTGCCTTTTCTTCTTGGGGCTTGATTGGTTGAACTCAAAATTGTCAGCGTGCTCTGAGCTAAATCTCCTATTATTGTGTAGGGTTATCTGATGCTCAGGTGGCTGCAACTTATTTAAAGTTTCCTTGGTGTGAAGAGACTCGGAAATGGCAGAGCCTGTGGCAAGTGAAGCCTTAGTTTGAAGCACATCATCTCCCGCAGTTGAAGAGACACTTTCAACTAAACTGGGTAGTTTGGAGCAACTAATTTTGTACCCAGCTGAATGGTGGCTCATGATAGGTTCTGATGCACTGCATCCTATTGGCAAAGTGTTGACAATGCTATTGAGATGCAAGCCAAAACCGGATGGCTTGGACACAAACATAGTTTGCTTCTTTCTGGAAGAGCTAGGTAACTCCACCTGAGATGAATCCAAAATCTCCAATTCTGTATTGGAAGACGATGATATGGAACCAATTATAGTGATTGCTGAATCAAGAGAATATGTGCCATCCATAGGAGTTTTCTGTTGAGCTTCTTCAAACTGAAGGCAGCGTCTACTCATGCCACGATGGAGCTGGCTGACCTATATTTAATATTGAAATCACTCTACTCAAAAATTAAAATCCTGCTAAAATGTGATTGCAAAAGAAATAACGAGGGCCACTAGTTTCACGGTGGATGTGTGAAAATGCACCTGCATTCCATTAAGTGGCATAACCTATAAATTACATAAACCATGAGTGCGCATTGGTGCGTGTTTTTATCATGCAAGAATAGATTAAGAAATGAGTAGAGAAGTCATCATATGGACTCAAATAAGCAGAAGAATAGCACAGCAAGTCCACAACCTTAAATGGCATAGACTATCTGTGGAAAAAATTTTCTCCCACTTCACTTAAAAAACACAAGAATCACCACAATTTCCCCTTATCAGTTTTTTCTAGATGACCATCCACACGTATAACTCCTCAACTGTTAGAGATTTGCAAGCTTCATAAATTTAACTTATCCTTATTATTAAGGTGAGGGCCAATGAACTAAAACGTGATTCATAGGAATGCTACTTGATAAAGTGGTTCCTAAATATGTGATCAGGAAGCACCACCCAAATAAGCATGCTACATGATAGGGTGCTTTTTTTCATAATAAATTCTCAGTAGCTATAATTTTAACTGAGCGATGAATTGAAAAATCTCATTTGAAATACACATGATTCATCAGCCACTCTGCTCTTAGGACGCCAACTTGGAAGATGACTTTTAAGATAGACTGATTCATACCTCTGAACCATGGTGTGTTATGAGTTGAACAGGTCCATGCAAGACAGTTCCCCCATCTTCACCATAATCTTCAAGTGGAGGAGCAGCCTGAAAAGGTTTAGGCATTAGTTGAGCGTAAATAGTTAACTTAAAAATTACTAGGCTGACATTCACATCTCTTCACATCAGGGCTCGCGGGTTCTACACTTTTACTCCTAGTTTCACAAAAGAAAACAAAAGCTGGTATTACCTGAGCCCCTGAAGTGTCACATTGTTGTTGCCTGGAAGCATGGTCCACAAGCAAGTCAGACACAAAATTTGGGCAGACATGAGATGGTTGTTCAACAATGTTTCCTTCCTCTTCAATTTTTTCCTTCTTAGTTTCAGATGTTGAATGCTCCTTAGGATCCTCTCCATCTTGCTCAGGCATGGCCTGAGACGCATCCCCTTTTGTCTCCATATCAATTATGCCATCTGATTCTAGTATAGCTATTTTCGAGTTGGTTAAATTACTTTCTGATGACTGATGTGCATCGTCAGATCTTTTCACATTTTGGCTTACCAAATTAACAGATTCTGCACAATCTACATCCACGGGATCAGATAAGTACTCATCAACGCACCCTGAGAAGCTGCCAGGTTGGTCTTGTTCAGAGTTGTTGTTGATATTATTGCTCTTCTGGACATCAATAATCAGCCTGCTATTCAAATAGGTGCTAGATTTCCACAGGTCCTTTGGACCATCAGCAGATTTCTTGCTTCCACCATCATTCTTAGATATCTCTGCCCCAGATATCTGAGGACATCGAAACCTGGGAAAGATATAAACTTGCCACGTAAACAGTCTTTAAGCCCTAACTCGTAGATTCAAAACTGTAAGAACAGCAAAATCAAGCATCTCAAACCTTCGCGGGAAATTTGTTTGGCGGTCTGACAATGTCCGTGGTGACGTGAAGACAAGTGGAGGAGAATTTATTCCTAGGAGTCCTTGTGCTACATGCGAAGCCTTGACAGGCTTAATAGGGGATAGCCTGCTTACGTAATTAGAAAACGGGGATTCCTAGAAACATAGGAAACAAAGTAAACAGGATATCCGCAATCTTTTCTTTAGTTTTTTTTTTTTTTTTCATTTGAGAATATCCACAGTTCTTGGTAACACGTACAGGACACTTTCTGGAGAACCCTCCATTTTCATCACATCAACAAAGCATCCAACAGCAAAAAATAAAAAATAAAACAAACAAACAAACAAACAGATCTCAATTACTCACCCACAAGTTGAAGTGTAGAAAGCCAGAAACAGAACAAGAAAAAATCAAAATCTTACACTCTCCACCAACTGGAGTTCCAAAAGAGAATTTCAATCCATCCACACACCACACAGCAAAAATAATAAAAGTAAGTAATCATAACAACCTCCACAGCATTTTTCTCTTTGATTGGTCTTCATTTAACACATAATACATCAAAAAACCATAATCCACGTGCAGGTAGGTCCGATACAACTCTTTGTACTTGAACAAAACTAAATGCCCTAATTGAGAAACAAAGACATGTTTGCAAAAACCATCATATTCAATACATCCCTCCATCAGAAAGCAATTAACACCACCATTGTCACTTCAAAACCTATTCCTACAACAACACCAAAATCTTATCGCAAAGTCTACAATCCCTATGAACCAAATATCTTCAACTTTGATCACCAATTACTAAATAGAAGCAATTTCACATATCTCCACCAGCATAAAAAAAAAATGCATCCCTAATTTTAAGCCCTTCCACTGAAATTGAACCAAGAAAAATCACAATCAGATCCTTAAAGGCACAAAAATGTAAAATAACCAAACAAAATTCCTTTAAAAAAAACATCAAAAAAAATTAAAGTGAATTAAATTTAAAAAATAAAGAAATGAAGTTACTTGAACTGGAGGAGAGTCTGATAAACTGACAGTGGTGGTGGCGGAGATGGTTGTTGCGGTGGTGATGGTGGTGCTTTTAGGAGAATCCATGAAATGAAACCCTATTTTAGTTTAGTTTCTTGTCTTTTTTTTTTTTTTAATGCTTGAAATCTTTTTCTGTCAGGGTGAAACTGAAGGTAGAAAAAATTGTCGATAGTTTTTACTCTTTAAAAAAAAAAAAAAACAATTTGGTTGAGAGAGGGAAGGCGAAGAAGATAAAAATAAAAGAGACGTAAGGCTATTTACTCGGCTTTTTTAAAACAGAGCGGGAAGTTTTTTAACTGCTTTTGTGGGCCTCAGAATGTTTGGGCTTTTTCTTAGTGGGCTCTATTTGTATTAATGAGAAAATACTTTTTATTGAGAAATAATTCGGGCCCATTCTGGCAAACACCCATCTCGAGTTATTAGGGAGAAACCATACCCCGACTTACTGCGCCCGAGCTTTAAGTGCATGGTAATATAA
>Ga0325403_1005084_pt1 | contig 12347 bp, 10 predicted proteins | sample PopdelMetagenome_19_FD_205665 | JGI IMG/M metagenome (GOLD analysis project Ga0325403, IMG submission 205665) | Populus deltoides microbial communities from Bellville, Georgia, United States - Xylem-PdKOR-R4 | ecosystem: Host-associated > Plants > Phyllosphere > Stem > Wood/Secondary xylem...
ATTAAATATAATAATTTGGATTTTAATTAACATATATATCAACTAAAAGAATACCAACAACACCTCATTCATTCCAGACTATCAATTACCGAATTAAATTTTAAAATAATATAAAAAAACTTTATAGTTAGCAATGTGTGGAATCCAGCAATTAATTCCACTCCACCAATGGATATATTATATTATTTGGAAAATTCATATTTCCGAAAAAAAATTAAATTCATAATTGGATACCAAGCCCAACAATGATGCTACAAGTAAAGCAAAAACGCCGAAAGCTATTACAAATGGGCTTTAAACGCCCAGTCCTTCCTAATTAGCAATGGGCCTTTCTCTTCAAGTTTAGAGAAAGAAGAAGAAGAAGAAGGAAGCATCACCACCCTCCTTCCTTCTGCCGTTTGTTTCTCCGTCCTGCCACACAGAAACGGCGTCGTCTACCATCGTCAATGGCGGAAGACGAAGTGCTTTACGAGACACGTCTTCATGTCTCCAGACCTTACACTCCTAATTATCCTCCTCTTCAACACTCCAACAAGGTCTCTCGATCTCTCTCTCTTCGCTTTAATCTCTACTTCTTAATCACAATTAACGTATTGACTCGTGTTTTCTGTGAACAATTCAGGTTAACCGCGTCGGTTTTTTGTCGATAATCAAAGATAAATGGAGTGATTACAGAAATTACAATTCTAATAATTCAAGATTAGCGACAAGAATTAAGAGGAATTTGTCGCTGTTTATATCTCCGAGAGGTGAATATGCTGCTGTTGCAAGTGCAAATCAAATTACGATTTTGTCCAAAGAGAATGATTATCAGCAACCTCACGGCATTTTCTGCTGTAAGACTTTAATTTTAGTTACGTTTTAAATTACAAGTTCAGATCCTTAATAATTTTTTTTTCTTATTTTTTTTATTCTGTTGATTTGTTTCTGGATTTTATGTCAGGTAGCAGTGGTGGTGTGTTTACGTGCGGGGTTTGGTCGGAAACTCATGGTGTTTTAGGAGTTGTTGATGATAGTGATACGGTTTATTTTATCAAAGTGAATGGGGAAGAGATTACGAGAATTAGTAGACGGCAGTTAAAAGTGAGTTCGTCGATAGCAGGGTTGATTCCGCAGGATGATGATGATAAGGATGCGCAGCGGCGGTCTTGTTTGTAAGTGTTCATGTATGTGTGTGCTGATCATTTGTAAAGTTAAGTGATTTTGATGGATGATTAATTGGTTGAAAAGTTTTTCAGGTGTAGTTTTGTTATTATCACAGCAGATGGATGTCTTCGTCAAATTGAGATTGGTAAAGAGCCAAGTGCTTCTGTTTCAAATAGTGAGGTGAAGTTGGCGGGGAAGTTTCCTAAGGATGTTTTCTGCTTCGACTATAGTTCGGAATGTTTGTTGCTTGTTGCTGTTGGTAGTGCAGTTGGCCTTTCGGAATCAACTGGTGGAAATTCTGCTGGTATGTTTTAGTAATCTTTGTTTTCTTTGTGGTACTTTAGAGTTTGAATTTATAGAGAGGTTTGTGTAATTGATGTAATATGATTCAATAATTGTACATTTGACTTGATAGACACCAGAATGCAATGATTTCTCTAGTTTCTTAACAATATCAGAATTTTGAATATGAATTTATCTTATTTTTCTAACCTTCATGTAGCGGGATGGTTGTCAACTCGTTTAATCTCTTATAATTTTTTTCGAATTAAACCGAGTTTAAATTTCCAACTATATTCTATATATGCAAGTACCAAAGCACGTTATTGTTTGTAGCATGACTTGCATTCCTCAAGGGAAGATCTTAGGTTTTAGTCCTGCTAAGCAGATGATTACTTCAATTTTCAGATTTAAATCCTTGTGTCTAGCCCATACATATGGATACTCACACAGGGTATTGAGATTCTCCATTTTTTTCTTTACTTTCTGGAGGATACTAAAATTGGAAAGTTAAAAAGTAATAAAGAAGTAATATTCTAATTTATATTTTGGTTCATGAAATTGTAATGCAATTCGCACAGGCAAAAATGTAGATGGTGAAATTAAAGATGTACAAGACCACCTCAGGCAGCTTGGAAAGTCATTTTTTTAAACTTTCTTTTCCGTTTTAAATCACATCACATGGTTTTTGAATTTATATTCTATATTTTTTTTCAGGATCTTGCATTCTTTCTCTTTGGTGTAGAAGTCAAAACTTTGATTTGGAACCATTATTTTCCATTCAGTTTGAAGGCTTATACTCCAAATCAACAGATGCCATACTAGCATGTCCAAAGGTGCTAATTTCACCACTTGGCAAGTTTGTTGCCACTTTAGATATATCAGGATGCTTGCACATTTTCAAGATGGATAAAGAAAGCCGTTCACTTTTGATCTTTGCTGGTGAAGAGAAATTAGGTTCACAAGGAACCAGTAACTTAACAAACGGACAGAATGAGCTTTTAAGTGATGTTGTGGATTTTACTTGGTGGTCTGACCACATCATGACTATTGCAAAACGTGGCGGCACTGTGACCATGCTTGATATTGTTACTGGCTTAAAGTTTCAAGAGGACGACCATCTATATTCAATTATTGTTTTGGATAGAATACAGCAGTTTCAAGGACACATATTTGTTTTAGATAGCAAAATCCCATCTAATCATAGTAGAGAATCAGGTGATGTGCACAATGTAGAGCAGATCATGGGAAGCAGAAGTGATCAATTTGATGTTTCCCAGTTGCACTGGAGTCTGATCTCACTTTCAAAGATATCTGTTCCCGAAATGTACCATATCTTAATTAGTAGTCTTAAATATCAAGCTGCCTTGGACTTTGCCAATCGTCATGGCTTGGACAGAGATGAAGTTTTGAAATCTCAGTGGTTGCATTCTGGCCAAGGAAAAGATGATATAAATATGTTTTTGTCCAAAATAAAGGATCACAGTTTTGTCATTTCTGAATGTGTTGATAAGGTTGGACCAACAGAAGATGCTGTAAAAGCTTTACTTTCATATGGGCTGCATGTAACTGATCAGTTCTGTTTTTCAGAGTCAAAATCTGATAAAGGGAGCCAGATCTGGGATTTTCGTATCGCTAGACTTCAGCTGTTGCAATTCAGGGACAGGCTAGAGACCTATATGGGGATAAACATGGGCAGGTATTATCTTCTCTGGAAACTCAATACCTTTCTCCCTCATGGTTTGCAAATAATAATAAGATAGAATGTGGCATCAGATCTGGACAACCGTTTTGATATATTTTATGAACCTTTACTTGTGAAACAGGCTAAATACCTTGGTGCACATGCATGCTACACAAGTTCCTACAGATGTTGTAGATAAAAAGACATCCTATTATTCTTTCTTAGATATTGAAGCTGTTTCTATAAGCTACAAGCAGAAAAATCTCATGCAAATTTCATATTGTTGTTTAATTTGGATAATTGAAGATGTTAAATCTACATATATGATTTGATTCTTTTCTTTCATATGTGAAAAGCTTTGGTACTATGATTTTATAATGCTATGGGTTTTATTATTCTGCTGTTGTTATTTTTATCATTGCTGGAAGTTTCTTATGTGATTAAAGAAATATTGCATAAAGTATTCTGGAATTACTTTTAAATTATTAGTTGTATTGAGTGACTGCATATTGACTTAGTCTTTGTGCAGGTTTTCTGTACAGGAATATAGCAAATTCCGTGTTATACTTGTTAGTGAAGCTGCCACAGCACTTGCTGAAAGTGGGAAAATCGGTGCCCTAAACCTCCTCTTCAAGCGTCATCCGTATTCGCTATCTCCTTCAATGTTGAAAATATTAGCTGCTATTCCTGAAACTGTTCCTGTTCAAACCTATGGGCAGCTTCTTCCTGGGAGATCTCCTCCCCCAAGAATTGCTCTTAGGGAAGAAGATTGGGTAGAATGTGAGGAGATGGTAAACTTTATCAATAGGCCACCGGAGAATCATGAGATTGGCATCCAGCTCCGAACTGAGCCCATTGTCAAACTGTGCCTCGGCTATCTTTGGCCATCATCTAGTGAACTTTCTGAGTGGTACAGGTGTAGAGCTAGAGATATTGATAGCTGTAGTGGCCAGCTTGACAACTGTCTCTTCTTGATTGATTTTGCTTGCCGCAAAGGCATCTCTGAGTTACAGAAGTTTCATGAAGATATTCTATACTTGCACCAGCTCATATATTCAGATGAAAATGATGCTGACACATGTTCCAATATGAGCCTTATCTCCTGGGAACAATTATCTGATTATGAAAAATTCAGAATGATGCTTAAGGGAGTGAAAGAGGAAAATGTGGTAAAAAAACTGCATGATAGGGCAATTCCATTTATGCAAAATAGGTTTCACAACATCCCTTTTACTAAACATCAGGATATAGATGGGCATTTTCCCTCAGTTCACATGGACGATTCATTTCTGGTTAAATGGCTGAAGGAAATCGCTTCTGAGAATAAACTGGACATATGCTTGATGGTTATTGAGGAAGGATGCAGGGAATTGCATGTTAATGGTTTCTTCAAGGACGAGATCGAAGCTGTAGATTGTGCTTTGCAGTGCATTTATTTGTGCACTGTTACAGATAGATGGAGTATAATGGCTGCCTTATTGACAAAGCTCCCACAGAAGCAAGGTAAAGTCTGTGTAATACATATAGATTCTTATTAACCCAAAGATCTAGTTATGGAACTTCCAACTTGACATGGGAATTTGCTAAGAAGATACAGATCATTCCAATTAAGTTCTGCTCTCAAGTTTGGGTTGCTTTTAATTTCAGAAGTTGTGGTAACATGGGTTTTCTTTATTGCTTTTCCTGGATCTGGAACTATACTTTTCTTTTTAAGTTCCCCTTGTATGTTCAAGAGTCTTGCCTTTAATGACTATTATATTCTGCTGAAGACTGAGATGTATAGAAAGATCAAAATACACAAACAAATGGCATATGCATTTATGTGTGCATTTTTATTATTGAGATTGTTCGGCTATCTTTGATTTTGGAATTATCAATGATAAAAAAATAATCGATGGCATTTCACCTTAACAGATGTTGGAATATCTATTGAGGGCCTTGAGAAACGACTAAAACTTGCTGAAGGTCATATTGAAGCAGGGAGGCTTTTGGCATTGTATCAGGTTTGTCATTTGTTTTCTATGGCCCATGCTTCTTTTGATTTGGGAATTCATTTCAAGCATCAAATAATGGAATCATTAGATATATGTTTCTATTCAGGCATCTTCACTCTCTAACATGCTCTTTACTGTAATTTTGTGGAACAATAATGATAAAGAATTTTTTTCGAGGCTTTCAGCATTCTAAAAGTGAGACTGCAATGCAGATTGTGTGATCTAGAGCCATTAACTGCTCTTGTAATTTGTTCGCGCTAATGTGATAGCAATGAATTGTTTGTTTCAGGTTCCAAAGCCAATGAAGTTTTTCCTGGAAGCTCATGCAGATGAAAAAGGTGTAAAACAGATTCTTCGTCTTATACTCTCAAAATTTGTTCGGAGACAGCCAGGTCGATCAGATAATGATTGGGCAAACATGTGGCGTGATGTGCAATGCTTGCGAGAGAAGGCTTTTCCTTTCCTTGACCCAGAGTATATGCTTGTGGAATTCTGCAGAGGAATGCTGAAAGCTGGGAAATTTTCTCTTGCAAGAAATTATCTGAAAGGTACAAGTTCTGTAGCCTTAGCATCAGAGAAAGCAGAAAATCTTGTTATTCAAGCAGCACGGGAGTACTTCTTCTCGGCTTCAAGTCTCTCTTGCTCTGAAGTAAGCACACATGTTAAGCTTTGTTATGGCTTGAGATATCTGGCAATAATTTGATATGTTTTCTCTTTATATATCCATCATAAATCCACTCGTTCTGAATTTGAATATTTATTTAGCATGCCATGTTTTGTTTTGCTAGGAATTGTTGGAAAGGCACTCTTGTATGACAGCAGTTATTTTTTATTAGATGTCAGTGCAACTGTGAAAATCTTTTGGTTTATTGTTCATTATATGTCAAAAAAGAATTTTCTAGCTATTAACATGTCATATCTTTTTGGTGTACCTATTTTCATGATGCTATAACACACTTATGGAATAAGTAATGGTAACATATGTTATAGTTTTTCTAAATTTTTTTACAAGCACATTATAATATACAGTAATGTTTTCATCATTGATATGGGGTGCTATTGAGGTATATATACTATTACAAATTTAAATATTTATATATAAACATATTAAAAAAAAGCTCTGTAAATTCTTTTATTATCGCTATTGTATGGTAGTAATTCTGGATTATTTAGATTTATATTCTAATTGAATTCCAGCTGACATTGATTCGTTTGTCAAATGGCTATCTTCCTGTATAAGTTGATTGATTATGTTTCTGCAACTTGTTTCAGATCTGGAAGGCCAAGGAATGCCTTAATTTATTTCCAAATAGCAGAAATGTTCAGACAGAGGCAGATTTAATTGATGCTCTCACTGTTAAACTTCCCTACCTTGGAGTGACTCTACTACCTATGCAGTTCAGGCAAATAAAGGATCCTATGGAGATCATCAAAATGACAATCACTAGCCAAGCTGGAGCTTATCTACATGATGATGAACTCATTGAGGTTGCCAAACTTCTTGGGTTGAACTCTTCAGATGATATATCTACTGTTCAGGAAGCAATTGCTAGAGAAGCTGCAGTTGCAGGTGATTTGCAATTGGCATTTGATCTCTGCCTTGTTCTTGCCAAAAAAGGGCATGGTCCTGTTTGGGATCTATGTGCTGCAATAGCAAGGGGTCCTGCCCTTGAAAATATTGATATAGGCTCTCGAAAGCAGCTGCTAGGTTTTGCTTTGAGTCATTGTGACGAGGAATCTATTGGTGAGTTGCTTCATGCGTGGAAAGATCTTGATATGCAAGGCCAGTGTGAGAATTTGTCTATCTTGACTGGGACAATTCCGTCCAGCTTCTCAGATCAAGGTTCCTCCATTACATCACTCCCAGCTCATGGAATAGAAGAAATAGTTGACCTCAAAGATTGCTCTGAACTTGGAGGAGCAGGGAGTGGAGATCAAGAAGTTTGTTTCAGTAACATTAAAAATACACTTTCTTTTGTTACTAAAAACTGGCATGTGGATAGTGGAACTGATCTGGAATCTTTTTTGCGGGAAAATGGAAAACTTTTATCTTTTGCCACTATTCAACTCCCATGGCTGCTTGAATTAAGTAAGAAAGCAGAAAATGGTAAGAAATTTTCCAATTTTATTCCTGGAAAGCATAATGTCAGCATAAGAACAGAAGCTGGGGTAACTATCCTGTCCTGGCTGGCAAGAAATGGTTTTGCTCCCAGAGATGATGTTATTGCCTCTCTGGCAAAATCAATCATAGAACCACCTGCTACTGAAGAGGAAGACATCACAGGGTGCTCTTTCTTATTGAATCTCGTGGATGCCTTTAGTGGAGTACAAATAATAGAAGAGCAGCTAAAGACACGGGAGAATTACCAAGAAATTTGTAGCATCATGAACGTGGGAATGACATACAGTTTATTACATAACTCTGGAGTTGAGTGCAAGGGTCCTGCTCAGAGGAGAGAGCTGCTGCTGAGGAAGTTTAAAGAGAAGCACAAACTACCTAGTTCAGGTGATTGGATTTAGTCCTTTACATGACTTGAAAAATCTACTTGGCATACAATTTCAATATGACCCTATTTATAATATCATCTCTTAATAAAATAACACTAAATGTTATTTCCAGTGCAATGATGGTATTTCTCCGGTTTGTTGTTTTGCCTATTGAATGCAGATGAAATGACCAAAATGGATGAAGTACAGTCCACGTTTTGGAGGGAATGGAAGTTCAAATTAGAAGAAAAAAAACGTGTAGCAGAACGATCTAGAGAGTTGGAGAAAATCATTCCTGGAGTTGAAACTGGGCGTTTTCTGTCTGGTGACCTTGACTACATCAAGAGTGCTATTTTCTCCTTGATTGAATCAGTAAAGTTGGAAAAGAAGCACATTATAAGGGACGTGTTAAAATTGGTCGATGCCTATGGATTAAATCACACTGAGGTATTTTAGTGTGTCTGTAAATATCTTTATGCTTGGAGGAGACATCTACTTGCTCTCTTGACTTGTTATACAATGTATTTTCTCTGTCCTGCAGGTGCTACAGTGGCATCTAAGCTATTTTCTTGTTTCTGAGGTTTGGACTGATGATGATATTAAGGCTGAAATTTCAGAGGTCAAGGAAGAAATAGTTGGCTGTGGTTCTGAAACCATCAAAACTATCTCCTTGGTTGTATACCCTGCAATTGATGGGTGCAACAAGATACGCCTTGCTTGTATATATGGCCTCCTCTCTGATTGCTACTTGCGGCTGGAAGAAACCAAAGAATCATTGTCAACAGCTCATCCAAATTCATCAAATTTGTCTGCTCTTGAATTAGCTCATTTGTACAAGGTGTTTGAGCAAGAATGTCAAAGGGTTTCCTTTATTAATAACCTAAACTTTAAGAATGTTGCTGGATTAGATGGTTTAAATTTGCAGTCTTTCCGAAATGAAGTCTTTTCACATGTTGATGAATTTAGCGTGGAAGCCTTGGCAAAAATAGTACAAGCATTGGTCAGTATCTACACTGATTCAGTACCGGAAGGTCTCATACTGTGGCCAGATGTCTACAAACATTATGTGATGAGTTTATTGATGAATTTGGAAAATAGAGTTAGAACAGAGTTTGATGTCAGAAATGCTGAAAAGTTTCAGGACTTTATGAGTCGAGTGGAGCAAACCTATGATTTTTGTAGAACATATATCAGGCTTTTGGCACTTTCAGATTCTTTAGATATTATGAAGCAATACTTCACAGTGATTATACCACTGCATGATTCTCATGAGAGTATACCAGATAACTCAAAATGGCAGGATTGCCTCATCATCCTCTTGAACTTTTGGCTTAAATTGAGCGAAGAAATGCAGGAAATGGCATTAAATGAGAGGTCAATTGGAAAATTCAGGTTTGATCCAGAGTTCTTATCTAGTGGTCTGAAGGTTTTTATGAGGATGATGATGGAGGACAGTGTTTCACCAAGTCAGGTCTGGGGCACCTTAATTGGTTATGCAAGTTGTGGTTTAATTGGTGATTTTTCTGTTGAGATACCAATTTTCTGCAGATCTATGTTATATGCTGGTTGCGGGTTTGGAGCCATTTCAGAAGTATTCTTGGAAGCAATGTCGAAGTGTGCCATAAGTTCAGCTCCAACTGCTGACAATGAATCCCTGGATCTTCCTTATCTCTATATAAATATGTTGGAGCCGATTCTAAGAGATTTGGCTGGTGGATCCCATGACCACCAGAATTTGTATCAATTTTTGTCATCTCTGAGTAAGTTGGAAGGTCAAATAGAGGGTTTGCAAAGAGTCAGGCATGCAGTTTGGGAAAGAATGGCCCAATTCTCTAATAATTTGGAGCTCCCTAGCCATGTTCGAGTTTATGTTCTAGAGATTATGCAGTTCATAACAGGTAGAAACATTAAGGGCTTCCCTACAGAGCTAGAATCTAATCTATTATCATGGGAAGGATGGGATGGGTTGCTCTCTACCAGTAAAAAGAGTGAGACTTCTGCAAATCAGGGGTTGCCTGATCATATAGATACTTCTAGCAGGTTTACAAGTACACTGGTTGCCCTCAAATCATCTCAGCTTGCATCCTCCATATCCCCTAGGATAGAAATTACCCCTGATGATCTCGTGAATATTGAGACTGCAGTCTCTTGCTTCTTGAAGTTGTGTGCATCTTCCTGTACAGAACCTCATTTTGATGCATTGATAGGCATTTTAGAAGAGTGGGAAGGTTTATTTGTAACGGCAAAAGATGAAGTAGATACCACAGAAGCAGAAAATTGCTGGAGTAATGATGGCTGGGATGAAGGATGGGAAAGCTTTCAGGACGAAGAAGCTCCTGAGAAAGAGAAGACAGAGAATTCTAATCATGTTCATCCTTTACATGTTTGTTGGATGGAAATGATCAAAAAGGTCATCGGGTTGTCCCAGTTTAAGGATGTGTCAAGGCTGATTGATCGATCACTTTCAAAAACTTATGGAATATTGCTTGATGAAGATGATGCTAGGAGCTTGAGCCAGGCTGTACTTGAGAAGGATTCTTTTATGGCTCTAAAAATGGTGCTTCTTCTGCCTTATGAAGCAATACAGTTGCAGTGTTTGGATGTAGTTGAAGACAAGCTGAAACAAGGAGGGATTTCGGACTTGGCTGGCAGGGACCATGAGTTCTTAATGCTCGTGTTATCTTCTGGGGTTATCTCAACTATAATCGCCAAACCCTCTTACAGCACCACTTTTTCTTATCTCTGCTATTTGGTTGGGAATTTCTCACGCCAGAGTCAGGAAGCTCAGTCATCAACAATCATGAACAAGGGAACAAATGAACATGTAAACACAGAGAAAGGCGTGTTATTACTTTTCAGAAGAATCATGTTCCCCTGCTTCATTTCAGAGCTTGTGAAGGGCGATCAGCAGATCCTAGCAGGATTTCTCATTACCAAATTTATGCACACAAATCCTTCTCTCAGTCTCATTAACATCACGGAGGCTAGTCTTAGTAGGTACTTGGAGAGGCAGCTCCATGCACTGCAGCAAGCTGACTTTTCTGCCGAGGAGATAATTTCCTGTGAAATGTTTAAGAATACAGTCTCCAGATTGACTATCAAGTTGCAAGATCTGATCCAGTCTGCATTGCCATTGATTTCTAGCAATGCTAGATGATAGGATTGTTAGAAGATTTTCATGTCAGAATAGCAGTTGTATAAACTATCTTATGAACTCTTCATTTTTGCCCCTGAAGGGGGGTAGAGAGGGTTTGATTTTAAGAAACCCATCTAGATCACAACACACGTGTGTGCATTGTTCCTTCCCTGTTTTTGTAAAAGAAGATAGGGTTAGCCTGGTTCTTCGGTCCACTGGCCTTTCCCAGTAAGATTTTTCAATTTTGCAACCTGGAATCGCCTGAACTTTTTTATTTTGTGTTTCAACTGTAGGATATTTTTGAACCTGTTTTTTCACATCAATATCTCTCTTTTCTGATTAGTTCTTAGTTAGGTTATTTAGTTCTTAAGGAGATATATAAAGACCTGAATTGGATTGGTGTATTCATGGGAATTTTAGATAGACTATTATTTGTCTAAGCAAATATGTTTAACCACTAAATGTATTGGAAAGCCTACTTCTATATATAACTTTCATTTATAGTCTTTTGGTTTGAAATGTTTCCATGGCCTTTTCCTTCAACTGTGTTTATTATGTCGAGTTTCTTTTCTTGGGCAGTATGGGAGAGCTGGAAAATTATCTGGTTTGAAGGAGTAATAATCTATTTTGTTTGTGATAAAGGACAATGTGAGCTTGAACCCTTTTCTTTTGTGGATAATCTATATTTCTATGCTGATAAATGTCATTTTTTTGAGGAAATAAACTTATTTGTTTTTCCCTTGAATGTTTTGCAGGTACCAATCCTCCCAGGTGATGCTTATGCCTCAACAATGCCTTGTCAGCTGAGGGTGCACCTGATGATTATGAAACCTGTCTCAAAACTTTTGGTTTATACTGGCGTGATAGATAAATCTTCATTGAGTGGACTCCCAAAGTTTGATTGGATGCCTATCGGCACGGGTCGGATGGGCATGTAGCTTCTCTTTTCCCTAGACACCCACTCCTCAAGGAAAATCGGGAATGGGTTGCACCAGTCTCTCCAAAACCATCTCCAGAGAGAATCACCTTCACTTTCCCTGTGATAAATTCTTCTGAACATATTGCACTTGTGTGTGGCGCTGGCAAAGCTGGGGTGGTGGAATCAGCAGTGGGAAATAGTCAGAATTCTGATGCAAATGCTTCAAAGCTGCAGGATTGCATGTCTTAGCTGATGACTTCATCCCGTCCATGTATATACTATATATATAGAACTAGCAGCATGTTTGTTTTCTCCTGTGTGGTTGATGATCAACAATGGACGTGCCTTCAGAATACAGAGATTCGCCTCCCAAGTCCTCAACCTTCCTGCCTGTGAAGTTCTCAGGGGCGATAATATGTTGTCAGCTTTTCCGAAGTTTGCACACACACCCACACCATTTTCTGTCATAAATTTCTAATGATTGTTTTAGCTTAATTGTTGTTTGATAATTACCAACACCCTAAATATAAATATACGTAGCTTTTGATAAAACCTTTTTATCAAAATAATATTATTTTTTAAATTCATCAATGTTGATTTGGCCATGTTTTACTAAGTTAATTGAATTACAAGTTAATCAATATTTAGTTTCATCAGGTCAATTTCGGGTTCAAATTAAACCTCTAATCTAATTTAGATTTT
>Ga0325403_1005085_pt1 | contig 12345 bp, 8 predicted proteins | sample PopdelMetagenome_19_FD_205665 | JGI IMG/M metagenome (GOLD analysis project Ga0325403, IMG submission 205665) | Populus deltoides microbial communities from Bellville, Georgia, United States - Xylem-PdKOR-R4 | ecosystem: Host-associated > Plants > Phyllosphere > Stem > Wood/Secondary xylem...
TTGGTTTTCTAGTCCTCCATAATATTTGACCAAAATATTAGCTCTAATATCAATGTAAAAAATAAAATAGAAATTTTTATGTATTTTTTATATTGCGAGAGTTGTTATAATTACGCTATTTTTAAAATATATTTATTAATCCAAACTTTTTCTTTTCTTTTCATATCCTAGATCACGACAACTATAGATGACATGACTCATGTGACCGTTTGGGATCAAAGAATTTACATGAATCTAATGCTCGACTGTTCTAGCTCTTTGCTGCGATTTTAAGAACTCCATGGACAATCTAATTTACATCAAATTGTTTTAAATTTTTAATAAATAAAAAATATTATTTTAATATATTTTTAAATAAAAAAACATTTTGAAATGTAATATTTATTATTGTTACAAATACCCCCTTTTTCTTTTCTTTTTAAATGAGGAGTGATGACTGCATTATCGAGGAGTATGTTGCAGCGAGGATTTTGCAGATAAAAAAAACTCCTGCAAGAACTAGGCATTACAAGTCTATGTCTTCCTCTAAACATTAAAGAATCTGCCCATCTGAACCAAATTATATATATATACACCTTCATCAGGAGCAAGGCTCCCAACTTGGGCCTCCAGGTTAATTGCTCCCATGCAAAACATTAGTAGCATAAGCATAAGTAAGCTAGATGTGACTCTCAAAATATCAGAGAGTGCTGTAGCCATCTTCCTTGGTCTGCAATCCACTTTAAGAGTTAGTAGGCTGCCTGGAGAGAGCTTTATGCATTATTATAGTCGACCTTTCATCATGTGGGGTCTTTCTTACCTTGTCTGATATGCTTTCAGCCAGACACGCCACTATTAGGTATTACGTGTTGTTGGGCAGCCGACCTAATATTATTGAATTTTATTAGGCTGTTAGATATTTTTTATTTTATTTTATTTTTTTTAGATTTTTTTATTTAATTTTTTTGTTATATGATAAAGAAAATAAATTTATATTAATGTATAAAAATTAGTTGATGATTTTTTTTTTCGTTTGAAGTTGAGTTGAATTTTCTTATTAAAACATGTTTGTTTTTGCCTTTTAAAAATACTTTAAAATTTTTTTGAATTTTTAAATTTTTTTATTTAATTCAATTTAATATATTTTTTATATTTTTTATTATTTTGATGTGATGATATAAAAAACCAATTTTAAAAAATAAAAAAATATTATCTTAATATATTTTTAAAAAATAATCATTACGTAGTAATATACCAGTTAGCATATTGACCTGTGTTCCACAGTGGGTTAATAACAATTTTTTTTCTAATGTAAAAATATTTGAGTTAGGTTAAAAGTAAGAAATGTATTTGCATTATCACCATCTCTAACTAAAGTATTTTCTACAATAGCATCATGAATAGCGCATAACAGAGCAGCGCCCATTACACTGACAACTAATTTGTTTCCTCTTTAATGTTTTTTAAGATATTTTCAATTTTATTTTTTTTCCTCTTTAAATTTTTTTATTTTCTCTTATTGATTTTTTTTCATATTGTAAAAAGCAAATAAATTGATGTGATTTTTTTTATATTGTACAAAAGTTGAGTGATGATAATTTTTTGTCATTTTTAGATTGGATTGAATTTTCTTATTAAAGCATGTTTATTTTTGTGTTTCAAAAATATTTTTAAAAAAATTAAAAATTTTTAATTTTTTTAATTCAAATTAATATTTTTAAATTATTGTAATATAATGATAGATATAAGGACAGCAACCAGACCCAAGCCTCTGCGGAACCGGATTTAAAATTATTGGGTGTGGCTCTACATCTAGATTCAATGCATCCAAAATCAATGAATTTTATATTTTTAAAATAAAAGATACAGAGAAGAGATGCTATATTTTCAGACATAATATTTTTTATTTTTTATTTTTAAAATATCCTTATAAAATATATTTATTAATCCAATTGTATTGAATAATCTCTCAACATGAAATATCATAAAGAATAGTCTCTCTTGGGTGGCTCTATGAGATTCCGTGTGTTGGTTTTCCAGTCTTCCCCACACTATTTGGCCAAAATACTAAATCAATTTTTTATATTGTTATTATTATTATTATTGGCATTGAAAAGTATTTTGTTTTTACAAACGGATGCGTTAGGAAATTAATATAAACCAATGGTTATATAAAAGAAAAATTGAAGTTTAAAAAGAGAATGTGTTAGTGAGTTAATTTAAAATAATTTTTGAAATTATTAAGTTTAAATTTTTTTAATTAAAATAATTATTTGATACGATAAATTACATCATAAGCAAATTAAATAATTAATATACGACTGCAAATCTTTTGACTCTGATTAAAAAAAAAATTTAACATAGGCCTTAAAATGCAATCTAATTTCCAATTCGAGGAGGCATGCAAAATATGAGGCAATAATTTAGTGTTTATTATTTATTAAAATTAATTAATTAGTCGCTGTCATATAAAAAATAATTAAATCATTACTGTTTTAAATAGTGTTTACCATGTTTAATTTAATAGTATTTTATTTCAGAAAATGCCTTTTATTATCAAACTTTCTATCCTAAGTACTTATTCTTAAAATAAAAAATCAAAACAAAATGAAAACGAATATGACATGGACAAAAAGGATGAAATTATAAATGAATATAAAATATTGGGATTAAAAAATTATTTCTAAAAATTAACCACGAGGATTAACTAATTGTTTTTATTAACTCTTAATTAATCTTTTGGCCATAATCAACGTTAAAGTTAGTAGCAAAAACTTAATGAGAAATAGGTGCCAATTCGATGCATTAATCATCAATGATAATTGTAAATTTTCAATTAAATAATCATGAAAACTACTTAAGTGTTATGCAAAATCTAATTAATGAATTTATATTATTTTTTAATATATTTTGTGAAATAAAACTATATTAAACTAGAAATTTGTATTACTATTTTGTGTTTAATTTTATTAATTTAATCAAGAAAAAAATAGGATAATAAAATTAAAAAATACGTAATATTCGGTTGTTAAAATTATATTACTTTGTTAAAAAAATAACCTCAATCTAAGATTAAAACTACTAGATAAAACCCAACAAACATTTTTTTATTACTTTCTAAAAATAATATGAGAAATATTATTAGGTCTAAATTTAATGCCTTCCACCATGATCATATGTCGAAAATAAATCCAAATACCGCAGGAATATCCAATGGCAGACATGATATCATTTACCAACACGTGTAAGGCTAAAGTTGAAGCTAATGATTCTTTTTGTCGACGACTGGTGCATATAACTTTCTCATCAATAATTCAGTGCTCATGCCAGGACAACATCTCCTGCTTCGATCTAAATTCATGATAACCATTAACAAAAAAAAAATTAAATAAATAAAAACTAAAAGATCTGTTTGGAAGTGTAATGTTTTTATATACTTTTTAAAAATATATTTGTCTTAAAAAATATTAAATTTTTATTTTTTAGTATTTTTTATAATTTTAATGTATTAATATTAAAAATATTATTTTAATATGTTTTCAAATAAAAATAATTTTTAAAAAGATATAATACACTACACCATCAAAGAGATAATATTTTTACTTTATATCATCTCACAAAATTAATATTTTCTTTCGTGCCTTTGTTTTTAAAAAATCTATGTTTTCCTATTCTTAATTAAAAATATATCCTTCTATGCAAAACTTATTTAACTAATATTTATGGATTTTTTGTATTTTTATCATTGTTTTTTCATAATCAAGTTAACTTAAAAGTAATTTAGTCATTTAACAAATATTTATATTAATAAAACAAAGTGATTCATATGTGCATTGCATGTATTGGTGTTTGGCAACCAAACAATGGCTTCTGAGTAGGCATTCGAGTCATCTTGATAGCCTCTACATCCCTGGGCAAAGTGTATGGCCAACGGGCCTTTGGATTGGCTCATTCAACCTTTCTTTCAATTTTTTTTTTTTCTCCTTACTTTCCATGTCTAACCCTTCAAATTTTTAAAGCAACTATTTAATTTGATTTTCCTTCCAATATGGTCCATCTTTATAGAATTGGATTTTTTTCTCAATTTCATACTCATTTAAATTTTTTTTATCTATCAGATTTGGTCATTATTCTTTTGATTACTATTTATTTTATTTGAGATGTTTTTTAAAATTGATTTTTTAAGGATTTCATTCTCCTTCAATTTTTTTTTCCTACAAGATTTGATTCATATTCTTTTAATTCTTATTTTTTCTACTGTGAATTTTTTAAATTGATTTTTTTTTTCAATTTCATCATTCAACATTAAATTTATTGGAAATTGAGCTTATTGATTAAGCTTGGGTTGAGGATTTCACGAGTTGCGGATTTGAAAAATTAACTCAGGTTTAGAATATTCTCCTGAATTTGCTTGGTTGTTTTTTTCAATTTTTAAGCTCATGTTTTTTTTAGTTTGATCCATTGATATTTATTTAATTGGAGATTAGACTTCATTATTTTTTATTTTCTTTCTATATGAATTTTCACCGGGTTTGAAAATGACCATGATTTTTCTTATAAGATATATAAATGGTATTATTACAGGATTCCCATTCATCCCATAGTTGTTTTTTTAGTTTTCTGTAGTAAGCCGCAACAATTATCTGACCTTGAGTAAGGCAAGAAATATCTCATTCAATTTGAAAAATACAAAGAACATTGCCTTGTGAAAAACGATCTCTAAGGTCTTCCTATACTTCTTGTGTTGTGGTTGAAAACAAAACATAACATTGTCTGCAATGTCTTATGTGAGTGAATTAACGATCCAAGAAAAAATCATATGATTGTATTTTTTTTTTCCATGAGGCATATTCATCTAGCTTGTTTGTTTCAATGACATGGAAATGGTTCCATTTATAAAACCTAGCTTGGATTTGGCATTCAACAAAATCATTGTAGTTGTCCTAGAATGAACTGGAATTTGTAAAGAAGAAGACTACACAATTGCCTTGGCAACGTGTGTTACTATTGAAGTAATCTTGCCAGCTTCCTCTTGCTTTCCTGGAAATTGTTTCTACCCCTTACTCTCTGCCTGTCTCTCTTTCTTGTATCCTTTTTTTCTCTCTCTCTCCCCACTAGTGTCTCCCTTTTCATGTGTTTTTTTTTCTGTCCTCTCCTCCTCGTTCTTTTTTTCCTGGTCTGCCATTTTATAGGTGAATAAAAGGAAACAATCACCGATTTTGAAGAAATGCTGACTGATAGGGCATGTTTGGCTCAGAATCTGTAGTGGATTCTATGAGTTAAGGCATGATCTCTTGTGTTGTGATTGTAGCCAATATATCATAGAATATGATCTTTTCTTGATTCACGGAGATAGGACCAATTTTTTTAAGCTAAATCTTTCAATTTCGGCGTCTTTTGCTCCTTGGTTCCTAATCTTACACTTTCTTATTTTTGGTTAATTTCCATCTTTTTTCTTAATTTCTTTCAATTCAATTGCTAACCAAAATAACATTCCCCTCTAAATTCTCCGCTTTACTCATTTTGGTCCTTGTTCCTCCAATTCTTTATTTTTAAGCCAAATTAACTTTAAATTTCAAGTTTCTCTTTCAATCAAGCCCTTAATTGATTTTCTAACTTTGCTACTTGTTTCAAACTCATCTTTAAACCTTCATTTCTTTTAATTTTAGTCAAATTAAACCAATTTAAGCCCATTTCTTTTCAATTCAGATCTGAATTATGACTTAGAAATTTCCAAACTTCAATTTTGCTTTTGCTTGTGATATTCAAATATTGGTTTGATTGCAACCCCAACTACATTGATTTTTATATTTTTTATGTTTTCAATATTTCTTGCAAACAAAAATTAAATAAAAATAAAAAAAATAGATAAATTTGTTGAAAAGATATATTTTTTGGATTTTTTATTTTAAATATATATACAAAAATGGAGGTCAAAAATTGGTTCTTAGCAATTACGTTCATGTCTTTTCAAAACCCCAACAATTATCACATCTATGAATAGGTTTATAAGATTCTCCTTAAATTGTGCAGATTAAGTTGCATGCATAATAGAAAAAAAAGGCCAAATATTGGCCGGTGAAGCTTTTGGTTCCCATATCTATATATGCTCTCACTATTTTCACCTATTGAAGATATCTTATTAGTGATAGAAGGAAGAAAAATCGACATCCTGCTGAATTAACTTATATTTACCAATTTATGTGATATAGCTTGTAATTAACGCAATATATATTGAAATAAATTTAATAGATCATCCGGCAATAAAATGGGAACTTCAAATAACAATTAGTGATAGTAATTCTCTTTTCGATAACATATACATGAAGAAAGAAAAATACAATATTAGAGCTTAATTTATACCAGGATTTGTCTGCAAGGTGTGGGCAAAGCTTTGAAACAATGATCCGTGCTCTGATGGATTGCGATTGGGCTAAACAAATTTGATTGGTTACTGTTTTTTTCGAAGGAATAGCTAGGTCATAGGTGGCTGCAGCAGCAACATCTTTTCTCACGTAACAGTGATCAAATTCGGAGTTCGAGTTAGGGCGTGCACCTCTTGTAAGAGCCTGGGACAGCCGGGGTTTTACTCCCTCACCTGGGCCCATAAAGTGCGCTTTCCGGAGGGTGAGGTTTTCTCGAATCCAAAAAAAAAATAAAAATTCAGAGGTTTATTACAATTTTTTCATGTAACAGCAACTCCCTCGGTAATCTTGGTAGAGTGGGATGAGAGTGGAAACTGGTTTATTGGGATTTCTGGATACATTGGCAGAGCTACCAATATGAATTATGCTGATCTTAATGCCATGAGGTTTTGGCTTTTCATTGCATAGAACAAGGGGTATTGGAGAGAGATTCTTGAATCGGATTCCTCAGGAACAATATTGGAAATAATAGATGGCCATATCAATCCCGCATAGAACTGGGAATAATGCTGCGGATTTTCTTGTTCAAGTTGGCTCTGCCTAGAGAGGAGCACTATCAGAAAATTTCGTGAAAGCATTAAATTATTTTCCGATGGGAATTTTTTACTGGAAAATTAATTCTCGATGGTAATATGATTGTATTTTTACGAGAATTTGTGTTTTGGTGGGAAATCAGATTTTGAAGGTTTTAAAGTATTTTTCATTGCTAATTTGACAATGAAATTGTTTTCATAAAAAAATATGGACGAAAATTCCATCCAAAATTCTTATTTTTCTTGTAGTGCAAGAACATTATTTGGGACTGCTCACCTGCAGTCTATCTTCTATTTTGGCTGGCGATGCTGCTGCTGCTATCCTTTTGTAGGCAATTAATATTTATCAAAATGTTTATTTTTTAAGCAAAAAATAATGAGAATCATAAAAAAAAAATTAATAAAAAAATGATTAATGGTTTTATTATTGTGTCGTGGAGGTATTGAGTATTTTTTTTATGAGATCATTTGATAATAAAAAAAATTTCCTTGAAAAGCCAGAAAGCAAAATGTAAGAAAAATAAATATGAAGGGTTGTAAAAAAAAGCTCGATAATTTTGTTAAAAAAAACTATAATATAATTATTTAAAATGATATTTTAAAGTTATTTATGATAAAGATATTTTCATGATATTTATGTATAGAGTATTTGATAATTTTATAAAAAAAAATGATATGATGTCATAAAAAAACTAAATATAAGCTTACTGATATTTAATAAAATTATATTTTAAATTTATTTTATTGAATAAAATTTAATTAAAAAAGGAAAAAAAAAAAGTATAATGATTGAATAAACAGAGGCCACGCGATTGATATTGTGTCGCCCAGCGTGCTTGATTCAAAGAAGACAAGGCCACGCAGGGGACTGCAAGGGATAGGCTCACATCGTGATTGACCATGTATTTTTTTTTTTTGCATTTTACATTGTGGTCCTATTTTTTAATTTTGTTTCTGTATATAATTTAAAACTATACCGCATATAATTTGAATATAAAAAAATTAAATAAAAATATATAGATGAAATTAAAAATAATAAAAAACAAAACAAAAAATAATAAAGAAGGCGAAGCACCTCTCCGGCGCCACAACTTAGGTAATTCTACCGATTTTTAAGGGTTGGTTGTCTAGTCTTCCCAATTTAAGATAAAACGATGACTTCAACCTTTTGAAAGAGGTCACCAAATCAGCCGCCGCCACTATTGATCACTAAATAGTTTCATATAAATAGTTTTTTTCTTTGTTTTTTAATTCAATCTTCTACTGCTTTCTTTCCATGCTTTTTTTTTTTTATTAAATTCTTTATTTCAATTTTATTCCTTTATATTTTATTAATTTTAAATTGATCATCATAATTATTTCAAATTTTTTTATTAATTTATTATAATTTTAAATAAGCATCCAAATATTTAATTGATGTTTAATTTTACAAGTATTTGTTTTTTATGTACACACCTGGAAGTCGGTATTTATTTTAATAGTTTTTATAAATTTTTTATAATTTTAAATAATCTTTTAAATATTTAATTGATATTTAATTTTACAAGCATTTTTTTTTTAATGTACATACACCTGGAAGTCGGATTTAGAGATAATATATAATATCAAAAGGAATTTATTTAATGAACGCTATTGGGATTCTAAAAGTCCAAACCGTATAACAATTCTCCTCCATTCGAATTGTATATTACAATTATTATTATTATTATTATTATTATGATCTCGTTAAAAGATTGCTTGCAAATCTCATTTGATGATGTTATCGAGGGATTAATTTCAGCATTCAGTTACATAATTTATTTATTTCGGTCAATGTCTATAGAGATATTAAGCATGGTCCGTGCACAAGGTGTGGGTCGCCGGGAAATTGAATTCTAAATTAATGCCAAGTATATATGAATAAATATATTCAATGAGTTGATCCCACGCTACACCTGTCCCAAAAGTAATAGTTACAAATTTAATATGTATTTGTTGTTTTTATAGTTATAATTTGAAAATATAAGTTTTTTAAAAATATAACTATATTATAGTTTTTTTATTAATTAAAATTCTAAGAGAATTTCAGTAGAATCCATGTAAAATTATAGTATTTATTGATTAATTAAAACTCAAATATTATATTGTAAATTAGTATAATATCCTCAAAATCAGTTCCACAAAATCAAATGCTCATGAAATGCTGACAAAGAGGCCAAGAAAGTGAGATAGGAATGGCAACGTTTTTTTATCATGAATATTATGCTCTTTAGTCAACCACTCCATATTTGGAAAGAATCAAAGATATTTATGGTTTCAAAAATTGTGTACACGTAATCAAGAAGACATTGTGGACATGTAAGAGTTGACTTGCGAATAATCAAAATATCGAATTAAAAAAATAAAGTGAAAAAGTTTTTTTTATCGTTATTTTTCCATTTTTTCTGGAAATAACATAAATTTACTACTCATGACTACCTTGGGGAGTAAACATGTCTTTTTTGAATAAAACTTTTTAGTTTTCATTATTGATGCAATGTACGGTGGGAACTAGAGTTTGATAATTTCTAGAAATAATAAGAATAGTAAAGATGTAGAGAGACTCAATGTCTGAAATTTTATTTAAAAGTAATAATTGATTTCAAAATCTCATAAAAGTAGTTTAAATCATTTTCGTCATAGCCAAAATAAAGAAAAGATAATTAAGAAAGCTATTTTTTTTTAAATATGAGCAAAAGTAATAAAATATTCAAATATTCAAAACATATAAATAATAATAATAATATAAATAACCTAAAAGTAAATATTCAAAGTGAACTATAATAATAATAATAATAATATAAATAATTTACTGCTACCATGTCTGTAGCATTGCACTCCTCTCCAACCCTATATAATCCCAACGTTTTCATCAGGCTGTGTTACCATTGATTCCTTTGTTCTCCTCACAGTTTTCAAACTCCATTGCTTCAAATACTTCTCAACAGCTCCCACCTTAATTTCCTGCAAATTGATTAGAAATGGCATACAAGATCAAAGTATGGTGCTTCCTGCTTTTCCTTTTGAAGTTGGTGTCGAATTTGCAAAATTGTGCTCATGCAGCTCCACAGGTGCCTTGTTTTTTCATATTTGGAGACTCGTTGGCTGATAGTGGCAACAACAACAACCTTGTCACGGCTGCTAAGGCCAATTACCGCCCATATGGAATTGACTTCCCTAATGGAACCACCGGAAGGTTTACTAATGGCCGAACCGTAGTGGATATGATTGGTGATCGCTTCTCATCTCCTTGCACGTTATCACTTTCATATTAGTTTCCAAATGGAAAATAATTCGTCTCATATATACCAAATTATATCAGTTTAAGTCTTGTTTATCACGTAGTATAGCCACATATATTAATTAATAGCTTCACGTAAAGTTTCATCATGTATTATTGTTTAAGAATAAATTACATCATCTCTCATGAAATATAGTTCAAGAATTACACGCAGTATTTAGTCAAAAGTTGTGAATTGATAGAACAACCTGCATAGAAAAAACTTTATAATGCTACAGTATATGAGAGGAGAAAAAATCATATGGATGTTCAAAATGATAATAGTATCTTTCTTCTTCTTAAAAAATTATTTTTAGCTTTTTTTTTTGTTGTTGTTCTCTCTTTTCTTGTGTCTATCTCTCTTGCATCATAGAATTTATATGTCAAAATCCCCTTAACCGTGATCATAGCAGAACAATTTAATTATTTGCACATATACGGTTCAGATGGTGACTAGACATTACATTTGGGCATTTGCAGGTGAACTTCTGGGCTTTAACCAATTTATTCCAGCATTTGCAACTGCTAGAGGCAGAGACATATTGGTTGGTGTTAACTATGCATCTGGGGCAGCAGGGATTCGTGACGAGAGTGGAAGGCAACTGGTACCAAATAATTTACGTTGTAGTTATTTTTTGCCTGTGAGTATTCTTACACCGTCCTATGATTTAACTTCTATCTTCTTTTTTTGTTTTCCTATTTCTGTTGACATGTTCCAGGGTGATAGAATCAGCCTAAATGAGCAATTGCTGAATCACGTTACTACATTGAGTCGCTTGATTCAATTACTAGGGACTAAGCAGGCAGCAGAAAATTACCTTAATAAGTGCTTATATTATGTCAGCTTGGGCAGTAATGACTACTTAAACAACTACTTCATGCCTAGTGGTTATACAACAAGCCGTTTATACACCCCTGATCAATATGCCAAGGTTTTAATTGACCAGTATAGTCTGCAAATAAAGGTTGGTATTACTATCCGTTTGGCGAGAAATTTTATGATGCTCAAAGTATAGACATTGATACTTGGATACAAGAAGAAAGAGAGAAAAATATAAGAAATACTTAATATTTTTTATGGGATTAGATGTGATTTTCTCTTATTCTTGTATCCATCTATTAGATTCGTAGTTAGAGCTTGAACACTATAATTTATTTTTAATAATTGTATTTGTACCTTAATTTATGCATTATACTCCATGTATATTTTAATTTATCTTTTTTGTGAATTTATGTCTTTTGTTTCTATTTTTCTTCAGCTTCTGCACCACCTAGGAGCCAGGAAAATTGCCTTGCCTGGACTTGGACCAATAGGCAGCATTCCATACTCATTTTCTACTCTATGCCGCAACAATCTCTCTTGTGTGACCAATATAAACAATGCAGTCCTCCCTTTTAACGCAGGACTCGTATCACTTGTTGATCAACTGAATAGAGAGTTGAATGACGCACGCTTTATATACTTGAATTCTACTGGGATGTCATCTGGCGATCCTTCTGTGCTCGGTAAGTCATCCAACCTGTTGGTGGAGGATGTTACAATTTATTAATACGAGGAATTACTCTGTATATAAGGAGTACGATTCACAGCATACCTAGTAATTTCTTGTTTTAATGATTACTATTTGGCTCTAAGCAATGGAAATTGTCTGTTTTGTGCATAACAGGGTTTAGGGTTACAAACGTTGGATGTTGTCCAGCACGTAGTGATGGCCAATGCATTCAAGACTCAACCCCATGCCAAAATAGGACTGAATATGTGTTTTGGGATGCAATTCATCCTACCGAAGCTTCGAACCAATTCACTGCAAGAAGATCGTACAATGCCTTTCTTCCATCTGATGCTTATCCAACCGATATCAGTCATTTAATCAGTTAACATGCAGATCTAAGTCAAGGAAGATAATATTCCATAAATAATATAATAAATAATTTATAGAAATAATGTGGTCTTGGTCACTTTGCTACGATGATAAAATTATGTAAAACAGCAGTCTAATAATATGACTTCTTGTAAACGAAAAATAAAAAACAGTCTGACAATATGCTGTAACATGCATGTACTTGTACCTCAAGAATGATATATAAGATCGTTTTCTTACGAAATATT
>Ga0325403_1005091_pt1 | contig 12338 bp, 9 predicted proteins | sample PopdelMetagenome_19_FD_205665 | JGI IMG/M metagenome (GOLD analysis project Ga0325403, IMG submission 205665) | Populus deltoides microbial communities from Bellville, Georgia, United States - Xylem-PdKOR-R4 | ecosystem: Host-associated > Plants > Phyllosphere > Stem > Wood/Secondary xylem...
TAGTAAAACCTTTTCACCTTGACATAATTAACTTAGCTAAACATAATGAAGAAGAAAAACATAAATAAACAATATAAGAACATGATTATGATATAAGTTAACTAAGTATATGAAAGGAAATGAAAAAGCATAAACAAGAGATTAATATAACATGAAAGAAAACTTGAACATTACAAAGATATAAAGAAAGAAAGCAAGAACATGATCTTGATCTGAAAACCAAGATGACTAAATACATGGCAAATGTCTCCTTTTATAGGCTAAGATGTGGAACTATTGCTTGGTGGACTAAGGAAATAGTTGGTGGCCAACCATTGATTTGGCTGCTGGTTCTTGAAATTGTTGGCTGCTGGTTCTTGAAATTGTTGGCAGATTTTTGATATTGTTGGCTGGCCAAAACGTCATTGCTAACATCAGAATTTGAGCCCTTTGTTTCATGAAAGCTGTGGGAAATTGTCTCAGCTTTCCAACAAAAAAAACCAGAGCTCATTTGGACTTCTAGAACTCAAGATATGAGCTGAAAACCGAACAGTGTTTGAGCTGCAGGACAGGTTCCGACGTCTCCGTTGTTGCTAAGATTTGAATTTGAAAACGGCAGAATTGAGTCTTGGACCCTCATAAAAGTTTTAGGTATATGTCTTATCTTTCCATTCATATAAAGTGGACCTAAATCTAAGTTCTACAACTCCAGTTATGATCAAATAACCGAATGGTGTTCCAGTTTGGAATTAAACCAGCATCTCTTCTCTTAGCCTAGTTCTCTTTTTGTCTCTTCACTTTCAATAGTCACATCAATCAATCCTTTGAATTGGGAGATATACCTGCATTCAAAACAAGCATTTACCATAAATTAAAGATATATTATATTATCATACTTGTTATTATAAAACATGCTTTAGTTAGGGAATTTAACGATACTGTAGTGCAATACGATGATATAAAGCCTTAATGAGAATGTATTTTTAAGTACTAATCATTTATGAATACAATAATCCCTGGAATGTATCCAAAGATTAATATCTCCATCTTTTGAGTTTTTCAATAAAATAGTACTATTTGTCCATGAAAAATCTTTATGAAATCTATTTAATCTCCCATGTGGTCTCTATAACTCCTAACCTCTATGAAAAAATTTCCATTGAAACTCCAAGCGGCGTGTATCAAAGCTCCCATGGTCACTTAACTCTAGGTCTCATGACTAATTGTCTCCAAAAAATTAAGCATCCTTCTTAAAAATATTGGCAAAATTTAATTGAAGAAATACAAAAGACTGATTCTTGCCATTAAAACACAGACCCCACCATGATAATATTATTGCACATATTTAAAAATAACATTTGTATGTTTTTTTTCCCAGTTAAGTTCAATATTTTAAACACCTTTTTTGAAAGACTTGGAGGAGGGGATGGGGAGGCTAAAAAACAATAAATTATGCCTTTCTAGTCACCATAGGCTAAACATAGTTGCTTATTTGGGTGACCAATGAGGTCGCCCATTTAGGCAACCAACATGGTTTCTCTTTTTGGTGTATAGATATACCTGGTCTCATCAAGCAAAAACAAACTTTGAACTTTGAGCGTTGGATACACAAATGTTAAATTCTAACATGCACACAACATACTTTTAATTTTTTTTTCTATACATCATTTTTTTTCTTCACAAGTACTAACTCAAGTAATGGAGAATCCCTCATTCTATGAATGATTTATTTTTTCAGGGACTCCCAACTCACAAGGTCTATTTTTAAAGCAGACCATGAAAAACTCAATATTAGGCCTTTCTAGTCACCATAGGCTAAACATAAGGACCAACATGGTTGTGCATTTAGGTGATCATTGAGGTTTCCCATTTAGGCAACCAACATGGTTTCCTTTTTTGGTGTATAGATACACCCGATCTCACCAAGTAAAAACCAACTTTGAACTTTGAGCTTTGGTTGGACAGAGATTAAACCCCGATACACACACAACATACTTTTAATTTCTTTTTCTATACATCATCTTTTTTTCTTCACAAATACAATCTGAAGTAATGGAGAATCCCAACTCACAAGGTCTATTTTTATAGGAGACCATAAAAAACTCAATATTTCTTCTTATGTGAAGTTTTTTTATGACTTTATATGAATTAAATGGGAAAAAGAAATGGGTGAGAAATGTGGTCTTATAGTGGTGGATGCGTTTAGCCTGCCTATACCTAATAATACATAATTTCTTTGGAGAAATATTGTAGCATTGACCAAAGAGCAGGAATCTAGCTTATTGTTAGCATGCCATAAAGCTAAGGGAGAATGAAAAGTACCTTACCTATATATTGATACTAATATTGATCATCCAACCATATTTGATTTGTGATTAGAAACAGAAAAATCATAATTAAAGAGATCAAGTTTCTTTTGTAAAATAAAAGCATTGCAAGGAGAAAAAAATGAGCGTCAACTAAATCACTTGAATGACTAGCATACCAAACACCTTAAGTTTGCAATCCTGTCGCCTATAAGCACATGTCACTTTCACTTTCATGTGAACGACTTTAACACAACTACGAATTCTTATTAGTTATAATTAATTAATGTCCTCAAATATTTATAAAGGGAGTTTTGCATTAATTATGTGTTCACATTATGCAACAATGTATATTTTATATGGCTGCTTGGTAATTTGATTATAGATAGATAGATAGATAGCTAAAGACAGAATGTTCTTGATTATAACTAGTATGTTAAATACTATATTGACAAATAAATTCATATGATACCCAATAAATTAATGTATCACTATCTGTTAAGATGATTATTGATATATTAATAAAACCTAACTAGATATTGAAAAATACTATAAATATAGACTCATTTGTATTATTCATTAGAATAGTGGATTGATATCTTTGGCTTTTCCTAAAAGAAACAAATACTTTGATATTAAGAGTATTTAGATCTTTTTACAAGACTCATTAATCATTAAAATATTGTCTGAGTCTTTAAATATCTTTTTCTTTAATTCTTTTAAGCATATCAAAATACTAAAATGTCTTCGGAAGTAAAAAAAAAGTAAAACCACCCTCAATGGGATTTTTTATCTTTTCATAATAATTTCTTCTCAGTTATAAGAAAAGATAAGGGGCAATTTGATATTTGAATAAATATAGAAAATAAAAAAAATAAAACACAAAATGGAATGATCACAATGCCCTTAGAATCCAAAAAAATAAAATTGGCTTCAAGGGTGTTTTTTTTTGTATTTTTTCAACTTTTTTTTTTTTTGCTACTATCACATTAGTTAAGAGACAATTTAGTCTTTGACTAAATAAAAAAAAGTGGTTGACTCTTGCATAACACGCGCCACCTTATATGAGGTGCTCATAACCTTTTGGTGACGTGTGCAACGCTTTTTGACAACCAAAACCCACCTTTCTCCATGTCGATAAAAGTGTCATTGTATCCTCTTTCTTTTGGGGCGGTATGTGTTGGCTTTGGGTATGAGGTTTATCACTAGTGGGGCTTTTGTTTTTCTTTTTTTTTTATCTCTCTTCTCCTTTAAAAATGACAGATTGGTCCTTTTACTGTTGTTGTTTTAACTTTAGTATTTATTCTTTTGATTTTTAAATTGTTTTTGCCCTTATTATTAAAGTTTAATTTTTTTTTCCAATTTCACCTTTTAGTCTCAATTTGATATATATTATTTTTTCTAATTTGATCCTTATTCTAATGATTTTTTTTTTTTTTTACTTTTTGGGATGGTTTGTAAAATTTTTATTTGTTTGGAATTTCATCATTCAATCCAAATTTATGATATATTATTTTTACCAATTCGGTCCTCATTTTTTTTTGTGAAATTTATTTTTTCTTTTCAATTTCACCCATCAATCAATATTTTTTTTATTTTTTATGTCAATTTTAATCCTCATTCTTTGATTATTTGTTGATTACTTTTGCTAAAATGATTTTTTTTTAATTTCACCCTTCAATTAAATATAAAATTTATTTTGTATTTCAATTTTGATCCTTATTCTTTTAATTGCTATTTTTTGTTTTGGATCCTTTTCTATAATTAAAATTGTTTTTTCAATTTAATACTTTAATATTTGATTGATTGTGAATTGAGTTTCATGATTTTTCTAGATAGGATGTTTCGAGTCTAATGACCCAGATTACGAGTTTGAAAAATTAATGCGGATTAACATATTTTTAAATAGGTTTCGCGATTTTCTTTATTTTTTTTTCTATTGGATCAGTTCGATCTCGTAATCTAGATCGCGAGTTTGCCATGATAATCAGGGCTGACTCGACCTTAATTACCAGGTTTATAGGTTTGTCTTGCTAACTTAGGTTGATTTTTTTAGGTCCATTTTTATACCTCATGTCATCCTTCAGCATTTATTGTGTTGAAAATTAAGTTAAATCATTTGTCCCATTTTGAAATAATATTTTCTCCCCAGGTTGTTGTGATAATTTTAAAAAACTTTGGTCCATATACTATTTTCGCTTTTTTTAGTCTAATTAAAATAAAATCAACTTATTTGAAATAGTCAAGTTTTGACTTAAGTCATAGATTTTTATTTCTTTTTTAAAATGTGTTTGTGGCAAATTAATATATTTTTTAAAAAGAAAATTAGTCCGGTCTCCGAGGTAGTTAGAATGCACACCTAGATAGTTATACTATACTCTAAAACACATGGGATTTTCAGCGTGCCTTTGTCACCATGGAAAATTTTTTTTTATCACTTTGATCATAAAACTTTGTTTTTGTGTGATTTAGTCCTATTTAAGAAGCAATTGATTTTAAATTCTTATAAAATGGTGGGATTGGAAGAGGAGGGATCGAAATGAAAAACACAGCGAACATGGGTGGCGTACCATTAGTTTTGAAAAAAATGCACTTTGATCCTCCAACTTAAACAATCATGCAAATTATACAATTTCGGTCGCTTGCAATTTTTCCAATTCTAATTTGGTACAAAGGTTTATTTTTGTTATTTTTTGGTCCTAGGTTGAGAAAGGAGAGAGAAGAGTTGCTGGATTCTCGCGGTGGAGAGAGAAACTTACCGTTGACACCGATTTAGGCCACAAAAATAGGTGATTTTTGTGTCAAATTTTTTTATTTGATGAGGGGGGGTTCATATGAGGTTTTTTGTACCTTAAAATTTCGTGAGAAAATAGATGAGCTTGGGTTGATTTTTGGTTTCGGGTTAAGTTCGATTTTTATGGCAGTTTTTTGGGTTTTTTTTAATGCTATAGAAGGTTTGTCATGGTTTCTAAGGTGTTTTATAGGTGTTTTGGATCAAACTTAGATTGAAAAATAAGTTTTTGGGTAAAAAAACATAGGCTTTGATTTTCCAGCCACCACAGTGGCCGAAAGCTAGGCAAAACAGTTGACGTGTCAATTTTTTTTTTAAAGGGCGGACAGGCTTGCCCTGTCAGGCTTGCGAGGGGGCCACAGTTAAATGGACCAGACAGGCTGGTTTGGCTTCCTAGATCTAGCAGCGCCTGGCCCTTTTTTCCCTAACTTTTTTTTTTCAATTGATGATTTTTTTTAATAAAACAACTTAATTATATTTACATTAATTTATGTTCTATCTTTTATTTTGTTTAGAGAGTCTCTTTTAAATAATATTAATTTTTTGGTTATGAGTTTAATTTTCAGATCTTTTTTTTATTCATTTATGGTTTTGTTTTTATCTTTTGTATAAATAAACTATGTTTTTGAAAATAAAAAATATTTATTTTTAGATTATATTTTTAATATACGTAGTCTTACATGCTATTCCTTTTTATTTTATTTTATTCAATCAATTTAATATCCTATTTTTCGAGATTAAATTAATATCTTGATTTATATTTGTTTCTCTGTTTTTCAAGTATTTTTTAGATGTCATTAATAATTTATTTATTAGTACACATAATTTTGAGTTTATTTGATTACATGCATGCCTAAATGTTTTGATTTGTTAAATTTTCTGAACAACAAAATGCGTTGAAAAAACCTTCATATATAATATTTTATGAAAAATAAAAATATTTGACCCACGACGAAGTACATGTCATATAGCTAGTTGAAAATCTAATTGATGACATGTCACTATAGGATTGTGGTACATGATACTTAGCCATGTCCTATAAGTATTTTCGATTAAATCGAGAGAAGAAAAAAAATAAAAATGATTCTCGACTTGTGGGGGTAATTGTCACCTCACCTTCATGGATCAAGTATTTTTGAGTTAACTAGAAAGCCTTTTCTGGTGAGCATAAAGGGAAAGTTAGGATTTTGCTTGTTGATACAAAATTGAGCCAACCCAAAACCGTTGGTATAACATTTACCTTAGGTAAATGGCCTAGCAGATCTTCTGCATGACCTAAAGTTTACAAAATTCCTTCAAATCATGAATTCTTCAAAAGAAATGGTTAGTACCTTTACATGTTTTTTATCCTAGTTTGGGAATGACAATTTATTGATATAAACTACAAGCTATACAAATCCGTTAATGAAGTACCAAACACAACATGTTTCTAGGGATTGTCGATTGAAACAAATCTTTAAACAAAAGTGAAAGCTCATATACTAGTAATCATAATGTAGTTCTACCCTAAAGATATATCGAATCACCAAATTACAAACACAATTTAAAATCAATAATACTATAATATTCACGAGAAGAAAAGCTTGTAAGTCCATCAATAATACTATAATATTCATGAGGAGAAAAGCTTGTAAGTCCATCAACCAATACAATGGGTGTGAAGGAGAGAGATCAGAGACATACCAATGACATTGGCCACTAATGTAAAGATGAACATGAGAGGATTGAAGTTCTATTTTTCATTTTCAAACAAGGATTATGCCAAGGTGGCCCTTTGTCAACATTTTTGTTCATCATTGTAGTTGAGGGGCTTTCAGTCCTATTTCATCGGATTTCAGCTACAGACTTGTTTAAATAATTTCAGATGAAAAATAATGATTTGATTTCTCATCTTCAGTATGCGAACGACACCTTAGTCTTTTCTTCAAATGATCTAAACTATTTGAAAATGATCAAGAGGATTTTTTAGTGGTTTGAATTATGTTTTGGACTCAAAATAAACTTTTATAAGAGTTTAGTGATCAATATTAATATCGATGAGGTACAAAGTATACCTTCGGCAAACTCAATTTATTGCAGACATGATTTTTTGTAGACATGACTTATTGCTTTTCACTTACTTAAGGATGCCTCTAGGATGTAATCCTTAAAGGTTCTCTACTTGGAAACCAATTATTTTGATGTTTAGAAACAAGTTGTTATATGGAGAAGAAAATTTCTTTGTATGGCCAGAAGAATATGCTTAATCAAAAGTGTCTTAAATTTCCTGCCATTATACTATATGTCTGTTTTTCTAATGCCCAAAGGTGTTGCATGGATTCATACTAGTATTCATATAAGATTTCTATGTATAGATGTCACTAAATAGAGGAAAATTTGCAAGGTTTAATGGAGTATCACAATGAGAGAGAAATATAAAGGTGGTTTGGGTATTGGTTCTTTGTTGAGCAAGAACAAAACAATGCTTTACAAATGGATATGGTGATTAAGCTCAATTGAAAGTTCTAGATACACATGACTTTATACATGTGACTTTCTTCTCAAACATGAGTTACTGCCAATAGAGCAATCCACATGTCCATTTTGTGCAATAGAGCAAGAGACTTCAGATCATTTGTTATTTCATTGTTCAAGTACTTGACAATTATGGGCAAAGTTCTTAAAATAATGAGGAATATCCTAGTGCATCCCTAAAACTCTAGATTTTTTTACTTTATCAATGGTCTTCTTTAGTGAAAGGTACGTTTTAGACTCGGTCTTGGAATCTCCTTTTCTTCGGCATAGCATGGGGTGGTTGGCTAATAAGATATGATCTGGTTTTTAACAAGGTGTAGTCAGATTGAAATTCTAGTTTCTCTTTGATCTTGCATAAACTATTGGTTTGACTAAAGTGTAGTGAACTTAATTTCAGCTATACTAGTAACGACTTTATTCGTAATGCATATGGTATTCAGATGTGGACAAATATAAATCACTAATTTGGCTGCTCTTTCCTTTTATGTTTCTCTTTGTTTCCTTTTATCTTTTTTGTAATACATTCATTTTATTTTCCTTTAAACGACCTTTCAACTTTTCTAGGGTTATCTTCTAAATGATTTTTTTTTATTAATACACTCGATTATTATATAAAAAAACAAATAAAAAAATATCTCTGCATTCAAAACTCCACAAAAAGATTCCAACTTAAAACAAATGATAAGGATAAGATTACCCAGCGTAATTTAAGGATTATTTTTAATTGTAATCTTTTATACACCCACACACACACACACACACTCATTGTTAAAGTGAGAAAACTGGTTTGGAATTAGAGCAAAATTGATCTTGTTTTAAAAGTTATGTCCCACATATTTATAACCTCCAATTCATCCAACATATCATGTCCCTCTTCTTCAATTCTCTTCATCGACCATAACTTAAATATGATTCATGGTTTGAACAATACCAATTAATTCTCTTTACTAGATACATCCCTTCTCCTTCTCCATTATTACCAAACGCCTCACAATCTAATCCTAAATATGATTCATGGTTTGAACAAGACCAATTAATTATCTTTACGCTTACTTCATCTTTATCTGAATCCATCTTACCTCATATTGTTGGCCTTGAAACTTCTCATAAAGCATTGACAACATTGGAACATATGTTTTATGCATCCTCTCATGCTCAACTAATGCATATCCTCTTCTATCTTTACTATTTAAAAAAGGCCAACCTCTTCCAACTTTGTTTTCCATTCCTAATTATTTTTCAAAAGCTAAAAACTTTTATTATGCACTATTTGTCATTAGTCAGTTAGTTAGTGAACCTAAACTCATCTTCTATATACTAGCAAGTCTTCCTATATAATATGATTCCCTAGTTAGTTCAATAAACACTAGACTTGAGCCCATGACATTAGATGAATTATTTGGTCATTTCTTACTCACTAAATGAGACCGAAACATCTAACTTTAGCTATATAATCAACTATGTCCTCTACCAACTTTGCTCCTCACAGTAACACTAATAAATTCAATTGTGATCTTCATTCATCCTATAATTCTCGTGGAGGCTCATCAAACAATCAGGGAGAAGATTTTTTCACAACCAAAGCAATATTAATTTCTCTTTCACTCACTCCACCTCTATTAGATCCATTTGTCAAATATGTCTTAAAGCAGACCATATCACTTCCAAATGCTAACATTGTTTTGATTAGGACTTTTAACCACAATCAATTCCTCAAGCCTACTACATTACTACATAATCCTCTACAAATTAATCATGGTATTCAGATACAAGCGTCGCACGTCATATCACCTTTGATCTTCAAAACTTGAATCTACACATTGAAGAATACCTAGACCAAGATCAGGTGTTGTAAGTAATAGAAAAGGTTTGAAAAATTCATCATCTTGGCAACTTTATTACTTTCTCTTGCTTAAAATCCTTTTTCCTTAATAATTTCCTACATGTTCCTCCTATAAAAAATAATTTACTTATCTTTACCCAAGATAATAACGTATATTTTAAATTTGATCCATTCTTTTTCTTTGTTAAGGATCGATCATCAAGAGCTATCCTTACCCAAGGAAAGACTGATAATAGACTATATCCTTTTCATTATCTACACCATCCTTCACAACAAGTTGCTCTTCTCACTACTCGCGCCACTCTTGACAAATGACACTCCTGTCATGGTCATGCTTCCATCAATTTAATAAATCAAATTGTCTCTCGTAATAATCTACATGTTACTTCTAATAAAGCTGTTATAATGCGCTACTTGTCTACTTGACAAAAGTCATCATCAGTCTTTTCCTTTATCTATTTTTTTTAAAAAAAAACCCTCTACCTTTATTGTTCATAGATGTGTGAGGTCTTCCCCCTTATATTTCAACCAAAGGCAATAGATATTACTTAAGTATCACAGATGACTTCTCTAATTATGTTTGGTTATTTCCAATGTCAACTAAATCAACTATTACTTAAATTTTTTCTTCCTTTCAAAAATCATGTGGAAAGATATTTCAAATATTCCATCAAAGCAATTCAATCTGATTAGGGTGGTGAATTATGAAAACTTCACACTATTTTTAAATCTCTTGATATTTCAAATAGAATTACATGCCCTTATACTCACCAACAAAATATTTCTATTGAACGCAAAAATCAAAACATAGTTGAAATTGGTCTTACTTTACTTGATACCTTTTTTGTTCCTCGATCATTTTAGGATGATTCTTTTAGCACAACAATTGATCTCATTAATAAAATTACCCTCTTATATTACCCACAACAAATCTCTTATTGAGCTTATTTACCATAAAGTTCCTGACTATTCCTTTTTATGAATCTGTAGATGTATTTGTTGGTCGTACTTAAGACCCTACAATACACAAAATTAATTTTTAATCCATCAAGTGTGTCTTTCTAGGTTATAGTGACATTTATGAAGGCAACAAATGCATTGATTTCCAAACTAGCTTCCTCTATATTTTTAAAAAATTGGTGTTTGATGAAAATGTGTTTTTCTTTTACTATTACTTCTGGTGTAGAACTCAAATCTTTTGTGGGCACATATCTGCCTCATAGCATTTGGGTTCCCTCAACCTCACTCTCACAACTAATGCATCCTTCTGCTAGTCAGACAACTTCCCATTTAGATCCTACCCTATTAATCCTTGATTTAGTATTCAATCCAACAGAACCTTCCCTTACCTCATGTACCACAAGACACTACATACAAACAAAGTCAAAGTCCAATATCTATAAGCCCAATCTATATTCATATGGAACCATAACCTATCTTTCTAGAGCCTATTTTACACAAATTATATCCAATCACACTGCAACAACATTAAATTTAGATGACCTACTACTAAAAAGTCTAATAGGTGAACCTACATCAACTACTGAACCTATATCTTATACAATATAGCCTCTAAATTTCTTGAATAATGTAAAACTATGAATGAATAATTTTAATTTTTATTACAAAATGGAACATGGTACCTGTTCCTACCAAACCTACCATAAACTCATTGACTGTAAATGTGTGTTTCAAATAAAAAAGAAGGCTAATGGTTCTCTTGCTAATGGTTTTCTTAAAAGGTACAAAGCTCGTTTAGTAACTAGGGGATAGCACCTGTATGAAAGATTTTACTTTAGTGAGACTTTTAGTCTTGTAATTAAACCAATTATGATCCATTTAAATATTCTCTTAATAATTATCTCTTCAAATTGGACCATTCAACAAATGGACATTAAAAATGTCTTCCTCCATGGCTTTATTGATATAGATGTCTACATGGTTCAACCATTGTGTTTCAAACATCCTAACTTTCCAAATCATGTATGACATATGCATAAGTGTTTTTATAGACTGATGCATGCACCACATGTTTGGTTTAAATGGTCAATTCCAAATTACTTGACATGGTCAATTCTAATATACATTTTGATTTATATGGATGATATATGATTAATACTTAAAAGTGCATTTTTATTAAGGTTTTATATCATTATATTGCACTTAAAGTATCATTAAATTCCCTAACTTGAGTATGTTTTATAATAACAAGTCTGATAATTTAAGATATTTTTAATTTATGTTAAATGCTCATGTTAAAAAATTCCGTCGGTAATTTCGTTGGTTTTCGCCGATTTTCTGGTAGTTAAAAAATCATGTAGACAAGGATACCAAAATCTGATGAAAATAATATCTTTGCATTTGAAACTCAACCAAAAGATTTCAACTCAAAATAAAAGGATAAGATTACCTAGCTTCATTTTAAATTATTTCCAATCGTAATCATCATCTATTTATATCTACTACATCATCATAATATTATGTAAATGTTACTCTATATATATATCTTAAGCTCTCACATTTAAAGTGAAACAAACTAGTTTTTCAAAACTCTTCAAGTGAGATCATAAAATAAGATGCTAAGTAATTTTTTTTGCCATCCTACGCAATTAATTATGCATGTAATATTCGATCTCAAAATATGGAGGATCTGATCATGAGATCAAATCTGGTTATTTTTAGGAGGATTTTGTTTACTTTGTAAAAAGAAAGCAAGAAGGAAAAGAGAATATGGAAATATACTCACTATGGTTCGGTAAGTGTTTAACAAATATATATAAGGACAGTGATCAATCAATTTTGGGACCCCTTTAGGAAGTTGCCGTGAAATTTCCTTCCCTGGAAATATCATACATTGCCATTTATCTTTTTTGCCCAGCAATTTCGTTGCAATTTCCCTCTTCTG
>Ga0325403_1005094_pt1 | contig 12337 bp, 2 predicted proteins | sample PopdelMetagenome_19_FD_205665 | JGI IMG/M metagenome (GOLD analysis project Ga0325403, IMG submission 205665) | Populus deltoides microbial communities from Bellville, Georgia, United States - Xylem-PdKOR-R4 | ecosystem: Host-associated > Plants > Phyllosphere > Stem > Wood/Secondary xylem...
ACTATTTTTTGCCCTCCTCTCTTCCCTCTTCTCTGCTTGCTTGAATGCAGAGCATGCTGTTTTTGCACTTGTTATTATCGGGCATGAAATTTTATGATGGAAAAAATTAATCCCACTTCTTTTCATTAAATGTGAAATCTCATTAATCAAGTTTTGTTGATAAAAAAAAACTCTTTTATGTTGTTTTTAATGTTAAATAATTATACTTTATATAAGAGAGAAAAAAAAAACTCATCTACTATGCTTTATTTAAAACTAACACTGAATTAAAAAAATGATTAATTATCATAACCCAAAATATACTCAGAAAAAATCCTAAGTTCATAAATTAGGCATAACTAACATGCAAGGAGGTGTGAATACAAATAATTAAAAATCTAGCATGTAACATATATATATATATATATATATAAACTTTCTTCTTTGAATGTTAATTGTTTATCAAATCCATCTTCTAACACTAGGTTTAGAGAGGTTGTTGACTTGAAAATATCTCATTTAGTGTTGAATAAAAATGTTATATAGTCTTTTTATTTATTTAAATTTATTATAATATCATAAAGTACTCGAAAAGACCATGACGGGAAATGAAATCTTATGTCTAGGCTCTTTGACTAATAAAATATTTATTTGACCTATAAAAGTTCTAGTGAACTATATGAGCATTCAACTTTCAAGACATTATTAAGAACTTATGTTATATTTGTTATAATATTGTCATAATGGTGGTCCTTATCATACAAAAGTGCTCATTTTCCTTTCGGTTTATATTCTAGTCATTCTTTGATTCATGAGTCCTTCTCAATTATTTAATCATATAATGTATTAAATTTTTTATTTGATGTTTCATTATAAACCATTTCCAAAAGTTTTTTCAAAGTTAAAACTTTGAACCTAATGCTGAAATTGCTCACAAAGTGACGCAAATAATATTGGTGAAATCCAACTAGCTCGAGCCATATCTTTACCACATTATTTGTTTTTGCGTTTCAAAAGAACTTTTGAAAAATTAAAATTTTTATTTTATTTTTTTCTTTACTTCAAATTAATATTTTTTAGGTGTTTTCAGATTATTTTGATGTGCCGATATAAAAAATAATTTTAAAAAAATAAAAAAATAAATTATTTTGATACATTTCAAAGTAAAAAGCACTTTAAAAAACAACTGCAACCACACTCCCAATATAACCACCTATAATGTATCATTGAATTGAATACAATTTAATAACCATCTCTAGTTTTAATTGGTTTCCTCTTTAACCAAAGAAAAACCTAAAGGAAATATCTCATTGTTCGGATCAAAACAAACTATAATAAACAACTTTATAATAAACATATTGTATAAGTTGGTGTCGTCAACATTCATGAGCGGTTTATAATATCTCCAACCCCTAATTTTGACTTTAAATTTATAAAAACCTCTCCCAAATATTATTGTAACATCATCAAAATATCCTTTTATGATCCTACCTACTACATAATTATACCATGATTTGATTCCCGAAGAACCAATAACAATCTAGGTAGAATGTCAAATGACTCTTTATGTAAACCAAAAAGCCACTCGAGAACCTTTTATTTTCCCTTTCATTCCTTGTAATATGAGACCATAAACCTATGTTATGTACTTATTTATATTTGAATGGAAACAATGTTTACATTTATATCAATTATCATAATTGTAGAAACCACTGATGTAAATAAAATTGAATCAAACCGGCGATGGTATTCTTTAGCAGATGTATTGATAAATGCTTGAGAACCAGTCAATTTTGAGATCTCAAACAAATTCAAAATCTTATGGCACCCTCTCCACATAAGTACCATTTACATTTCTATGTATGCAGACATTATAGTTGTATAAGTTGCAATCGAACGTTAAAAATCGCATTCCATTAAATTTTCAATGTTCCACGGCTCAAATACATTAATTAAAACAAACTTTGTTCTTAAAAGTTTTTCAACCTCCAACTCAACAATTACATCCAAATTCTTATGACTTAGATACCAATCATTGTATATCATTTTATTTGTTATACTACCATCCTAGAGCCTAGAAACAAGAGGTCTCATTAACCTATCATCATTTGATATCTCAACCAGACCCAAATTAACATTAACCTCATCTTACTTTGGTGTCTTAACTATATTAATTAAATCAAATTTTATTTTGAAAGTTTATCTAACCTCTAATTTAATAATTATTTCTAAATTCATATGACCAATTATTTTATATCATTCATCAGTTGTGATACCATTTTAAAATTTAGAAATAGAAGATTCCATTAACCTATCTTCATATGGTGTCTTAACCAAATCCAAATTAATATATGTCTCATCTTGTTTGTCATTATTGATCTAAGCATGGTCATACATACTTGGATCCTCTCTTTCTACAATTTCATATATCAATGTTAAGGTAACTGCACCACTAACTGATATAGACTACATAGCAAATCGTGATACTTATATACTTGTTTGAGTATATGTTGGGACCTAAGTATACTTTATAGTAGAGAACAAATGTACTCGTTTAGGTTGACTATCCAAGTATAACTCAATATATCTTTGTGGGAATTTTGGATGGAAAACCCAACCACAGACTTCAAATTCATGTCACAAGAAATCGACATAGCAATATAATGAAGTGGACATTTCCTAACAAACATCCTCCAAGTAATATCAATTTCAACATCATTATAATTCCACTTAGTTCCTACATAACATGTTTAAGTTTAGTAGGCAACATGTCTAAACTGGAACTCAAAATCACATTGTTTCCTCCCTTGTAAGCAATTACACTATTCAAATTATTAACAATAGTACCACCATAATGATATAATAATATCATATTAGAAGATATATTTTATAAAACAACAAAAACTATTTTGATAAGTTATCACAAATTCTCACTAGTTCAATAAAAATAATAGGATCAATTTAATTTATACATAATTGCTTCAATTAGAAAAAATTCCCCAATTATCTCAATTAGTCCTAAAATTCAATGTAAAACCCTAATTGATACAAGTCAACATAAATGCTTAATTATGACGTCAAGTAGCAACCAAAGCATAACAAGTTAACATTGGTTTGCTGATGACAAATAAAGAAGAAGAAAAAAAATGTTTTTTTATTTAAAAAAAAACATAGTTGGGTAAATTTTTTAGGAGAATGACATAGGTTGGAAAAATATTTGGGAAATAACACATACATATGTTGAACACAACCACGCTTCTGAATATCAATTTTGTACACAAACACTATTTTGGTTGTTTAGTCATGTTTCAAAAAGCATGTTTTTTACAAATTAATTAACTTTAATAAAACTCAACTCAAAATCTTATGAAGATCTAATGACCAAAAGATAAGATTCAAGATATAATGGTCGAAAAAGAAAGAGAATATAAGATGATGTAGCAGTGAGAGAAATGAGAGAAGAAAAAAATGGAAAGAAATGGTGGATCATCGAGGACACACCAAAGATCCATTTTTGACACATTCAGTGCCATTAGAAAAACCTTGACGAGATGATTATAATGACACCTTGAAAGACCACAAAATGAGGTTGTAGTTAAATCTAAATTAACCCTGAACAAAATCTTTAACAAAAATAATCTTATTTGGTGGTCTTTTAATGTGTGACTATAATCGTCTCGTCGAGATTTTTCTAACGTTATTAAGTGTGTTCCCTAGACCCTCCTTTTCTTTTTCTTTTTCTCTCTCACACCATTGAATCTTAAATTTCATCTCTTGGTTATTGGATTTTCTTAAAATTTTATATTGATTTTTGTTCGTGTAAATTAATTTAAAGAAGGTATGAATTTTGAAACAACAAAAAATATTTTTTATATTTAAACTATGTTATCTTTTTAATATTTTTTTAACGTGTATTATTTTTCCAATTGCAAAAGAACCCGGAAGGAAGCAGAAAATTATAGAGGCCTCCATGGATGAAAACCACTATTGTAAAAGGGACCACAACAAGGAATGAATCGTTCTTTCTGTTGGTACAGATCAGTGTTGTGGGTCAATGCTACGAAGAATCTGAGAACCTCACAGCTTGCTACATACGTCAGGCCTACTGCTTACTAATTGTAAATCTTAGTCGAGGGAACAGAGGTGATGCCATGCTAAATATGCTGAACCCATCTAGGGTGAAATAAAATAAAATAAAATCAAACGAGCTAATCTCCGTCCAATTCTTTAAAATTATTTTTCCTTTTACCCTATAGTATTTTTAGGGAATGCTCATTTTATGTTTTTATTTTCACTTCATTACCGTTTTAAATTAAAGAATAAAAGGGATGTCTGGTGTCATTTATAGTTTTGTAATTTACAAAATCAATATAAAAAATAAAAAGAAATGATCAATTGTCAAAGTTTTTGGAAGCAAGAACAAAATGATACTCACCTTATCAGCTTCGTGTACCTGATTTCTGGCATTTCAGATTTTATTCTTTCAAGAATCATGATGTTCTCCTACCACATGAATTACATTTTGAATTTAGAAATTTGAAGTGTTTTTTACAACCAATGAGGTCCTTTATTAATCATATCAAAAGGGATTAATTACACAATTTAGTTAGTGAAATCACCTTTTTTTTGGGACATAAAATCACAGTCTTAATTAAACTAAAAGGGCAGGGCACTGGATGGGTCCAACTCATGCTAAAAGCCCTAGCACTTTGTGACCAATCAGACGATGGTACACTCCTTTTCTTGGCTCCCATTCCGTCTCAGACTAGGAAAAATCCGGTGACAAATGGGTCACCTGCACTGCTTGCACGCTCTATAGCTCCCACGTACACAGTACACATATGTATGTATAGTGTATGTTATTTATGTGTGTGTACTGACCATCGTACACATTTATGCATGTAATGATGATTATATTGATGATGGAGAAGATGTACATGTAGAGGTATGAGCGATATGGGCCATAACGAGGATCTATGTAGGGTGAGGCTAAGAAACATAGGGGCATGCAGGAGCAGAACTTTTGCCCTTTTCAGCGTTTGAAATTCGAGGCATTTTAAAGGTGAGCGCGAAAGGCACTGTATTTTCGAGGCTCGTGCTTTCTTGGCCTTTCTGTCTTTCTGAAATGGTAGACTTGATGTTTTTTTTATTTTCTTTTTTTGTGGTGGTATGCTTGCCATTTTTTATTTATCTAAAAGGAGAAAATATTGAATCTTGGTGGATTTCAAAAGAAAATTAAAAAAAAGTAGTGGTACTGTTCCCGCGTGGGGGAGAGGCCAAGTCTCTTTTAGGTTTCCTTTCCGCTTTTGTCGATTGTAGTATCCTTTCATGCTTACACTTTACTCTCTCTCTTTTATTTTTTTCAAGATTCAGAGGTGAGCATGCTTTTAAATCCTTTTCAGGGCACTGTTCCTAGCTAATTACATCACCCAAGGAAAAAAAACAATAAATAAAAATGCAAACACAGAGCTTTTCTATAACCAAGAAAAAGTATATACTCAATCAAGAAAAAGAAAAAAACCAGTGGTTAAGCTCTAGGTAGCCCTAGTTTTAGTATTTGTTGTTCGTTTTTGTTTTTGTTTCGTGCTTGAGAAGGAAAGATATCTTTTAGGTTACAGATGCAGCTGTTGAGATATAAATATATATATATATATATATATATATATATATATATATATATATATATATATATATATATCATGGTCTGTGTGAGGTTGAGAGCGGGTTTTAGGGTTTGAATGGGGTGCTTGGAGTGTTTTTATTTTTTTGCATGAATAGAAAGAGGAGCTAGGGTCTCAAGAGGTTTCCATTTTGGTGGTAATTTCGTAGAGGGAAATGATGGTGGTGGTGGATTTCTGTGTTTGGACTTTGAATTGCATTCCTTTTGTTGTTGTTTTGTTTGACGAGGAAGAACCGAAGGTGGCATGAGATTCTGGGGTTTTGCAGGGTAGGTTTTAAAGGAAATCTAAATTTGAGTGTAGCAACCTAGAGTTCATGATTAATGCCTTTGTTTTTAGGGTTTTGTGTTGGACTTTGAATTTTTGGGATTAAGAACATAGAAGTTGTTCCTAATGGAAATGTCTAGTTCAGATGGTTTGCTTCTTGGACTCGTCTTTCCCATTTTCAGAGAGTTCCATCATGATCACTTATTACATTGAAAAATGAAGAAAACGAAAGAACTACAATCAAAATTTGAGTGGTAACATTTTAGCCACAAATTCCAGGGCAACCTAGCTTGCTGTTATATATTCAAAGCAAATCAGTTTTTCTTTGTTACAAATGGATAAACCACTTCTCATTAGCTCAGCAAAGAAAACAATCTAAATTTTTTTGTGCTAAAAAAAAAGACCTAGCTCTATTAGTTTCAGTCTAGGAGAAGATCTTAGTCTCGTGAGTGCAATTACATTTTAAATTGCATTTTCCTTATACTCTTAGATATATAAAATTTTTCTAAAGGCTCATCATATTTCTATCAATATTAATATTATGTAAAGGGTAAAAAGTCATTTAAAACCCCATCATATTTTCATCAATATTAATACATATATTAATGATATTTTCTCTCATTAATACATATGTCAAAGATATTTTTCATCAATATTAATACATATGTCAGGGGTATTTTCTCGTATTAAAACTATTAGGGCAATATTACACTTTAGTATCTCCTCTCTATAAAAAGATTCATGAGCTATAAATAAATCATGAATCATTCAACCAAAAGGTTTGATATCTCCATTCTCTATTGTATATTTATTTCTAAAGCATTTCTTTGTAATATCATTATATTTTCTCTTAAAAAATGATTGACTTAATCATTAGAGAGTCCCCAAATTCACTAAAGATGACCTTTTACAAGTATCATGCACCTACCTCCAACCATCTTCACTAGGGAGAATGGATCATATTGCCAGAACTAAGAGATTAACCAATTATTCAAGATAAAAGCCTTACCGCCCCCAAACTATTTGGATTTTTTAAGACCTCACCATTAACATTGTCTGTGAGAAACTAATAAAAAAGCCATTAGTTTCTTTCTAATGATATTTCCAAGTCATTCCATGACACACTTAGCTAGAATGCTTGATGGATCTGCTCGTTACCACAGACACTTTTTCCCATTCGAACTTCCAATAGCTCATTAACCAAGTGCAACCCATTATCTAGGCTGTGTTGGCCACTCAGAGGCAAAATCAAGTTTTGTCATCTCAACAAGTCTTAGCACTTGCGACATCCTTAGCCTTGAAAATGATTGACTAGGGTCTTCCTAGAGCAATAACATCACTTTCCAAAGGATGGATTAAAAGCTCCCTAGAGTCCAACAAATTGTCTCAAAATATATTATCCTTGATAGGAAGTAAATTTATTTTTAAATTAAAATAATTTCTCTTTGACATACACTTTTTATCTACAGGTCTTTAATAGGAGCTTCTAGAATCTTGCCTAATCTCTTTGGAAGGGGATCTTCCTAATACGATTGCATAATCTCCTTAGAAAATGTTCTTTTTAGTGTAATTGCACAATATACTTAGAAAGGGCTCTCCCTAATACGATTGCACACTCTCCTTATAAGAGGTTCTTCCTAGTGCAATTGCACAATCTCTTTGAAAGGGGTTTTTCCTGGTGCAATTGCACACTCTTCTTAGAAGAGTTTTTTTCTAGTACGATAGCTTTACCCTTCATGACAACTTAAGATGACCAACCTTAACAAAGTAACATGACCCTTGTCCTATGACTAAATATACACCACTAAGACTAAGTGGAACCTAGAGCATTAACATAACTTTTCATATAGGCTCCTGGACCTTATGCGATCTCCAGAGATGATATTAAATCTCTCACTCTCAGGTTTGGTCTCTCTCTAGTGAGAGGATCTCATGCCCCATGTCATCTCTAAGGAGGCTACATGCCTTCAACTCTTAAAAAAATACAATAACTCTCCAATAAAGGGATGAATTTAGTCTTCTTAGTACAATAACACCACCATAATTGGATTTTCTTTTTCCCCTTATAAATTTTTCTAAATATAAGCGTCAACATGGGTTTGTCCTCTCTGCCCTTGAGAAGTTTCCAAGTATCGGTGTCAATAGGGATTCGTTTCCCTAAGTATAGACTCACCCTTCTCAGGTTTCCTTCACCTTTTAGAAGTTTTCTAAGTATAGGCATTGATAAGGATTCACCCCCTTCAATCTCTTAGAATATTTTCTAAGTATAAGCTCACTTTTCTAGGGTTCCCCTCCATCACTTAGAAAATTCTCTAAGTATGGGCATCGACATGGGTACGTCACTTCTGCCCCTTAGAAATTTTCTAAGTATAGGCATCGACATGGGTACATCACTTCTGCCCCTTAGAAATTTTCTAAGTATGGGCATCGACATGGGTCTGTCCCCTCTATCCTTTGAAAATTTTTCAAGTATGAGCATTGATAGAGATTCATTCCCCTTAGTCTCTTAATGTTTGTTTTCTCATTATACTCTTGACAATTTAATTGTACAACTATAAATATAATGAAAAACTACACAACTAAGTAGGTAAGCCAATCCAAAAAAATCTCTTGTCTTTATCTTTATATTATTTCTGTTGCTTGAATCTTTTTGTTTATTTTCGATTACTTAGCAATGTGGTCAATATAAATTATTAAAAAAAAATTAATTTTTAAGAATATATTTTCTATAACTTGTGAAACTAATAAGTCCTAAAATTCAAGATACTTATGAATAAAACTGATGTGTTGGATAATCGATTAATCTTTTAGTGCAAACAATCTGATCCATTCTCTATAGCCAAGGTATCTAGGGGTTTTATATGAAAAGTTTGACTGATTGATAGTTGGTGGTGTCTGGTAAGCTAATATACCTGCTTATTGGTAAAATTCAAAGATTTTTTATTTTCTTTGTGATTTTACCCCCGTTTGAACCAATGAACTTTATAAAAATTAAGTTTGGTCTTCTAAAATTTCAATCTTCTTAATTAAGCTCAAATTGGGCTCCAAAACTTAATTTTTCATCAATTAAATCCCTTATAAAATTAATTTGATCGATTTAAAATATAATTAAGTCCTTGTACTTAATTAAATCCTTTATTTTAGCCCAAATTAATTCTTAAACATAATTAAACTCTTAATTTGGCCCATGATTAAATCAAATTGACCTCTTAAAAATCTAATTATTTTCGCAGACTTAATTTTTATGCAGATTTATCCAATAATCATTTAATTTGATTTTGAATCTATATTGTCTCTTTAGTCTTGAATATAATAGGGTACGATTAAGCTCCTGAGTCCACCTAAAATTTCAACTTTATTCTTTTATACATTTAAAATCCTCCCCAGCTTGCTTTTGCTAAATTGTCACTCTTCTTGCCATTATTATAGATTATTGATTTTTTTATTTTAAAACAAAAAAGGGTAAATTTTTTGAAATAACCCAAAAATGGGTTATGATAGGTAGATTTGTCTTACATCTTAACCTAGGTATGTCTTGGCTGTGTGTCATGAAATGACTTGAAAATGTCAAAAACAAGTTTTAGAGAATGAAGGTTTTTTTATCAGTTTCCATATACGACGCTTATTGGTGAGTCACACAACCTAAGATGTGTAAGAGTAAGGCTGATGTGTTGGATAATTGATTAATCTTTTATTTCAAGCAATCTGATCCATTCTTCCTAGCCAAGGTATCTGATGGCTTTATATGGAAAACCTAGGTAGTTGGTAGGTCGTAGCTATAAAAGGTTCCCTTTGATGGATGTAGGGACTCTCAGATACTTAAGTCAGTAACTTTGTAGAGAAAAAAATTGCAATAATATTTTAAAGGGATAAACTCTGAAAATATATATGCTGAATGTGTTAAGAATGAAGAGATTGTAAATTTTGAGCTTGAAGGATTCCTGAGATATTTATAGCTCATGAGTCTTGTTCTTTTATGAAGAGGAAGGGATGAAGTGTACTTTCACCTTAGTGATATTATTAGTTGTATTTTACTCAAAATAGTACATATTAGATCAATATAAAATACCTAAAAACTTGTGTTGGTTCCTAAAAAAATCTCATTCGAGTGTTGGGCTATGGTAAGTTGTCGAAGCCCATTATAGATGAAAACGGGTCCGGGCGCATTGCCAGGACCCAAACATGTTGGGCTCGAGCATGATAGCCCGAGCCTCTGAGGGTTCTGAAATGCATGCCCAGCATGCCCAATAGGGCGTTCACTCTGTATGGGCGCATGCCATACATGGGTATACATCTAGTGCATGGGCTCAGGATTTTTGCTTGGGCCCATGCTCGTTGGATGTTGGGCTTGGTTTGCCACACCCGAGCTCATTCACCTTGGGTACAAGTTGTATGTTGGGCTCAAGCTTGGTAGCGCGAGCCCAAGGGGGTGTGTTTTGGGCTTTTTTGGCCTTTTGTGGTTTTTTTTTTTGTCTATTAAATTTGGATCCATTAGAAACTATCATAAAACTCAAATTTACTATTCAATTTATTTTAACCTTCTAGCTAAAAAATGATTTTAATAGCCAGTAGTGATAATAATCTAGAACAGGGTATCCTTTTTATTAAGTTTATTGTATACGCCTAGAATCTTTAAAAAATCTTAAGTGCACATAAATGCTCACCCAAATGAGTATGAGAATATTACCTATTATATCATGCAAGAGTATAAAAATAGTTACGTCAAGTTTTGATACACTCTCATTTGGTTCATCTAACTTTACTTAGTAAGGCTCTTAAACTTTTATTTAAACTTTTTAGATTGGGCACCTTTGTGTTGGTGGAATGCAAACTATTGATTTAATTTTCAGTGGTTAGATCATTAACTCAATCAATCATCCTTTATTTTCTTGAATTTATGACTGGTCATATCAATAGTTTTCAATGAAAGATTATTTTAAAAAGATTGTTTACAGCATGTGCCGCGTAATTTAATCTTATACTACTTTATCCGAATTTAATCAACAAGTAAATCATATTTACTTTGTAATTATATATAGAAAAAAAATTTAGTTTAATACTTTTTTTCATCAAGTTTAATTTTATATGTTATGCATGAAATATAATTTTTGAATATATTAAATTGAACCAAACTTGTATGCAACATATATTGTGCTCAAATAAAAATTCAACCAGATAATTTTATAGCAATTAATTTAAGAATCTTAAGACTAAACTTTTATCTGATCTATTAATTATTTAATTATTTAGTTTGATTAATTTATGGTTACTTAATTTATTTATTTTTCATTTGCCCTTCATAAACCAAACTTTAATATTTTTTTATCATTATAGAAAATATCCATATTTCTTATACATAAAAGATAGTTAATTCAATCAATAATGCTTCAACAAGTATTACTTTGATATAGAGAGTTCCACCATCAACTTTTATAATGTATGTTGAGAAACTTACAAAAATCCAATGGTTTGACTTTAAAATGTGCCAACAAAAGATATTGTTCTATTTGATCACATTGAACTTAGCAAAGTTCTTAACTAAAAAAGCACCAAAGTTGTCAGATTATGAATATAATCCTACAATTATAGTAGTTATGGACACAAGGATGGTGTGCAAGAACTGCATCTTGAATGGTTTTAACAATATATTATATAATGAGAAGTTTTGGATTGGAAGAACAAAACTAAAGATGATGACATGAAAAATAAAAAGCATTGCCAAGAAAATCAATGGCAAGTGCCTCATTTGCAATAAAACTAGACACGAAGCTAAGAATTATGAAAATAAGTCTCATCAAGGCAACCTTAAAAGAGGATGGATTGCTCAAGCTAATGTCACTAAGGTTAATAACCTCCTAAATAAAGTGTCAAATATAAGCTTGTTTATGGTTGTCTTCGAAGTCAACCTCTTTAACAATCATGAGTGATAGTGAGTTTATATTGGTGTTACAAGACATGTTTATATTGAGAAAAGAATATTCTCCATTTACAAAGATATAAATGGTTAACAATTATACATGAGAAATTCATCAACCTTAAAAGTAATGAGCATTGGGAAAGTCATACTAATGATGACTTTGAAAAACTTGTCACCTTCAACATTGTGCTTTATGTTTTTTAATATCAGATAAAACCTAATGTTTGGCATATTTTTTAGTAAAAAATGAGATATAATGAAAACTGAGTATTCAGACAAAAGATTAAAAGATTAAATTGGTTAGCTATAGAAGATTTCTCATAATAAAGTTTTTTAAGGTCCACATTATAAAACCATACGGGTTAAGGGGAAGAAACAAAAATGTCAAATGGATATTTTGGTGGATAGTGATAATACATATAGATTTTTGGATATTAGTTTTGGTAAAAGGATCAAATATGAATTAATCAAAATCAAGCTAGTAAGTGTGAAGGTA
>Ga0325403_1005097_pt1 | contig 12336 bp, 6 predicted proteins | sample PopdelMetagenome_19_FD_205665 | JGI IMG/M metagenome (GOLD analysis project Ga0325403, IMG submission 205665) | Populus deltoides microbial communities from Bellville, Georgia, United States - Xylem-PdKOR-R4 | ecosystem: Host-associated > Plants > Phyllosphere > Stem > Wood/Secondary xylem...
AACAAATATAAAAAAGTTTATAAACTGGTTTTTCAAAAATTATTTTCTGAAAAACATACACGTCTTGGTTAAATTTCTGTCTCTTTTGTTTTGGTGCTGGGCCTTCACGCGCTCCCAAATCCCAAGTCAATGAACATCACAATGAAAAAGAGTTTTATATCCTAGTTAGTTATGAAAGTCGATCCCTCTAAGTACGTAAATTTTACTTCATACTGTTTTAATATTTTTTCAAAAAATATATAGTCCAAACTTCGAGATGGATAGAGACAACATTACAACGCGGAATCAAAGTTATCCCACCAAAGCGAAGAATATATGTGTATAATCTAGTCCCTATACTCTTGATGTTTGGCAAAACAAGACCATTTGTTTTAAATTTGATAAATTCAAACCCTTTTGTTTCCAATTAAAGCTGATTTGATCCTCCTCATCCACCTCTATTACTAAACAAACAGCGAGATGAAAGCCACGTGTTAAAACACAATCGGATGAAGATCACAATTAAAATATGGGATTTGATTTGACTAAACATAAAAATCAGAGAGACCAAACAATACCAGTTTACGATTTGGTCCCTGAACAAAAAGCACTCAACGCGTATAATCCGAAGATTTTTGTAGTAACACCCACGGGGGGTTGACTGTTCAGTGTCAGAGCAGGACAAAGAGAGAAGCAACAAGGTCAAAAATGTAAAAGCAACCGCATCCACCGAACCGGAACGTTTATAAATGCGGGAAGAGAAACAGAGAGAAAAATGAAAAATCCAGTTGTGCGTGAAGCTGCATGGAGAGCGACTTCCATTACTTCACATTAATTTCAAAAAATAAGAATAGAATAATTTCCCCTTTTATTATTAATTTTATGAATTTAATTTATTTGGAAAACTATTTTATTATCACTGCTTACTGGGCTGACAGTTTGCCGTTAAATCTGCCGCTCAACTTGTTCACTCTCCCTCCTCTTTCCTTCACTACACAAGTTCTAAGTTTAGGGGTACGTGTGATTTTCTCTATTTTGCCCTTTATTGAAAAATCTTCCTTGTTTCCATTTTTATTAATTAATAAAGCTCTGATTTTTCAAGAATGTTTTTCTGAAATCTAGGATCTCGAGGGACAAAGACAACATTGTCATCCAGGGTTTCCGTTTTTTTGTCTCTCCAATCAAGGAGGAGAGAAAAAGAACGGAACTTGTTTGTGTGTCCTCTGAGTTTTTTTTTTTTTTTTTTTTGTTTCTGGTAATGTAGCTTGGTTTGTGTTTTTTACTATAAAATATACAAAGAGTAATGAGGATGAGGTGCTTTTCTTGCATAAAACCAAATCGAAACGATATTAAGATCGACACTGAACACGCCCCTCGATCTAGTTCTCGATGTTCTTATGGGTCCTCAGGTTTTTTTTTTCCCATTTGTTTTTTTTTTGGGTTTTGTTTATTTGTTTATTTTGATAAAGATAAGGTGTGGGATTTGTAGGTACCCAGAACGCAAGGTTTAATGTAAATGGTAATTGTTATTTAATTTTTTGGGATTTAATTTGTTTTTTATAAGCTTTGTTTTCTGTTTAATTAATTATTTGGATTCTTATATTCAACAATGGGGTGCAGAACATGGGAAGAATCAGAGTCCTGAGGATGGGGCTCGTAGTTTTACATTTCGTGAGCTTGCAGCAGCAACAAGAAATTTTAGAGAGGTTAATTTGATTGGTGAAGGAGGTTTTGGCAGGGTTTATAAAGGCCGGTTAGAAACAGGGGAGGTAAGTTGCTGTAAACAGTTATAGAATTTATGTTAATTGTTTTGATTAGTTTATGAATGTGGCTTCTTTTTTGGTTGCAAATAGGTTGTTTGTTGTAATTTTGTGGTCAAACTGATACACTTTCCTTTTGTTTGGTTTGGTTTTTGATGATTAGCTTGTCGCGGTGAAACAACTTAATCAGGATGGTCTTCAGGGGGATCAGGAATTTATCGTGGAGGTTCTTATGTTGAGTCTGTTACACCATTCCAATCTTGTTACCTTGACTGGCTACTGTACTTCTGGTGATCAGAGACTATTGGTTTATGAATACATGCCGATGGGTAGTTTGGAAGATCATCTTTTCGGTAAATTTCTTTTGCATCTTATGCATAGATTTTTAATGTTCTGCAATCTTCTTCTAATTTGTTATTCAATGAACTTGGTCTGAATTTGTTTAGTTTCTGATTTATTTTTTGTGTCAGATAATTCATTGCTAATAAACTCCCTGCCCCATCTTGCCACCCTCTATTTATCCCCTTGATACTGAAAATTTGATTATTCAACCAAAACAGATGATTAAGCAAGTTATTTTGATCTTACAAGTTTGTCTTGTTGATGTTCCGATGGATATCAATGATAATCCTAAGTTTATGTTGTGGAAAGTTTACTTCCTGGAATCTCATTCACCTCTATGATTTCTCTTTTTCTTGATAGGTATATATGCTTTCTCATTGCTAGTTATTCTTGACTCCGCGCATGATTTCATGTTTTTGGCATAGGAGAAAAGTAGATGATTGCTACATAATTTTCAGCTAGCATGCTTTTTGATAATTGATACCGTACTTGTTTCTCAGATCTAGAACCTGGTAAAGAGCCATTAAGTTGGAGCACTCGGATAAAGATTGCTGTTGGTGCTGCCCGGGGTCTCGAGTACCTACACTGTAAAGCAGACCCACCTGTTATTTACCGTGACCTGAAATCTGCGAACATCTTGCTGGACAATGATTTCCAACCAAAACTATCAGATTTTGGAATTGCAAAATTGGGACCTGTTGGTGAAAATACACATGTTTCAACCAGAGTTATGGGGACATATGGATATTGCGCTCCAGAGTATGCCATGAGTGGCAAGTTGACTCTCAAGTCTGATATTTATAGTTTTGGTGTTGTTTTGTTGGAGTTGATCACTGGGAGAAAGGCCATAGATCGTTCTAAGAAGCCAGGAGAGCAAAACTTAGCTGCCTGGGTGAGTTAAAAACTTGAACTTTTTTCCAATTTATTTTTGTTCTGCTCTCATTGCTCATCCAAGCAATCAGCTTATCTGAGAGTTTAATCATAATTGTTTGTGATGCTGGGTGTGCACTCGATGCATCTTCAATCCCCATCCAGGTAATGCCAAAAGCGCGGTTTAATTTCCAAATAGTTGGTTCTTTGGAGTAATTTGCTGACCCTTGTACAGCAAAATGTCAGACCCAAAATAACTCCAACAAACTATAATGCATCGATTCTTTTTTCTTCTCAATCTCCATTGTAGTCTCAGCCGTTCTTGAAGGACCAGAAGAAATATTGCCAATTGGCTGATCCTCTGTTGGAAGGGTGTTATCCTCGTCGTTGTTTCAACTATGCAATTGCTATAACTGCAATGTGCCTTAATGAGCAAGCCAGTTTTCGCCCTCTTATTGGTGATATACTGGCTGCCTTGGAATATTTGGCTGCACAGTGCCATGTCTCAGAACCCAATACTGGTCGGGTACGAGGTACCAATCCATCGTCACCATATTCTGACAGGAAGGTCGTTTCTCAAGAGCGAGATTCTAGGAGTAGAGCTTCTATTTGAATGATGTGGAGCAAAAGTTATTGAAACCCCTTGATCTCTGTACTGTAAGTAACCAATTCCCATTGTCTTGAACTTTTAGAATTTTTTGGTTGCTGAAGGCTTTCAAACTTCCCTGGTAATATTTTATCTTGTGCATTTTATTTTAAAACTTTCATTCATTAGAAAGTGCAGATAGACATATGTTCTTAGCAAAGAGATTTTAATATTCCATGAATTGTTATTATTTGGTGAACGTATACCAAGATTGCTATATTTTTATAGAGTTTACCGGGTTATTTGCTACATTTATACCATTCATTTCACCCTCATCAATGAATTAAATTACATACTTTCACTGTGGCTAACCTGTTTATTTAGACAGTCTCAGTTTCTATACATGTCCGAGCTAAGAAATTGATCATGTCTGCATCGTAAAAACCCGAAACATTATAATGACCTGTACAGTTTTCTTTTTTACGTTTTTGATTTGCATTCTTAAAGTTCTAGTCTTTTGTAAAATGATAGGTTAAGGTATGGTAACTTATCTCGAGGAAGGATCCTTTTCCTTGCACACCCCTGCCCGTTTTGTTTCCATTCTTGCCAGAACCAAACTCACTTTGGTGATCCATATACTTCATGGGCTCTATTTTGGGAAGTTGTTTTTTAGCTGCACTTGTTATGCATGATATATTTCCATAAACGATGCTTGATAGATTGGTCCATACTACTGTAGTCACGAGACTGTTGTTTCTCTGTGCTTGCAGGTGTCTTGCCAAGCTTAGAGGGGATGGCTGTCGTGTTTCATACCATGTAAAAGCGCATCGATACAGTGGGTAAATATGTTTATCGAAATATATGTATAGACAGACTGTTGGGGTTTGGAGTAAATGATTTTTTGCTTACGAAAATCAGGATAAACACATGTTTCTTCTAAGCCGCTGAAGATGGTACTTGCATTGAAGTGAGAATTCTTTGCAAATGGCATTAAGCAGCAGGCTTTTAGAATTGTGTTTAGCACTGTTTGAGAGGGATTGGATTTTTGTTAGATACGTCTATGCTATGATTTTCCATGCTTGTTTCTCCCCTTTTTCAGATCATTCAACATGAAATAGAGAATCAATAAAGGAAGTATGTACCATGGAGCATAATTGTTGAATTCTTTAGCATTTTTAATTTCTGGTCTGTAGAGGGTCCACCAGGCCTTCTACCTCCCATTTCTGGAGAGTAGCTATGCTTCCCTTAAAACACCCATCCGAGCAGCCCTATATATGCTAACTAAGTACCAATGAAGATGAATACATAGTTAAAATACTCAACCCTAGAGTTGGCCTGGACTAATCACCTAGGTTGCAAATTGGATGGGTTGATACAGGGCATCCCAAGTTTTTTTTTTTTAAAAAAAAAACCAGGTTTTTCTACTGGACCAAGCCTGATTAGGTCATGGGTCGGCTAGTCGATGAATAGATTGACCCATTGAGTCTTGTAAATAGGAATGAATATCCATTCAGTAAAGAATGTTGTCGATAATTTCCCTAGGAAGAAATGCCACTGCCTTCTTTCCGTCCCCTGTTCTTGAAGAACTAGCATTCTCTGTCTTGAAGAATGCTGTCGATAAAACAACGTCATTTCGAAGAAAACTTGAAAGAAAAAGTCAACGACCATCAACAAATTCCTTGATCGAAACTTGTCTAAAACATTCAGGACCAAATCGATAAACTTCATGGGTTTGCGATCTAATTGAGAACGAGTATATATATGAAGGATTAAATTGAGGTTTCCCAAAACATTGAACTGGCTAGAAATCAGGTTCATGAGAAGATTAAATGATAAAGAATCCCTCCTCCCAGAACATCCTGAGCTAGAGGAGCATTCACTAATCTCTGACGCTTTTGAGCATGAAGTTCTCCTATGAACAATATTGCAACTGGCGACTGTTCCCCGAGGAGACGTCCAAGGCCTCCTCATCAACAAGAAGCGTATTCTTGTGGCAATCAAAAGAATGACGCATTTGATCTTCTGCTTTGCGAGAAATACAAGGGCACATGTATTGTATAATGTTGATGTCCATGTGGGTCTTGGAAGCATACTGTTATCTTATTAATCTTTGGACAAAACAATTGGAATTTTAAAAAGTTGGAGTCTTTGTGACCATTCTTAGGAGTTGCTTCGAGCGGTGGAATCTTCTGAATTCTATATATGATTATAGGTTATGTTATGATTTTTTCTTAGTTGGAGATGATTAGGATGCATTTTCTGGTTAAAAATTATGTAATTGATTGGTATAATGGATTTTGTTATTATTATTAGTTGTTGCAAGGTTATTGAACCTCGCCACGTTGATAATCCAGCTCGAGACTTGGGTTATAGATTGAACGGGTGTATTTGAGTTAATTCAAAATGTAAAAATAATATTGTTTTGAATTTATTTTTTAAAAGTGAAATTGAATTTTAATTAGATTGATTGAGTCACATATTAACCCGGTATATTACCCGAGTTTGATCGGGTCAACTTCCACTGAGATTTTTTAGACCTAATTGAGGCTAAATTCCGAGTCAACCATGTCCTTAATTGACCTATCAGGTCTGACTGAGTTTAATAACACTAACTTAATTGATTAAATTTTTTAAATGTGATTAGTTTGAACCTTACATACCAATGTACCTATAATAATTTTCAACAAAAAGACGTACCTATAATAATTTCCAACAAAAAGTAATGTAGTGTGATATGGTTGAAATTAAGTTTTGTTTTAGCCATGTTTTTAAAGGCTAATTAACATACATACCACAATTTTGCATAGATTTCACTGAATTTTTTTCTCTTAAAACCCTTGTTAAGAAAAAAACTATATTTTTAATGTGTTTAGGATTATATTGCAAGATAATTTTTACTTAAAATTATATCATTTTTTTTATATCAACACATCAAAATCATAACATTTAAAAAACATTAATTTAATCCAGTGCAACTATAATATCAACCATACAATAAATTACTCTTCATAATATATTTATTTTCCTAAATATGAAGAGAGGGAAAGCTGACAATTTCCTAAAAATGCATGTGCTTTGGTAACCTTCAAAAAGGTTCGAAAGCTACAATTGCATACCAACTTTAAAAGGGTAGGGTCATTTTTAAATAAAAAAAAAAGAAAAAAGAAAAAAGAAAAAGAAAAAGAAAAAGGAGGTGATGTCTCATATAGCCGACGAGGACGAGGACGAGGACGAGGACGAGTATCTGTTTCCTAAGAAATTTCTGTTGAATTTTCTCTCTAAGAAATTCTTGGCCCATCATATAAAACAATAAAGTCCAAAGAATTATAATAAATAATGTCTTAGCTTAATGGGTTTAACACTGTTGTTTATTTGTTTAATCCCCCCATCTCACTGTTTTTTGACGTGGTCAGTCAGCCATTTTATTAGAATATCATATCATATTGGCAACATAGGAGTAATTTTCTGTCTCATCAAACATTATTATTAAATAATTAATTCTATCTAAAAACACTTAAGTGAGTAGATTAAGATTCAAGATATTATTTTCTAATAACAGCCTCAAGTAAAATTTTTTTAAATTTGAAAGTTACATAAACTAATATTATTTTATGCTTAATTTTTATCAAATAAATAGAAAATATAAGATTTGAATTTGTGACCGCTTAGTTATTAAAGTTTTGATATCATGTTAAAAAATCATCACAATCTAATAACTTAAGCTACTAGATAAAAGTTCAAAATATAATTTATATTATTTTCTAATAATAATTACCTTATTGTTTTTTTTCTTTTTTTCTTTTTACAGGCAGATTTTGATGGAAGATTTTGACAGATGGGTCAAAGCAACGTGATTGTAAATTTATAATCCAACAACAAGATTCTACAGGGCATGGAAAAGTATGTTTATTAAATGAAATTTTATAGTATTTGAATCCAACAGCAACTCAAATTTAAGGTATACTGTTTAACAGCCTGTTTGGAGTGTTTTTTAAAAGCACTAAAAAATTTAAATTTTTATTTTTGCTTTGAAGTAATATGTTTTTTATGTTTTTCAAATCATTTTGATGTGCTAATCTCAAAAATAATATTTAAAAAATAAAAAAATATTATTAGCATATTTTTCTAAATAAAAAATATTTTAAAAAACAACCACAACCACATTCTCAAACACCCTCTAACTTCTATTATAGTAGTCTCTTGGCTAACATAAAAGGGGGATACGGACTTTGCAAGTGTCAATCTCTAACTTCTAATTTGTCATTATCAACTACTATAATATTATTTTAAAAAAACTTTAATTTAAGTTGTGTTCCGTTAGTATTCCAAAACAAAAAAATAAATACAAGAACAAAAATATATTTAATTAAAAAAATAAAGATATAAAATATATACATATCTAGAAAGCTTTTGAATAAATACATGAAGATATATATATATATATATATATATATATATATATATATATATATATCTTCATGGTTTATATACAATTGGATCCTTGATTTCAAATTTTTTTTTATATAAAAAACAGTGTTTTCAAAATATTGTTTTCTTTTTCACAAAGAAATTTTTTTAAAAAAAAATTTATGATGATTATTATGTTAAACTATCAAAATTTAAAAAATAATAATAATTTAACATTGTTATTTTCTTAGATAAAACCATGTTGTTGACCTTTATTACACTATGGTTAGATTATTTTTTTAACATAAAAAAATCTAATAATTGCTAGTATTTTTCTAGTAGAAAAAAATTTAAACTACGAGGGGTTAATTTAATGTGATCTAATTGACTTGGCAGGTCCAAAAACAACTAAAATCAATTTTTAATATTAAAACGACAACGTATTGGGTCAATGCGGGTTAACTTTATAAATCTATAATTCGGGTCATGAGATCATGTAGTCCCATATAAAACAAATTAAAATAAATTATGAAAATTAATTTTAAATCAACCGAATATTAAAAAATAAAATAAAAAAATTTAATTAAAAAAAAAGTCAATTGTCAAACCAAACAGAGTCGTGAGATAAAGAAAAATCAATTCTAAAATAAAGATACAATGAAACGACTAAAGTCTATCCTGGTTAACTTGCAAAACTCATAATCTGGATAATAAAATTAAAATAAACTCGTAAAAAATAAATCAAAACAAATCATCAAATCTAATTAATAATAAATACAATATTAAAAAATAAAGTTAAAAAAATTAATTAAAAAAAATCAAATCAATCATATTAATTCATCAAAATTAATATACGAATCAAAAAGATTAAAATAACTCAGTAATAAACAAACAATCAGTAAATATTGCTCGCTAGTCAAACAACTCAAACCCAAATCGCATAACTATTACCTTCGAGGATAATTTCATCAGAGATAAGAAATCTCCTGAAGTTTAGCTTCGAACTGCTATGAATATTTATGAGGTAAGGCTATGCGTCATGCTTTGCAGTGGCTCCAACTTCATGGGGATCGACAATGGATGTACAAAGTTTATTTGATTATATGATTCCTACTAGAATTTTATATAGTTATTAATTTTAAAATTTTTAATATTTATATTTTTGAAATTTTATTAAATCTAGAATTGAAACCATATCGAGTTTTTTTTAAAAAAACTTGAACTGATTCGGTGACTCGGTTGATCCAGTAAGATCCGGTTAAAAATCTAGTTTTAATCCGTTGACTTTTAATTTTTTTTACTAAAACGATGTTATTTTGATTAAAAAAATAACACGGTAACCCAGTCAAAACTCAAAATCCAGATATTAGATTGGATCGAGTTTAAAAACTTTAATAAAATAAGTTAAAATACATATAACCAGTTCCGGTCATTTATATTAGTTAAAAAAAAACAATGGATGTACAAAACTCTTGAGACAGACATGGGAGACTTTGCCTTGCATACCTCGCGAGGTCATTTAATTTCTCGACTTGCTGGACGGTTTCCTCTATATATTTTGCTTCCTAGGTCTGCATCGTCCCTTCATATGTAATTGAAATTCTATTCAAGTATTTGTTGACATTTTCCCCTTCGTTTCTCAAAGATTTATCAGTGCCTTGGCATGGATGAGAGTAGCCTTGTGGATGAGAGTAGCCTTGAAATATTCCACTTAATGGTTGGTTGAGTCTTGATACTAACATTAATGTTGATATAAAACTCGCGACATGATTGAATCATGATTTCATGTTGAATCATGTAGGAGTTAATTCGGTCAAATTTAATTATTATTATAAATAAACCGGTAACTATATAGCTAGATCCATAAAATCTAGGTGAGATATGGTTTGATTGTTTCTTGAAATTAAATGATATCCTTTTAGATTAGTTAATTTAAATTGACCCTTCCAACTATCACTCGAATGCTTAATAAGATAGTAAGTCTTATATAACAATTAATGTCCGCTAATCACTTACTAATTATAGTCATTAATGCCAATGGTAGTTAAATTAGTTTGACCTGAAGCTTCATATGAAAGCAATAATGTGAAAACTAACTCGAGGACATATCATGGCTGCTTCCTGAAATTACGTAATTAATACGTGCATAAATAGGACAGAAAATAAGGAATATCTCTCATCCTGCCGTATTTCAGGCGCGGGGAATTAGTGCTTTCACACACACAGTTGAAGCCCACCAATAGATTTATGTGCACTGAAACGTCAACAAGAAGGGACCCTCTCGCTCCCAACTTTCTTGCTTGATGTAAAACAATGTTGGAAAATATGAATTTCATCTTCTCAAAGTATTATGGAAAAAAATTAAAGCCATGAAAAAAAAAAACTAAATACTTTACAGTGATGGTGTGTATTTATTACAATTTGATTTGAGTCAACCATGATGTCCTGTCTCCTTGTTGCAAAAGTCTTTTGCTTTTTTAAGGTGCACAGAAAACAGACATATAAAAAAAAATATAAATTTATTTGGCTGAGAAGATAAATAAAAAAATTGAATAATTTTTGAATGAATTTATATATTTTTAAAATAAATAAACATGTATTAATTTAATAGACTGTGGAATGTGTCAACCCATGGACCCAATTGCCTGCACGAGGTGATCGGTGCCGGTCCCGATGACTTAGTTGCGGCTATATACTTGTACTTATTTTCTTTTGTCTTTAAAATAAAATCATTAATGACATGATAAATGAATACAAAAAACTAAATAAAAAAAATATAAAAAAGATGAGTTGTAGGAGGAAAAAAAAATCTGATTTGGTAGTATATATCCATCACATATATTGATCTGATTTCAATTTTGAAAGAAGGGGTGAAATATATATCCTCTAGAAAGTAACGATAATTTCTTTTATTTTTAATAATTTCTTTCTATTTGACAAGTTTTATTAATTTATTTTTAATTCTTAAAATATTATTTCACCAAAGCTCAAGACTCCATTGCTTTCCCTGCCCTAATGATTTACAAACAGCACAAAGACCACGTACCGTGAGCCATATAAAAAGAAGTGGGAGCTAGCAATATTGAAGGCAGCGACTTTAACAAGGAACACGAGAAGGAAGGGGAGAGAGTACAAGTGTACAACTGTACAAGAATAAAAGTCCAGATAACAAGTAGTCACCATCACTGAAACATTTCTCTAATCCTCTTTATTTCTTGACACTTTCTGCTATCTTTCGAGGAACCAGCGTAATCAGTTTATCATTCCATACCTAAGGCCTGCCACCTTCAGCACAGACGATATCAAAAATCTGTGTATCGACATGGGAAATTGTTGGGGAAGTACTCCTGTGACCAATCATAATAGCCCTTCTGCTACCAAGCCTTCTACTCCAAGTAATTACACCATAAAAACCATTCTCAAATCTTCCCTTTTTTCCTAAGGATCTTCTTGTTAATCTTGTTTGATTTATATGTTAATGCAGAAACATCAGCAAACCACAGCAAAGAAAATGGACTGGGGAGCAGAAGCAGCAGCGACCGTAAAGAAAAAGAAAGCGTCAAGATTGCTATGTATGTGAAGAACAAAGACAAGGATGGAACAGCTATAATTCCTCCTACAAGACAGGTCATGGCAATATTGGGACCTAAATCGTTCACTCTGGCAGAGCTGAAGAGTGCTACCAGGAATTTTAGACCTGATACTGTGCTAGGGGAAGGTGGGTTCGGCAGGGTTTTTAAAGGTTGGGTCGATGAAAAGACCTATGCACCGGCTAAAGTTGGCTGTGGAATGGCTGTAGCTGTTAAGAAATCGAACCCAGACAGCTCTCAAGGCCTGCAGGAGTGGCAGGTAACAATCAATTTCTTTCTTTGTTAATTTGTTTTCTGCCATTATAAAGTCAGGAATCTTTGTTTTGCCTAAATCTTTATCTTTCTATGTATAAAACATAGCTTGAATATTTTGGTAGCTCGATCAGCTTTGGAGTTGCTAAAAAAAGTTGGAAAAAAACCTAGATGCTGTAGTGTTTTTTTTTTCATTTGGCGAGCTCCCTCATCCCTCAACCGTTGACAGAAGCACATTTCTGCCACCTGTTGCTTTGACACTTGACCATGTTCAAATTGCATATGATATTTGCATTGATCTTAATATGACGTCCATGCTTACATCTCCAATAGTCATATAATTTTTTTATTTATCTATCTTAGTTTCTCGAAAAATTGAAATGTTCAATTAGGAGAAATTCGTACAAATCCCTGATTTTTACACACCGATTCTCTATCACTTTACCAAGTAATCTATTTTTTATTTCAGTCCCTAATTGCTCAAAAATTTATGATGGTTTTTCAATGCGTTTTGAAGAGAGATTGATGCCACTTTTCTTTTGTAAATGAA
>Ga0325403_1005098_pt1 | contig 12334 bp, 5 predicted proteins | sample PopdelMetagenome_19_FD_205665 | JGI IMG/M metagenome (GOLD analysis project Ga0325403, IMG submission 205665) | Populus deltoides microbial communities from Bellville, Georgia, United States - Xylem-PdKOR-R4 | ecosystem: Host-associated > Plants > Phyllosphere > Stem > Wood/Secondary xylem...
CTGGAAAATCATAGTGGAAATTAAGTGAATGATGTGAACCAGTTAATATGTTTCATTCTCTCCATATATTAAACTTGGTCAAAGTTTGATGGGCTGACTTGATCTAGATTAGGGTTTTAATTAATTAAACTAAACAAGTTATTAACCCGGTTAAATTCACTTAATTTAGAATGATTTTAGCGACGACACGTACGCACGACAATAAAACATAGTTGCCGCATGAGGTTATTCTATTCGAAAGAAATCCGCCTTGAAAATTGTTGCGTTTGTCACATATTCTAGTTGTTTTTGGGGAGTGCATTATGGGTCACATAAAAAAAAAATAAATAAAGTTAATTAAACGGTTATTAATGCTGCCTGTTTAATTATATACAATTGTTTTTTTTTTTAAATATTCAACAACAATGAAAGCAGTACTTGGTTCATGAATTCCTCATTAAATTTTTAATATAAGAAATTCACGAAATGGACAGGATGTGCCCCTTCAGCCAAAAGACACTAAAAAAAAACAAGTTAGCTTCATCTAATATTCTTTCGTGTACTGTTCCACACGACAGTATTGTCTTCTTTATTCCTGGACTATGTTTGGCAACGCGGCTCCGGCTGCGTTTTCAAAAATTTTGAATTTTTTTTTATTAATATTGAATATGATTTGTATGTTTTGGATCGTTTTGATGTGCTGGTATCAAAAATAATTTTTAAAAAATAAAAAAAAATCATTGACATGCATTTTAACACGAAAAGTTATTTGAAAAGCACCCGCAACTACACTGCCAAACACGCTCTTAATTTCTCTCCCTTTGTTCTTCACTCCCTTTCTCTTACTAACAGAGAGAAAAAAAAAAACTTGAGAAATTGGAATCAAAGTAATACGAGAAAAAAACAAATACCGTCAATCTCGAAAAATCATCTCAAGTATAAAATTATAATGGTATCCAAGTAGAAAAACGTATATTCCATATTTGAAAATATATAGCTGCTCATTCCGTTTTACCTTCATGGAGTTTTTTTTTTTTCAAAAATAATATAGTGGTTAAAATATATATCTAAATTATCACAGCTAAAAATTTAGTTTTAAAAATAATACAGTTTTATAAAATACGCAAGTAATGCATCTGCAATCTACTTAAGGTGTGTTTGGAACCATGTTCTTAAAATTTTTTATTTTTTTTGTTTAAAATGAAAAATATTTTATATTTATGTCAAAAATAATTTTTAAGAAACAGTTTTAAAGTGATGATGTTAAAAATAAAAAAAAATTTATTTTAATGTATTTCTAAGTAAAAAAACACTTTAAACAACAATCACTATCATAATTCAAAACAAACCCTTAAATGTTCAAGTGCGGCCTTCACATCCAATTAAATTGAAATTAATAGATTTTTTCATTTCCTCTTTCTTTCTCTCCTCCTCCCCGCGCTGCCCCCAACCTCACCTTCCCTCTCTCGATCTTTCTCTCTGCCATGAAAGCCCTCTTTCCTTTCATCTTGGCAAAACTCCTCTCTCTCTCACCCGCCCATCTTGAGATTGCGCAAGTGTCTCATAAGCATCTCGTGGTTGTGCATGTGTAATTTATGTCTTATGAAATTATGATATTTTAAAAATAAACATGCAAATATGATAGTTTTGGCATTGTGCTATTTTTTTATTAAAAAAAGCTCCTGCGCCTTGAATTTCTTTTCCCCATTTTTAAAAACGATTACTCAAGGGCTATCTTTTAACCCTTCTATACAATATGCTTTATTTACTTCATAGAGAATATGTCTCCTTATGTATATATAGAAGCATCCATTTGTAGTTCCCTTTGGACTTGGGGTAGTGACCCTTGACACAAGGGTAGGGGTAGGGGCAGGGGTAGGCCAAGTGGGATGGTTGGAATCGATGGTGACTGCTGATGCTTAAAAAATTTATAGCAATGTCTCAATAATAATTGAAAAGGTTCGGCACCCCGATCGATATTTTTCCATTAAAGGAAAGATTCCCTTTATGTGCTCTTTCATAAAAGTCAAAAAGTTTGAGCCAACGTGATTGAGATTCGAGGCTGCTCCTCCTTCCAGGCGCGTGCTCCAACTCGCGGCTGGTTTTCGCGGCAGCCAACCGCAAGGCAACAACTCTCTGGCAACGTGCTCGCAGAAGCTTTTTCAAAATATTCTTAGTTTTTTTTTATTTAAAAAAAGGTTTTGTTTGAGCTGATAATATATATATATATATATATATATATATATATATATGATGATATAATAATAAATATAATAATCTTTTATTATCATATCATTTGATGGCAGCCACTGAGTGTTTAATTTCAGACCAGTGCTGTTAATGACTGGAAAGAAAGAGTACAGGCACAGCCCATTAAATAGAAAGGCCGACCAAAAATAGAATAAAAGCGCAGCCCATTAAGCTATCAAGAGCCCACTGCCAATCTTGCTATATAAAATTATGAGCAACTTCTAGCTTTGCTAACGTTTAATAAATCTCTTATCTCTGTAATCCAACATCGTTAAGAGTAGTATTCTCCAACTCTCGGTGGTCTCGTGGCTCACGAAATGAGAAAATACACACAAGTGGCCTCGGGCTTAAAATGGATCTTCGAGAGATTGTTTCTCATAGCCCGCCTTTGTTCCTTCGAAATTCTTTCCAATACTCGAGTGTTCCTATTTATATTTGTGGACATCCGAAGGAAAATTCTCTCGAGACAACTTAAATGGCAAGCATGGAATATACGACGAGGGATTGTTGTTGCCATGCCGCCATGCCAAGTCATGAGAAATTCATGTAAAACATTTAAAGAATTCTCAATATCCTTCGGGATGTTTTAATTAATTACAGCATATTCCATAATTACATCGCTGAATATACAAATAGCAAATTACAGTGAAAAACCAACCCCCCCAAGAAACCAAAAAAAAAGAAAAAAAAAAGGAAAGTTTCAGTGTGATTTTATTTAAAATTCCCGAGCAACAATTCATTGATTTTAGCCAGCCTCGAAAGAACTCTTTCTTATTAGTTCTAAACCATTCAGCAGTCTCTCCCTATGATCCTTCCCTTGTTTCCTCTGCTCAATCTGACTTGCAATTTTCCTCTCCTGTCTATACAGTTTACAGAAGAGAATCCTTGTATTGTTTTCTCTAGCACTTTGGCAGATCAGGAGGCGGTGGTAAAACAGATTCATTTGGGCCTTTGCCATTGTCTACAACAAATGCCATCTTAAGTCCCCATGTTGTGTGTACCTCCAAATGGCAATGCATGAACCAAACCCCTACATCAAAAAAGGGGGAAAAATGTTTCAGAATGGAAAATAAGTGGGAGTACTGATTTATTTATAGCAGAAATGTTTGATTACCTGGATTATCTGCTGTGAATCTTATAGCGGTCCATCCACCAGCTGGGACCCCAATTGTGTTCCTCTCCACTGGGTCAACAAGATTGAATTTCTTTGGGTCCTTATTTGGATCGAAATTACCTACTCCCCTTCCAACTTCAAAGAAATTGAAGCCATGCAAATGTACAGGGTGGTTTTCAGGAGTAAGCATTCCTGTATCTTGTAGAACTAGCTGGACTGTGTTGTTGTAAGCAAGTCTATAAAGTTTTGTTCCCTTCACTGTCTGAAAGTTCGTTGGTTGTGTGCCTGTATAGTTGAATGGCGTGGGCGGGTTGGCAGGGAAATCATCTGTGAAAACACCACTAATGTTGAAGACGTGAGCTTGAAGGAGAGCAATTGTTGGCATCACAAATGTAACGTTATTGATATCTGCCACAACACGGCTTCCATTGATACAAGTAGCACAAGGATTAACACCAAGGCCAACGGTGAAGAAAAGAGAATGATCAATCTTTAATGGGACTCTAGCAGGATATTTTATCGAATTCAAGCTACGTAGAGCATTCGTAAAGTTTGTTGCTACCGGAGTGGCGTTTTTGGCAGGAGGTACGGTGAGGGTAGTGATGGTACTAGCAAGGGTGCCAGAATAATGTAAGGTGGCTGTGGCCGTCACGTTATCAACCGCAATGGGTGCGTCCATGAAAGGAGAGGCTGCAACCAAGTACTTGCCAGAACCACGGTTTGCCGTCACAAGAACGTTTGTGGTTTGGCCCGGGGCTATGACAACGGTGTTGATTTTGAAGGGTTTTACGTATGCGGCATCAACCTCTACAACAGTGAGTTGATGGCCAGCAATCTTAAAGAAGAGCTCTTCATTTAGTGCAGCGTTGATGATCCGAAGCATGTAAGTCTTTCCGGGATGTACTGATAAATTATACCCTCCTGCAATCGATAGAATGATTGAGAAAGATAACCAATGCAATAAACTAGCTATTGTCAGAATGTAACAGCTTGTTTTGTTGTGCTAGTTGTTTTAATTTTTACCGTGTGAAGAGCAGGTTGAGACAGGCCCTGGATGGCCATTGATTGTGTGAGCATCCGAGACATTAGGTGCCATCCCGGATTTCGTCGCCTCGTTGATCACAGCTTCAACATCTGATTTCCACCATTCACCTACAATTGGAAAAATTAGATTGATTGTTGACCAATTATTATTCTACCCGAATACATAATTGTCAACTAATAATTACTTGATATATGGATTAATTGTAAAACACAAGCAACACAATAATTTCTTGTAGGCATTCAATGCACACATGAAACTTAGTTTTACCAAGTCAGCCTTCAACTAGCTCAAGTTTTAAAGGCGTTAAGTTGAGCTAGACTCACCTAATATAATGACTTTTTCCTTGCGTGGTGTAGGAAATGGGTATGGAACACCTCGCTTGGGCAAAATTACAATAGCACCATGGACAGTGGCCCTGAGCCAGAGGATATGTGCATGCCAGAGTAGAGTGCCCCTTTGACCAGTAATGGTGAAATTGTACACAAAGCTATGCCCTGGCTGAATAGGACACTGCGTTATGTATGCAGGGCCATCGGCCCAACCGGTCCGCAGTTGTCTAATGCCATGCCTGATCAGAATTTGTAAATACCATAATGATCTTAATCAGGCCAAAAATTAACGGACGGCGTGAAAATTTAGTAAAATCTGTAATTCACAGCAGACTCACCAATGGATGCTGACATTGTATTTGACATGGTTTACCACCTTCACAAGCACAGTGTCATCTTCTCTGGCAACTAAAGTAGGCCCTGGGAACTGTCCATTCACAGTGACAATGGGCTTTGTTGAACACAGTTTTGTGCTATTTTTCATTACCACCTTCATGAAAATTAAACAGCCGTGAGATATAACCAGAAGACATCAACACAGTAACAATCTTGAGGTTGAACTTTGGGCTACAGTCCCCAAACTTAATTTAGGTGGCTTGCCCTCAACAATAATATCACTTTTCTGTTTGATAATCAAGATTTGGTAGGTTTATTATATTTTACCAATTAAATTTGTATTTGGATATTGATCACTTATGCATTAAGAAAGAACAGCTTCGTGATCTTTTTGATAACTCACTCAACTTAAAGATATGCATGCATTGATCTAATTATACGTGTGCGCGGAGGTGGTCCATTATATAAAAATTTTGAGCTACATAAGTCGTGTTTTTAAAAACTAGACAAAGGTATATATATGTGAAAAATCTTTGAAGTGTTTTCTCAGTCATTTGACTTGAAATATTTAATTTGATACAAAACATCAAGAAATGAAAGCATGAAAAGAAAGTATGAGACACGATAATTCGAAGTGGAATGCCAACTGCGTTAATATTATAGCCAAGAAAAAGGAAAAAAACTGCATTGCATGCAGAATATGCAATGCAGTTTCGCTCGCTAAAATAATATATATATATATATATATATATATATGATTAAGATGTACAAACCAAAAGGATGGTAATACTGAGAAACCAGCTAAGCTTCTGCCATAATTACGCTTATTTTAAACTTTGCCTATCATAACTTGAAGGTGAAGCTAATGCATGCAAGAGCTTCCTGGCCAGCTAGAAACCCTCAAAACAAGAACAGATGGAAACTTAATTATCTTAATTAATTATGTCAAGCTTCATCAGAGTTTCAGAAGACTGAAATAAGATTTGCAGAAAGAACCAGGGACATTGCGTTTTCATGTATATATCCTCGTATGGAACTAATTGCTAGACATTCCTTCTCATCACGTGTCTACATGCGACCTTCAAAACAAGGCATGCATATGCATGGGAATTGCTAGACAAAACCTTTCATTTCAAGGTCACGTGACGTAAAGTATTGTATTAGCCGTTTGTAACCAAGAGGCTCGCATTATAGTTTGCTCGGATGAAAAAGGATCGTGCACATAGGACCTGGGTTCTTAATGACAGAATGATGAGCATAGTGCAATATTGATTTGATTAACTAGATTAAGGGGAAACTAATCATGGAAACATGTTGCTAGCTAGGCCAGGAATATAGTACTTGGTACCATTACAACTTACATTGAACTTGTAGTGCCGGACCATGGACTCCACAGATGCCGGAAACAGACAAGCCACCAGAACTAGAACCCGAATCCATGGTGCGATGTCCATATCCACTAGCTCTTCCTAGTCTCCCTCCCTCTCTATGCAAACAAAGACAGAGACGAATATCTTTCTTCTTCTTTTTGTGTTGGTGCACAAAGCAATGCCTGACCCATGTCACCTTATAAGGCAAAGGCAATATTAATATACTCATTTGCTGTCAGGTCGTTTTAGACAATTAGGTAGACGCAGGAGTATTCGAGGGGCAAGCTAGCCCTGAGTAGAGATAACCATAAACAAATTCGTCAAAAAAAAAAACAAGAAATTCCAATACTGTTTTCTTGTGTATCACACAAAGTAGTTATCCATCAACTGATAAGACATCACTTGAAGCTAGCTAGGTGATCCCCTTGATGCTATGTTTCATTTGACTAGGTGGTCAGCAACTGGGTTTGGTCCAACCGTATTGGGTAAAGTACACCCGATCGCATCTAACATAACCATAAAGTCTCAGATCGATTTTCCACCTCGTTCAAGTCAAAGGAAATGACGTGGGCAGCGACCGAAACATAACTCCCTTAAACTTAATTATTGATCAAGGGCTTATGTTCTAATGAGCCTCGCGTCATTACAGTGATTAATTCCTGTATCTAATTACGATTTGCAACTAAATTTAAGCATTTGATTGGCGGGTAAGTATAAGAGAGGCTCCACGATCGGGATTCTTTATTTTTCTTTCTTTTCCTTTTTTGATTAATGGGATTCTATATTATACTAGATTATTGCAAAATTTGATGGAATTAAAGAGGCTATATATATATAGTTTCCTGCTTTCTCAAGGTTATAGTTAAATATGGTCTGCTGCCATGATTAATTGGAGTCACGAATTAAGCTGAGTCTGAGTTTGAATAATGCTAAAAAAATTATAGATGACATTACTCCATGGACTCCCTCGTTTTAAGGGGTGCTTGGCTCCAATGAAACTCTAGTATCATTTCTATTCGATTGATGTTATAATTGTAAATATTAGTGTCAACTCACATAATTTACTGTTTATATGGACAAGGATAACATTTATTATTATTATTATTATTATTGTTATTGTTATATTTTCATCCTTTTTCCTTTTTTTTCATTAATTTTTTTTAATTTTATCTTTCAATATTTACTTATTTTCATAATTATTTTGATTTTTTTTTTATAAAGTTATTGTATTTTCAAACAAATATTATGATATTTCATTTGTACTTGATTTTACAAATATTTTTTTATCGTATAATTAAGTAAAAATAGTTTTTAAAAAAACAAAGCTCTTAAACCTACTAAAGTCTTTCACCTGGATTACAAACTTGGCAGGTTAAGTAACAAACCATGCCTTTTCACTTCCCTTTTTGGTTGTCTTTGCACCGATAAGTCGATTGGATCATGTCAAAATAGTTACTACACTGTTTAATTTTAAACTTGGGTTAGGTAAGAAATTAATTCGGGAGGCTTCAAGGTTAGCTTGTTAGGTCAGGTTTAATAATAATATCAAATAGTTTTATATGGCCTGAGTATTTTTTTCATGTTATTTTTTTAATTTAAGTTGCAGTGTAGCACGACCCTATAAACCTAGTATTTAACTCTTGTTAATTCTTCAACTTTTTAGCTCTTGAAATTAGGAGGGGGTGTGAAGAAAGAGTTTTTGACTTGGATTTTGTAGATTTTTACTTCTTAACCTCATACTTTAGTATTTTCATCTCATTTTAAGTTTTGGTTTTCCTCCTAAATTTGAGATATATTTGAGTTTTATATTTTCTAGTTCAAAAATTTTGTTTAGAAGTATATCTAAATCAAGGTGGTATTTTGGGAATCTTATAAGGTATATTGTAAATATTCTAGTTGCATAAGTGAGGAACAATAAAACCTTAAAAAATAAATTAGTAATCATTGATATCAACAAAAATCTCATTATTTTAAAGTGTCTCAACAAGTAAGTGTCCTTGTTTATTTTAATTTAAGCATATATATTTTTATATATTAGTAAGCATGTTAGAACTTTAAATTAATAACAATTGTGAATTTGAATATATACTTGATATGCATGCTAGTGTTCTATTATTATATTTGTATTGAAAACATGTTTGCTATTAATTATTATTTAACATACTTATAGATTTAAACTTGTATGATCTCTCGACTTTTTTTGAAAATATGTTTGTGTTTAGCATGCATTATTATTAAATATAACTAAAAGTGATCATTGTTTTCCTGTAAGGTAAATTACTGTGGACTATGAGTGATTTCACTGTAAATTACACTGTTTCGAATCACTGTAGATTGTGAGTGTTTTCACTGTGGATTGCACTGTTTGGAGGATCAGTGAATTACTGTATCTTATTATAGACTGTGAGTGATTTTACTGTGAATTGTACTGTTTGAGTTTGCACTTTGCTAAAAGCATTGTGGATTAGAGCAGTATAATAACAGAGCTGCCCTTGCCATAGAGAGTTGCAAAGACTGCAGGGGGGTGGGGCTGTCTTTTTGATTGGGGAGATAGTCAGTTTGGATTTAGATGGGGTTGTAGGCTCCCAAGCCTTAGGCGTTAGGACCAGACCCGCGCACCTGGCTGCAACTCCAGGTAATAGACACCTAGCGCTGGGGCTGCCACGCCTTGGGCACTAGGGCTAGATACGCATGCCTAGTTGCAGACCCAGGCGAACGGGTCTGGAGACTTGCCGTTTGGGTGTGCAAACCCGAACGCCTAGGATTTGCAGAACCGCACGTTGGGTCCTGCGTCAGGACCCAATTCTCTTGGGTCCGGTGTCAGGACCTAAGGTTCTTAGGTCTTAGGTTTCTAAATATAATTGTTTGTATTATTAATATTATTTTTTTATTATAATTAAAAGTATTGATATAAAAAATATTATTATGTATTATAAATATTATTTTTTTATTATAATTAAAAGTATTGATATCAAAAATATTATTATGTCTTATAAATATTATTATTTTTGTTATAATTAATATTAAAAATACTAGTATTTGTATTATAAATATTATTATATTTAAAATTATTAATATAATACATATTAAATTTGAAAAAAAATATTATTAATATTGAAAAAAAATAGATTTCATTTGAAGGGTAAAATTAAAAATTATTATTATTATTATTATTAAATTTGGAAAAATATTATTGCTATTGAAGAAAAACCATAAATTTGATTTGAAAGGATTAAAAATATAAGAACTTGGGTCATGCGAGTATAATATTATTATTAATATTATAAATATTATTATATTCATTAATATTATTAAATTTGAAATAAATATTATTACAATAGAAAAATATAATTGATTTCAAGGGTAAAATAAATTATTATTATTATTATTGTTATTATTATTATGAACTTGGATCAGACATCTCTTTCCAGACCCAAGAAACTTGGGGCTGGAAAGGGCACCTCACCCGAGTTGCTCGGGTGTGGCAGAAGCGCAGACCTAAATCTCTTGTGTCTTGCTGACTTGCTTGACCCAAGACTATGTGTCATGCTTAAGTATCCAATTCTTATGGATTCTGTGTCGGGATCCAATTCTTTTAGGTCTGTCGTTGGAAACCAAGGCTATGGGTCCTGCGTCTTGACCCAATTCACTTGGATCCTGCGTCTGGACTTAATTCTCTATGGGTCCTGCATCCAGACCCAATTCTCTTGGGCCCGGCATCGGCACCCAAGGCTAATGAGTCATGTGTCAGGGTTCAATTCTCTTAGATCAAATGTCATGACCGATTTCTATTAGGTCTGGCGTCAGGACCAAAGGTTCTTAGATCTTAGATTTTTAAATATAATTATTTTTGTTATAAATATAATTATTTTTATTATAATGAAAAGTATTTATATCAAAAATATTATTATTTATATTATAAATACTATAAATATTATTATTTTTATTATAATTAATATTATTAATAAAATAAGTAATAAATTTGAAAACAATTATGATCAATATTGAAAAATAACCATAGATTTGATTTAAAGGGTAAAATAAAAAATTATTATTATTATTATTATTAACTTGGGTCAGACATTCCCTTCCAGACCTAAAAAACTTGGGGCTGAAAAAAGGCGCCTCATCCAAGTTACTTGGGTGTGACGTGTGCACAAACTCAAATCCCTTAGGTCTTACAGCCCCGCTTGACCCAATTCTCATGTGTCCTGCGTCGAGACCTAATTCTCATGGGTCATATGATAGGATCCAAATACCTTGGGTCAATCGTCATGATCCAAATACCTTGGGTCTTGCAGCCCCATCTGACTCAAGACTATGGGTCTGGCGTCAGGACCCAAGGTTAATGGGTCCTGCATAAGGACCCAATTCTCTTGGATCCTGCGTCAGGATCCAATTCGCTTGAGTGCTTCGTCAGGACCCAATGCACTTGGGTTAGCCGTCTCATGGCTCTGGCGCCAAATCCAAGAGAATTGCATCCTGACACTAGACCCATTAGCCTTGGGAACTGAAACCGGACCCAAGTGAATTGGGTCCCTCGTCAAGACCCAATTCTCTTGGATCCGGCGTTTGAATCCAAAGCTAATGGATGTTGTGTCATGACCCAATTCTCTTGGGTGTTGTCCCAGGATTCATTTTTTTTGGTCTGGCGTCAAAATCCAAAGGTCATGGTTCCTGCGTCAGGATCCAATTCTTTTGGGTCTGCGGAAGGACCCAATTCTCTTGGGTTTTAGATTTTTATGATATTTTTTTATAAAAATAAAAGTAGGGTCATGGCATAGCGCGGACCATTTAATTTAACTAGTGATAAACTAAACATCAATGCTTAAATTCACAGTATAATCACTATTTTAATCACTATTTATTTTTTTACAATGATTATTCATGTAATTACTTATGTTATTGTCATTTTTCATGCGTCTTCAGAAGAGAAACCTTCGAGAAGAGGCGGCGGCTGATGGAGTTGAAATTTATGGACGCGGTGGGTAGACGATGGATACATGAAAGGGGATGTTAGCCTAAGCACTATCAGTATTTATGGTTGAAGGATGCTTTTCATGGATGTCTGTAGTGGGAGATTTTGAAAGCTAAAGATTTTTTTAGGGTGGGTAACAGCTCATCTAACCTCTCTTTGGCATCCCACTTCCGAAAATAATTTATCACATTTTAATCACAAACTAATTAAGTTGCTACGAGTAATCTGTCTTGTTACTATTTGCAATAAATAGGTTGATTATTCTTCTAGAGAGAAAGGTTAGAGGTCCAAACCCATCAACTTACAACCAACGCTTTACTAATGTTTATAAAATATAATGTCCACCCAAATTCTAAAGATTATGTTATTTTTTTAATAAATTAACATTGCTTAATTTTTAATTAAATGTGTTTGGTATTGTGACACATACTATTTTTTAAAATTATTTTTCACTTGAAAATGTATTAAAATATTTTTTTAAAATTTTAATATCAGCATATAAAACTTGTAATTTAATATTTTTTCAAGTAAAACCCACCCAAAAACAAAAGCTACAGAACCCACAAACACTATCAAATATCCCAAATTTAGCTTTTATTTTTTTGAAAATATCTATTGTTTGCAAATTGATCATTGAATTGGGGGTGGTGTTTTAATTTTTGTGCTTGTTTTAGTCTTAAGGTAGTACAGGGCTGTTTTCTAGATAGAAATGTCGAAGGTGCGTGTCTGGTGTGAACTGTGAACCTCGAGGATGGACTAGTAGCTTTGAATGCAAGACTTCGCAAGAGAAAGAAAGAAACGAGGTACGAAGCAAGCAAAGGCCCATCAAATTGCTAACTATGGCAACATGGAATGCCACGCCACCTCGAGCAACCATCTAACACCCCGAATTTGCTGTGTGCTTTAGGTGATATGGAGCTGTTTTGAATGGTG
>Ga0325403_1005099_pt1 | contig 12333 bp, 3 predicted proteins | sample PopdelMetagenome_19_FD_205665 | JGI IMG/M metagenome (GOLD analysis project Ga0325403, IMG submission 205665) | Populus deltoides microbial communities from Bellville, Georgia, United States - Xylem-PdKOR-R4 | ecosystem: Host-associated > Plants > Phyllosphere > Stem > Wood/Secondary xylem...
GACTGTGCATCCTCCCCAACAGGACCAGTCAATCATTCCCTCGTACATAGACCTGGGCTAAATTTGTGTCCTTTATGGACCAGCCATGCGTCTTCCTAGACTAACCTAACCTTACATTTCCCCGTGCATAGACCTTGTTCCTCCTTTGGTGGGCTAGCCACCACATATCCTCCTGGATTGACTTTGCATCCTTCCTCGGCAAACTGGCCACTCGTCCCCTAATACTAACTTTGAATAGAGAAAAAAGAAAGAAAGACTTCAGTCCAATGGGCAACAAGAGACAAAAGCCAATATTACATATATTTTGAATTTATGAAGCCCAAGTTAGTTCAAACAGTTTATACTTAGATTCCAAAATTGTATCTGTTAGAATTTATTTATTTTTTTTTTAAAAAAAGAGACCACAGTAGAGTGAACTTTGTATTTCACAGGTCTTTATGACCCCAGTTTTTCAAGAAAAAGTAGTAAATTTTAATGTTGTGGGCTAAGGGAATCAAGTTTACAGACCTTTCGGTTAAATAGTTTCTTTTATATATATATATATAAAAGCATTGAGGTATCACGCATGATCCCCTTTGTGGTATGGCATGTTTAGCTGATAAGTTTATAGATTAGATTCGATATAGAAAGGACAGACACACAAAAGTTTCCGAACAAACTAGGATTAAGGAAAAAAATCAGAATCTAGAACTGAGAAAACTAGAAAAAAAAAATAATTGAAAAAACTGAATCATGAAAAAATTGATTAAACAAATTAAAATATTTTTTTAAAAATTAGTTGGGTTTGGTTTCATAACCCTAAAATAAAAAAACCGAACCGAACCGATTTAGTTAAGAAATAAACCGAACCGAATCAAACCGGAAAAAACTGAACCGAACTGAAAAACCCATTAAAAAGTCAAAAAACAATATAATTTTTAGTTTTTAATATAAAATAACTGAACCAAACTGAAACCAAACTGAAACCGAATCAAACCGAACTGAAACTAGTCGGTAAGGTTTCGACTTTTAATTTAAAATAACCGAACCGAAACCGGTCGGTTGGAACCGAATTCATTTTTTATATATATTTTATAAAATTTCAATTTGGTTGTTTTTATAGATAAAAACCGAACTGAAGCGAAAATATTCACCCTTGTAACAAACCATAATATTTGATTCGAGTGTTTGAATGGCTCCATGCCTCCATCCAAAAGGCTAATTAAGAGACCTGAAGCATGGTGGTGACCACAAAGATGTCAGAACTTGTTTCCGAAATCAAAATCCACTCTTAAGGATCTACTTTCAAGCTTTTTTTTTTTTTTTTTTTATATTATGATTCGATCTGCTTAACTGGCCCTGCTTGTTTCTGTTGAGGAATTACATCTTTCTTATTTATCGTTTCCTTGATTTCTATATACATTTGAATTAATATTTTGGATTTGTGGGTGATCTTTAATTTTCCTATTTTGTCCTTATTTACCAGGACGAACTAGCTATTTATAGGCATGTGGTCATCAGTTATCATTCAATAAAATTAAGTTTTGAAAGTTTCTCTGTTTTTGAGCGAATTATCAAATCCAATATCTTGCTATGTGTTGGGTCACCATAAGCTTTAATAACTGGCCTTTAATGGCTTCGGAACCGACTTCATCAGGAAGCATCATACGTTTATCGATGAAAGCTCTTTTAATTTATTTCTTTTTAGTAATAGCTAGGCTCCATGTGTGTTGGTCCACGGGGATGATTTTAAACAAGCTATTTACAATCTATATAATATAATAATGATTATATTATATAGATTGACTTGGTATAGTTATGGTGACTTCTCCGAGTTGAACAAATTAGCGATAATTGTTATCCAAATATTACTCCAAACTATACCAATGAGCATGAATTATTTAGTTTTTCATTACAAGCACATGCTAGTCACATTAGTAGTTGTCCAACAATTAAACTAGTGTTCATGCAAGTTTAGTTTTTAAGCATGTAATTTTATATATAATGGCAAATGTGCAATTAAAATCAAGTATCATACAACGATTCCCGTATGCATGCTAAACATATATCCAAAGCTGTGTAAGAGATTGACACTCAATCCTAGCATATATACTAATCATATAAATTAATACTCCTAGCATGTCATTCTAATTGGATGATTATAGACATATCTAAACTAATTTCCTCGAGCCAACGAAGAAAATAAGTGGTCAAAACCTAGGTAGTAACTGCAAATCTTCATAAATCCTTTCTGAACACCATGGTTGTATCCTTCATTGTTAATTTTTTTCTTCGTCTTAGATTACAAATTAATTTTTCTATTTAAATTTTTAAATTTATAAATTACATAATATTTACATAATTAATTAAAAAAACCTCGAGTTACATTCGAGGTGGAATTATATGAGCAAAAAATTATAACTCAGAAGAAAATATAGAAATAAAACAGGACACACAGGTCCTATGTAATAAAAATTATAATCATTCAACCATAAAACCATAATCACATTGGTTTTTAATGTCTATAATCACCCATCATGCATAAAAATTTTATATATACATAATAAAATTATTGCATACTGCAATTCTAATTATTGACTTTATATGCAATTTAAAATAATATTTCTAACACTTAAAATATTAAATTCAAATCTAATATGACAATTTCCCAAATATAATAAATTTTATTTAATATAGATTCTTTTATTAAAAAAAATATTTTTCAAAATTTAATAAGAAACTTAATCATATTAAAATTCTTATTAATATCCTAAACTATTTTAGGATCAATTAAATAAAAATATTTTTCTTCCAAAACTCTCTTTACTTTAAAGAAACCATTTTTCTAAACAATATTTAATTAAATCCTAATTAATTTAATTTGTGTTTAAATTTTGAATTAAACATTTTAATTCAATCCTAACACTATTAGGAAAATTAATTTCATAATTAATTTAATTTGTGTTTTAATTTTAAAATATAAAATTAATATTTTATATAAGGAGGGGTAGAATCATAATTCTATCACAAAAGATAAAATGTAACCAGAAATAAAAGGCAGGGGTGAATACATAAATTGCCCCAAAAAACCCTTTTTTAATAAACTATACGTTCCAAGGGTATATTAGTAATTATGCCCCCAAACCCTAAAAGGACACCAAGAGAAATATTCTGCCCCTCTTCATCTTTAATTCCCTACTGTTGACACTGGGCTCTCTGCCCACTACCATTGGCTGGTGCAATGCAACAACAGCCACCGTTATTGCTGCAAACCAGCTGCCGGGCAGGTTCTAGTGAGGCAGCAATCATGGTCTACTACCTCGCCAGCCAATGGCGTGCTAGCCTGTGAGCTAGGCCAGGCGCGCCATCAGCTGGCAATATCGCTGGTGGAGGCGCGTTGATCATAAACGCTTTTTTTGTTTTTTTTTTTTTAACATTTACTAGATTCCAGCCAAATTCATAGAAATCCGGCCATATTTGGTCGAAATAGTACAGTTTCATTTAAAAATAATCAAGAGAAAAAAAAAATTTGGAATATAATTTTGCATATAAAATTAATTCAAAATTAACGACAATAACAATTAAAGTATACAATCAATAACCTTAATTGTTTAACGATGACTCTAATATCACTGTTGGGTTTTCAAATATCATACACGTAACAAAAATAAAAAAAATAAAATTATTTGAGAGTTCCTAAAATCTTATTAAATACATCTAGAGTTATTTAGAAATTTATTAACTGAAGATCTAATCTTCTTCAACTTTAAATAATTCTTTATAAGGCTGGGTTGATCCATACGAATCACTAGTAAGAAATTTTCTAAATCTCTATTTAGGAGAAGGAGATTGCTATGCTTAAAGTGCTAGCTCTTTATTATGTGATTTACGTAGTATTTTTGTAACAGACACTCACTAAAAAATAAGAGACATACCTTACTATTTATAGAAAAATCTAAAAAATCCTATAAATTGACAAAATATCAATTTTCCCATTAAATAATATTAATTTAGGACAATTTTAGAAATTAACTCAATCAAGTCCTTACTTGATTTTTATAGGTCTATAAATATATTTCATGTATTAATTATATTCTAGTCCTTAATTTTTAAAATATATTTTAATCAAGTCATATTTAATTATATCATTCTAGATTAGTTTATGACTAATGATTCTTAATGTGTGTGACCCATTAGGTTCTAATATATTGACCCAAATATAAATTATAATTTTGATTAAATAGAATTAAATAAATTAAATAATTGATTAATTTGTATTTGAATATCAAGTGCATTGTTTAGCAACGTGTTATGATTCTCTAAATATTAAAAAAGTCATTAGTGGTTTGACTTAATTTTTTAGTGATTGGTTTTTCAATGTAATTAATATTATTTCATCAATAATATTCTCATTTAATAATAAAACATGAAGTATGTCTGTCATGTGAAATCATATTTGTTTTTTATATAATAGTTATTGATTATTTGAATAAGATTTGAAATTCTTTTTAAATTTTATTTTATTTTATTCAATAATTTCTTAATTAATATTATTTGTAAATAAATAAAATATTTTTTTAATTCATCTAAAGTAGAGTAAAGAAGAGAGTTTTTCACAAAGCTACGTTGGGCTGTTTGTTAAAGTTGTTGTTTCCAATGGGGTTTTTCTTCTTTGTTAAAGTTGTTGTTTCCAAGGGTTTTATCATCATCATTAGCTAAGTAAGAAAAGTGACGCAGAGGAAGCACAAGAGAAGACAAAACTCTATTATAATCCTTTTTTAAAAGGTTTACGGTATTATCGTAGGAAAGTTCAGGATTTTCTTTAAATTTAAAATTTTTTATTTAAAAATTAATTTTTTAAATATTTTTAAATTATTTTAACGAAAAAAAAGTGACGCAGAAGAAGCACAAGAACAAGACAAAACTCTATTATAATCCTTTTTTAAAAGGTTTACGGTACTATCGTAGGAAAGTTCAGGATTTTCTTTAAATTTTAATTTTTTTTTAATATTTTTAGATTATTTTGATGTAATTTATCAAAAATAAATTTTAAAAATAAAAAAATTATTTTAATATATTAAAAAAACAATTTAAAAAACATCTATCATACTCCCAAACAAATCTACATCTCACAAAATAAGTCCAGAAACCATTAATTACTTTTTGGATAAATTATAAAATTAGCATAGTTATTTTTAAATTTAAGTAGAATAATATATTTCAAAAAATTTATGGCAATATAACACGCATCTTTGCATATCACTATTAAGAATCAAGATATTTAAATGATGTCATATATTATAACCTTGACATTTAAATTGATGTTGTAATTGGGGATCATAATAAAATTTTAAGTGATATCGTAATTGATTTTTCTATTTGGTTAGTTGTAGCAGCTGAAAATAAAATTTTTATTTTTGTTATTTTTCTCAAAATTGACAACCATTATCAATTTTATTAGTACTTCTCCCAAACGTCATTCCAAGTTACATGATGCTCGGGCTATAGAAATTGTATATATGGTAGCTACTGGAGAACGTGAGACTGGTAGAGGGGCTAATCAAATCGATAATTTATATCGAAGTGGAACTACTCGCTGGAGTTCTCATTTTGATTCTATTTGTAGTTTAATAGATATGTATGATGCAACTATTACTGTTCTTGAAAGTATGGTTCAAGAAAGATTTTCTAACTCTATACGTGGAGAAGCTGGTGGTTGTTTGATTGTTATGAAATCTTTTGAATTTATATTCATCTTATATTTGATGCATAAAATAATGGGGATTACTGATTCACTTTGTCAAGCTTTGCAGCAAAAATCTCTTAACATCTTAAATGCAATGGATCTTGTATTAACTACTAAAGCATTGCTTCGAACTTTAAGAGATGCTGAATTTGATTTTCTCCTTGCTAATGTGTAATCTATTTGCACAAAATATGAGATTGACATACCACATATGAATGCTTCATATAAAAAAGCTACAGGTCGTTCATGTCAACAACAAGGTTCAGTGATAGTTTACTAGCATTATCATTATGATATATTTAACTCAACAGTAGAATTTCAGGTGGAAGAATTAAATTCTAGATTCAGTGATGGGACAGTGGAACTCCTCGTACTTAGCTATGCTTTAGAACCTAAGGACAACTTTAAATCATTTAAAACTGATGCTGTTTACAAGCTTGCTGAGAAATTTTATCCTGAAGATTTCAATGAACAAGAGATATATTATTTGAGATCTCAGCTAAAGTATTATCAGATTGATGTGATTCATCATGAGAGCTTTCAGAATATGTCTACCATTTCTGAATTATATCGAGGATTAGATGAAATAAATAAGTCGCAGCACTATCATTTGATTGACAGGTTGATTCATTTTATTTTTACTTTGCTTGTTTCCACTGCCACTACAGAGCAGACATTTTCGGCTATGAAACATGTTAAAACTGTGTTTCGCAATAAAATGAAAGAGGAGTTCTTAGCAGATTCTATGATGATTTACATTGAACGAGAGCTTGTTGAAGATATTGATTCGGATTTGATTATAGATGAATTCTATTCTACAAAACATCGAAGGGTGCAACTTTAATAGTGTAATTTATTTTTATTTTTATTTTGAATTTTATGTACTTTAAATTTTATTTTTTTATATTTTGTGTTATGTATTTGAATTAAAACTTTATTGTTAACTTGATAAATTTATATATCCGAGTTAATGATTGATCTTAAAAAATAATTTATGTGCATTTATATCATAGCCCATGACAGGAAGAATTCCTGGCTCCGCCCTTGTCTAGGGTGATGAATTTTCTCTTGATCACTCAAGTGCTTTTATATAATTTATGTTATACCTAATGTTTGCCCCTTCATTATCTTGATTAAGATAACATATAACAAGATTAAAACATAACATTCTTTATACAAGATAACTTAATGATCTTAAGTTTAAGAATCATTTACACGATCATCATGTGAACCTTTCCATAAATATTGGTAATCTCTCCGTATAAAATTATCATACATCAGTTTATTATATATGTCTTAAACATCCAATCATGCCAATAAACCATCTTTGCCTGTTCCACTGGTGCCAGAGGTAAAAATAGTATATGCAAAGGAATCACAGGAAAGCCACTGATGAACCTCCCTCAAGCCTTAAGAAAAAAGGCAAGCAATGACAACGGAGAGTGTCAAAAGCGGAGAAGCAATAGCAGAAGGGAGCGTCAAACCTCAGCACAAAGGAAGCAAGCAGAACAAAACAAAACATAACAAGCAGCAACCTCAGCTACAATGGGGATTCCGGACCTGCAAGGTAAAAAAAAGATAGCTTTCTTAAAAGAAGAAGAAGAAGAAGCATGCAATGGAAAAGTAAAATGATATGAAGGTCAAAATGTCTATAAATGAAGAACAATGAAGAACAATAGATTCGCAGGTAATAATCAAGGAAAATAACAAACTGCTAAAATTGTAGCAGTAATAGCAAGCTATCTCAATTCTTAAATGGACTCCTCTACTGGTGCAAGATTAATAGGCACAGCTCCAATGATCAGATTATCCAGGAAGAATGATTCAAGGAATGGCAGCAAGCCAATTTCGAACAGATCGATAAGCAACGGTCACATTTTTGAATCAACTGTATCCTGAGCCCGCCTTCCTTTGACATTCTTCCTTCTCCTGTTGAACCTACAGCATCTACCCTGGAAGGATCAAACAACTTGCTTTTTCTATCAACCCCCACCAGATAATTAGTTGTCTCCATTTTGCCGTAGTTTGCTGGCATGAAAGAAAAAAAGAAAAGAAAATCAAACTTACAATTTTGTTGACTTCAATTTCTTGATAAATTCTTTAAAGCACATGATATTTACATATAGGCGCGCGGTCCTTGAGTCTAAGGGAATTTGGAGAAAATCTTCTTTAATATATGACCATTTATTGTTAAATAATCAAGAAATTTATTGCTAAATAAAAAACTCCAAGTCAAGTACTAAATTTATTGACTAAACCGATTGATCGTTTCTGAATTTTTCAAGATTCAAAATCTGATTTACTTTCATCATTACACCCCCAACATCTCCTTTTTTACATAATATTGTAGTTTCATGTGCATGTAGAGTTGTTTTATTCAGTTTTCGCTTGCAGGGCATCTAGCTAGTTATGCAGCCATGAATGCGCTTTCTGCAGATCTTGCAGAACGTCATTCCGCTTTTGATGTGGGAGTCCCACTTCATTCTCTTACACTACGCTGCTATATCCATCTCTTTAGAGTTCATCTGGCATCTTTTTATTCTTGATTCATTGAATGAACTGTATTTAGTTAATGCAGCTTTTGTTTTTTACGTAAGGTTCACAGAAGTACAAGCAACTCTTTATTGATCTACCTCTTGACCACTAGATTTATTTCCATTTAATGAACTAGATCTTGATTACATGTTTAAAATATTCTTTCTTTTGTTTTTCCAAGTGGTTTGATTGAAAGAACATGATATTTAATTGTTGGACAGGTCTGCTGCATGGCCCGCGGGCAATCTACTTATATAGTAATATAACTTGAAAGATAAGAGCATATATCATCATTTGAGCGTCTATTAATCGAGAATAAATCTCATTCTCGAAAGATTTGAAGTTGCGCCTCCACATAAGGTTAATGCAATCAATTTAATATTTGAACCCAATAAATCAAAAGCATAGAATACATGTCGTATTAATTCCAAATAAATGTAACTTTTCGCCTAAGGTGTACCCTAACTACATCATTTATTGATGGCAGACCATATAATAACATTGAATTGAAACTAATATATATCATCAGTAAACTAAAAGAAATAGGAAAATGAATGAAAATCAAATTTAACAAAAATAAAAAATAAAACAAGCCTTATTTTTTAATTTGGCATGAAAAACTTTAGTTTGGTCCCTATAATTTTAATTTATGCATTATTTGGTTACTGATATTTTAGCATTTCATGTTTTAGTTTTGAACTTTATTTTTTTCATGTTTTAAGCCATAGATATTAAGAGAGGAGAAATAAACTTATGAGAAAATATTAAAAAAAAGAAAAGGTAATCGGATAATCATATTTTGACCATCAAAAAAACTAATCTTAACATTAATGAGTTTATTTTTGAAATAAAAGTTCAATAAAGGTATATTTTTGCTCTTTAATTATAAAATTAAAGCGGATGACGCGTTGTTAGCTCTTTCAAGAAAAAAATTAACCAAGCATACTTGGGCTTTTTAACACTTGACCTCTTTTTTTTAATTCAAATTTTAATTATTAACCTCTCTTTTATTTTTAAAATTATATAGTTTAATCTAATTAATTTTTTTAATTGTTTTTATTTCATAATACTTAAAATAGATTATTGTAATTTATTAATTAATTTTTTTAATTGTTTTTATTTCATAATACTTAAAATAGATTATTGTAATTTATCATTGAATTTTTTTCTCTTATATTTTATATAAATAATTTGTATTTGCATGATGCATTTTTAAAAATAAAAATTATTTATTCCAAGCAACCAAAATAAAGCTCTAAGATAAAATAAATAAAATCTTATAAAATAAAATAAAAAATAGCCTAAGTAAAATATTTGTATGCATATTTTATTTTCTTTTACTATAAATACCAACTTTCCATTTTAGTATTTAATTAGTGTTAACAACTCTTTTCTAACTTATATTTTCTTAATTCATTTTATTAAATGTAAATACCATATTTATTTTTTTAATTAAAAAATTTATGATACTTGAAAATAGATCCATAACGTTGGCACCCTCTTCTCTTACATTAGAAATTAACTTAGAGTTCTACTTGCATCACAATGTGAGTTATAGGGCTAATATATATCATACCACCAACATAGGATAATTATAATAAGTTCTTCACTAGTACTATATAGTTTAATATTTTATTTTCATGGAATTCCTAAATTAATACATACATTGTTTGAAATCTTATTAAAATGCTACATTCATTATAATCTCTTTTCAAGAATGTTGTTTTTTCTTAAGAGAGTGATTTTAAAGAGAAGTTAAACATAGAAAAAATATGCATAACAACCTCATAATAACTCTTGTTCTCTACATTTCTTTATAGTTGTTTGGCTTGTAGTAGGTGTAAATCCTGAAAAAAACCAAGGCTGGATTAAATTAAAGAAAATAAACTAAACTAAAAAGAAGTGGGGGTAAGAACCAATAACACTTAAAGAAAATGGGGCCTAAATGCAAATAAGAATAATTATAGAGCATAAATACTCCTATTCTCACCAAAAAACAAATCTGCAGCTACGTAAAGAAAGAAAAGAGGGAGTTTTTATATCTATTTTTAGAAATTAAGAGAGAAACACCAAAATTTCAAGAACCCATCCCAGATTGAGGGTTATAGGTAAAATAAACCCTGGTGGGAAAGGGATTAAAAAGAAAAAATTGAATAAAAAGAGAAGAGGGGAGGGTCGGCTGTCATTAGAAAGAAAAGGAGGGTTCGAAGCCTTGATTCGCTTCAGGTAAGATATTCTAAACCTGGTCTTATGAGTCATTTCAAGTCGATTATGAATTGATGCCTGGATGTTAATTTATATATTGAGTTCTTAGACTTGAATTGAGGAAAAAGTAAGAGTTGTTAAAGTAAAGAACTTCATATGTTGTGTGTAAATGGAAAGGTTGATGAATCTGGACAGTTTCGTCTCTTGACCTTCAAAGAGATTTTGGGTAGGAGAATGAAGGAATTAGGATCAAGTTCCTTCATAGAAATTGTAGTTTTGGATGTTTATTAATGAGCGATTTTGACTACCATAGAGGCAGAACTAGGTTCTTCCTAAAACATAGAACTTGTAGCCTCATGTCTTACCTTTCCAACGCCATAAATTTCGCTTAAATCGGAGTTCTATAACTCCAGATATAGTTAAAAATCTGAGAAGAGATCAGACAGTAACAGTTCGAAAATGGACAGTAACAGTTGGACAGTAACAGTCCAAGCATTTGTTAATAAGCGATTTTGACTACCTTAGAGGCAGAACTAGGTTTTTCCCAAAACATAGAACTTGTAGCCTCATGTCTTACCTTTCCAACGCTACAAATTTCACTTAAATCAGAGTTCTATAACTCCAGATATAGTTAAACATCTGAGGAGAGATCAGACAGTAACAGTTCAAAAATGGACAGTAACAGTTGGACAGTAACACTCCAAGCATTTGTTAATGAGCGATTTTGACTACCTTAGAGGCAGAACTGGGTTCTTCCCAAAACATAGAACTTGTAGCCTCATGTCTTACCTTTCCAACGCCATAAATTGTGCTTAAATCAGAGTTCTATTACTCCAGATATAGTTAAAAATCTAAGGAGAGGGCAGACAGTAACAGTCCAAGCGTTTGTTAATGAGCGATTTTGACTACCTTAGAGGCAGAACTAGGTTCTTCCCAAAATATAGAACTTGTAGCCTCATGTCTTACCTTTCCAACGCCATAAATTGTGCTTAAATCGGAGTTCTATAACTCCAGATATAGTTAAAAATCTAAGAAGAGGGCAGATAGTAACAGTTCAAAAACGAGGCAGTAACAGTTGGACAGTGAAAGTCCAAATATAAAGAAAGGAATGATAACTAGGATTGGACAAAGAACGACAGTAATCATGGGTGAGATGAGAAAAACATAAAGTACTAAGAAATGACTGAAAGAAAGACTTATTGGTTGTTGATATGGTTATTATAAAATATATCCTTGAGTAAGAAAATTTATGAGATAAACCTGTGATTTGCAGGAGGGACCACAGACGTGGTGCAACAGCAGCAGCAGGGGAGCACGAGTAGAGCTTCTATTGCAGGTAGGTGTTTCATACCTATGCTTCCTAGTTAAATTCCATGATTTAATATATTTTGATGTGAAATGTGAAATTACTGAATGTATGTGTATTCAAGGTGAAAAGTTGTTATGTGAATTGCCAAGTGATGAAATTATCACTGAAAAAGGAAAATATTAGAAGTGTGATTTGAGGCATAAACTAGCATACATTGAGTGTATGTTAGGATCCCGGGTAAGGGGATCACCATGTATTGTCTAGCATACATTTAGTGTATGTTAGGATCCCGAGTAATGGGATCACCATGTATTGTCTAGCATACATTTAGTGTATGTTAGGATCTCGGGTAAGGTGATCTCCATGTATTGGCTAACATACATTCAGTGTATGTTAGGATCCCGGGTAAGGGGATCACCATGGAATGGCCAACATACATTTAGTGTATGTTAGGATTCCGGGTAAAGGGATCGCCTTATATCGACTCCTATGGGGTGGTGATGACAATACCAGTGAAATTGGTATCGGTAATGTGATAAGCAAAAGTAATCACGTTGAT
>Ga0325403_1005100_pt1 | contig 12332 bp, 8 predicted proteins | sample PopdelMetagenome_19_FD_205665 | JGI IMG/M metagenome (GOLD analysis project Ga0325403, IMG submission 205665) | Populus deltoides microbial communities from Bellville, Georgia, United States - Xylem-PdKOR-R4 | ecosystem: Host-associated > Plants > Phyllosphere > Stem > Wood/Secondary xylem...
CAAGCCCAAATGTCCAAAAACCGCCACATGGGCTTTAATCAATAATAAGTGGATGGTCTGGTTTCACCGTATTAGTGGAAGACTTGGTGTGCACACCAAACTCGCACCAATAAATATGCATGCATATTAATTAAAGGTATTTTAAAAAACTGATTAACCAATTAAATAAAAAAACTAAGAAAAAATTAATTGGAAAAACTAAATTAATTAAAAAAACTAAAAAAATCAATTAAAAAATAAACAAAATCACTCGGTTAGGTTTGATTGTGGTTTCAAAAAGTTGAAACTAATTGAATTAGACTTGACTAGATTGTGGTTTCAAAAAGTTGAAACTAATTGAATTAGACTTGACTAGTTTAATCAAATTTAAATATAATTTTAAAAAATAAATAGGGTATAAAAAAACATAAATGAATCCTAAATCATAATTATTTTATTCCTTATGAGTCATTCCCTCTGCTTCTCTATATCATTCTTTCCTGTTAACTTACCACTAATTTTTTTTTAAATTATGAAAATAATTTATTTGTACCTGCCTACCTACTTTTTTTTTCCTTTTCTCTCTCATCTCCTCGAGGTAATTATAAGAAAAAAAACATACTAGCTAAGTGGAATTCTAAACTTTTGCAAAAACTACTTTTTAAATGCTACATGTTTTAATCAAACCTTTTCCTTTTCTTAAAATTCTCATTGTTAAAGATGGACCATCAATTTTTGTTTTTTTATTTTATGATTAATGAGGTATATGTTTGATAATCTTAAATGCTATATATGTATGATTCCTCTAAAAGTTTGTTGTGTTTATAGTTCATAAGCTCTTAAAGTGATGAATTGTATTTTTTTTTACTAAACACTAAGAGATCTCCTATGCCGAGGGGCTGTGAGTTATGCTTAGAGTTGTATGTATGTCTCTTTTGAAAGAATCTCAAATTTCTATTACTTTCCCAAGGTACTGGATTATGAGAGAATTGACCCTGTTTTTTTTTTTTTATTTATTTTTAATGTAAAAAAACTGACTCATTTTCAGTTCAGCCCGGGTCATATTATCAAGGAATACCAACTACCGATTCGGTTGGATTTTTGGTTCCAAACTGAACCGTGAACACCTTTAATATGAACAAAGATAATGGAGAATAGTTCAACTCATTACTCTTTGGTCAGGGGATTGAGCATGTCTAAGCTCATATTATTGAATTTTTATTTGGATTTATAATTATACTTAATTTATGTTGTTTAGTTGGATAATTTTATAGGTTATTAGCCTAATTATTGGTTTTAATTAGAGTTTCACTGTTTATATGTATTGTTTCACATTATGAACATTTTTGATGAATTAATAAAAGTTACAGAGTTGTAGAATTATCTTCCTCCCTTTTCTTATCTTCTTTAGCTCCCACTTCTTCTTTCCAACTTTCTCTCTCTCTCTTTTCTTTCTTTCCCTTCTTTACTTCTCTTCAAATCTTACATATCCTACATCAACTATGTTATCAGAGCCATGAATTTTAGTTGCTCCTACAACTAAACTTTAAATCCCCGATCTAAAATTGGTGGACCATGATTAAATAAGGAAATCTACAATTGAAAAGTAATAAATTAGAAGGAAAAATTATTAAGACTATGATGAAAAATTCCTAGTGAATTTATTTAGACCCCAGATAGATTTGTGAAAAAAAACAATCCATATATGCTCTATAAATCACATCCATGCAATAAAATCATTCTCTAGACCACAAAGTGGTTTGCCTTACTTAAAACATGAGAGAAAATCATAACACCCAAGTGAGAAGAGAAACAAGCAGCAAAGATAAACAACTCATGGTAATACCAAAGTTTAGAAGATGGTTTGCGAATCCAATTTATAGCATTAAAAGAATCATATTATTTTTAGAAAAATCACCTCTCAATGATGATAACTCTAATGCTTTTACCTTTTTTATCAACTCAATTTCATTGGAGTATTTGACCTCGAATGAAATAGAAAAAAAAAAAATTCCTCATCGCCATCCACTTGTGACAATGTAGAATCCCTTCTATACCAGCTGGACCAAGTTTTCCAATGGAGGATCCATCTATATTGGTCAAGGGTTTCTTACATTTTGTCCATTTAATCAAGCCATCAATAGATAATAATAAATTAGTTGTACAATATAGAAAGTTAGTGAATAATGCTTTAATCCATATATATAGCCTGGTTAGGATTAAAGAGAAGATACCATCAAAATCATGATTATGTTTTATTAAATAGGATATCATTGTGCATTAGCCATATTGACCATGATATTTTTACCAGAAATTCTTATTGTTGGAACAAATCTGATAGGCTACCAGGACAATACCAAAAGAGGCCTCATTAGCCTACAAATTTAGACCATATACACCACTCTTTCTGATAATGAATTTAGAGATGATCAATAAATTCCTCAGACACTAAGAAAATTAGGTATATTGTTGTACGCCTTTCAATAATATCCTTTCTATTTAGTACACCTCTAATATTGATTTTGTTAATTATAGCCATCCAACAAACAATTTCAACTTTCAGTGGAACTAGACCTTTCCCCAAACCACACAAAGAGACAAATGAGTTATTATAATTAAGGGCTAACAACGGTATACACATAGACTTGACTAAATATTCACCATTAGAGTTTGGGTTCCAAACTAATTTATCCCGAATAATATTAGCTAACACCACTTTTAAAAACAAACTAAATATGGTATTGAATGAACTTGTTTCTTTTCCTCGAAGTTCTATTCTCCATCTAAAGTTCTAAATCCAAGTAAAGCCATCCTAAATACCTATATTTTCTATTGAAGAACATTTATCATTAAAAATTAGAAACAATATAGGAAATCATCAATTAAGCAAGAACTTCCAATCCACGCATCCTTCAAGAAACTGATATCTTTACCATTTCCAATTAACACACATACCTCATTCATTGTATTATTGAAAAGCCTCTCATCTTTTATATAAAAGTTAACAATCCTGGACCATGTATTCTTGATTGTAATAGTCTTAGATAAAAGATGATTGAAGAAGGCATTATATTATGAATGGTGTATATAGTATTCTTCCAAAAGCCAAAACAGAACTACCAAATATCCAAAGCCATTTAAAAAGTTAGCTTTATTCTTATCTAAGATAGAGCCAATTCCCAAACCATATTGGTTTTTTTTTTGGTAGAATCATATATGCCTATTTAAAATCACATAAGTTTTTCCCATTCTCCTCCCCATACCATAGAAATGATCTAACTTTATTTTCTATACATGAGGCAAAATAGATTGGAATAGGAAAAAAAAAAGAAAGATACCCTACCATCAATGGATAAATGTTTACCTTTCTAGGCATATAGTTTGAAACTGATTTTTTTTTCGTCAGAATAAAAGACCACATAACAGACCAAGATGAAATAACACCAATTAGCAACCTTAAGTATTTAAAAGGAATCCAGTCATCAATAAGAGATCACAATGGGAGTGTCATATTTGTTTATTTAAAACTATCATACGAAAAGGATTAAACTTATTAGAAAATTTAGAAGAAAAAGAAGAAATGGCGGATGTCTTTATTGAAGAAGGAAATAGAGAACCAATCATTCTAGGGGTAGTAGTAAAAAGTAAAAAAGAGCAATGCAAGTTTATGAGGGTAGAAAAAAGATATACACTCTTTAAATAAAAGGTGAAAGAAGCCAACAAAATACTTAAAGAGATATGCTTTATTTTTAAAAAAATTAAGGATGAGATTTGTGATACCCTAACAAGGCCTTTGTTAACAAAAGAGCTTAAAAAGAAAAGGAAAGTCTCTCCCAATGAATAGACAAATAAAAAAATAAAACTTTGAAGAGGTAGTAGTACAAATTGCTATTTAGAGGTTATTAACTTACTAGACAACCCAGACTCTGGAAAGGAAGATCCAAAGTCCAAAAAAAAAAACACTGGATTCAAGTGAAGGATCAAAGATAAAAAAAATTGAGTGTGATTTAAGACCAAAATTATCTAAAGATATAAGAGAATAAAAAATAAAATGTTTTAAATGAAGAGAAATAAGATTGAAATTAGAAAATTCAAATCATTCTAAGAAAAATAATTGATATAAATATAGATAAAGATATTAAAGTCTCTTTAGTTTCCTATTAACTCCTAATTTGAGAAACAAATCAATCATTAATGTGTTGTTTGAGAGGAAAATTAGTGTTATACACTAAAATTGACCAAAGAGTTATAAAGTTTAGACTAGAAAGAACATGCCACACTTGATTGCAGACTAGACTTTATCACTTGACGTGGATGGTGAATGGAAGGTATAAAAAGTCTATATGGTACCTTGAATAATTACCTTGAATAAAATGATTGGGTAGTTACTAGAAGTTATATTGAATAAGATGCATGGGTAGTTACTGTAAGTTATCTTGAACTTCTTTATTTAAAGAAGGAGGTAAGATAACCAAGAAGAAGAACAACAACTGCATTGCAGTTTAATCAAGTTCACAAGATCTTCAAAACCTGTTTATCAAGAAAATATGTAATTATAAGCTGATAACCAATAGACGATAGCTTGTAGGAGGTAATTCTATATGCAATAACTTTGTAAGTGATAAAAACAGTAGGCGATAACTTTGTAGGTGATAGTTAAATAGGCTTGTAATTTCCTTTATAATCAGTAAGCTTGCAGTTTCAATTTCATAAACCAAAAATACCAAAAAGATGTTCTATTATTCAGGAGTTCCAATTCGTAGATGTAATCAGAGTATAAATCATTCTATGAATGCAAATATTCATTTTCTAAGTTACTAAGTTTACTTTACATTCTAGTTGTTTTAGTTATTTTGTTACTTATTCAGTTGAACTATTGTTTATATGAAGTGAATTTAATCATATTGATACTCGTGTAACTCTGTAATATAAATTTAGAATTACATGAGTGGATTTAGGACTAAATTTAGAGTTCAAATCCAATTAACTTAAAACTCTATTCTTAAGTTACAAAGTCTTTTAAATTGAGATAGACACAAAAGAACTTATATCAAACAACTCTATTAAGAAATTGCCATTCATACAAGTTTTTTTTAGAAGTAGATCCTTTTTATATTTTGGTTATTCAAACAATCATGAAGGCTATTTATGTTTTATTTCAGTTATGTATCACTTATACAGTAAGATTTGATGAGAAGGTACACAATCATCATCTTTATATTTATCTATTGCCAATCCTGTGACTAACTCTCCTTTACAAATACCCAGTTCGTTCAATATCTACTAATTCAATCAATAATATACTTGCTACTTCTACCACTCCAGCTTAAACTTTTATCCTTGACAAAACACATTAAATGAGTTTAAGACCCAGCACTATGAAGGAACATGCTCACATTGCATCAATTAAACATGCTACTTTAGTTGAAACTACATGTTATACACTGACAATTAAACATCCAAAATGGTGTGCTGCAATATATGAGTAAGGAGATTACTGCTCTTATCAAACTTGAGACACAAAAGTTGACACCTCTACCAAAGAAAGTTAACGTCTTTAGAAATAAATAGGTATTCAAAATTAAATACAATCTTGATGATATTGTTGAAAGGTGACACGAAGCATAAATAACATGAAGGGATTAATCATACTAGTTCATTTTCATCCAGTATGAAGGCTACTATCATTAAGACTTTTCTTGACTTAACTATTTTTATTGAGTGGCTATTGCGTTAACGAGATATTTACAATGCCTTTCCAAATGGAAATCTTGATGATGTTTACATGGCATAACCTTATGGCCTTATTAATTAATATTTCTTAGGTTAATCGACAAGTTGAAGAAATTAGTTTATGATAAACATTAAAGACATAATATCATATATTAAGCTATTTTTCTCATTTCTATTGGTTGTGAAGGTCTCATATCGATTTATATTTTTGTATATACAAAGATAATGGTTTAGTTCTATATATTTCAGTGTATATTTCTTTTAGGGAGCAATCAACTATCAATATATTTAGAAACTTGCAATACAATTTAATCTTAAAGATTTAGGCTAACTCCACAACTTTCACTACCAGAAAATTAGCAAATACCAATGAAAATGTCGACAGAAAATTTTTCATTAGTAATTTTCAATTGAATCAGCAATGGATCAGTTTGTCAAAAATTAAGGATCATATTTCTAATGGAATCGGTGATGGACCACCCATTTTGTTGAAACATTACAGATGGTGTAGGGATTTTTGATTGAATTGGTGACATAATAGTTTGTTAAAAATTAAGCTTCTTATTTTTTATGGAACCATTGACATAATAAAAATATTAAAAAAATTTAAAAATTTTATCGGTATTGATAACATGTTAAATTTACTAATGGAATTGCTGATGGGAATTCCATCGGCCATTTTAAAATGAAGTAACACTTGACAATCTCCCTTTCCTTATTTTTTCTTCTCTTTCAAATCAAATCCTTCATTTCCTCCATTCCCTCTAGATTTCTAGTCCTAATCGTAATCAAACTCGATCCCTCTCTTACTATCTACCATTTTCATCTTGATTCAGGTAATGGTCTCTTTTTTTTTATTCCCCTCATTCTTATGAATGGACAATGGTTCCAATGTTAAGGAAGGAAGAGAGGGTTTGCATTTCTTCTCCAATTCTCTCCAATTAAAGATCATGGGTGATGTAGGTGTACCATAAACTTCATAAAATCCACTTAAACTAGGTGAAATTAAAGTGTAATTAAGAGGTTAGAGTAGTTACATAGGGTTTATTCAATTGTCAGAGAAAGGTGCAAAAAGGAAAGAGGATTGCTGTTAGATTTCCATCACAAAACCCATTGAATTTGTGTTAATTAGAAATGGTAAGACATCAAATTTTCAATTAATTTCATTTCTATTCTTTGAATTTGAAGAATATTTTTAATTGTGGAAATGTGAAGAGTATGTTAGGGTTAATTGAAGTGAATACAGAAATGTTAGTTTGGTTGAGTTATTAGAGACTATTTTTGGTAATGGTATAAATTAGTACACAAATTGATGTAATTGAGGCCAACCATGGATTTCTAAGCCTCGGGTGGTCGGTCTTGATTGTGAAAATTTGAAAATTCCAAAACTTGACATGAATTTGTGTTAATAGTATATGATGATGATATATATGTTTAAGTTTGATTGTAATCTTTGGAAATTGGTTGTATTGTGTTTGATTCATTGTTGATGTGTTTTGGGAAGGTTAGGTATGTTTAGTTTCCATATAAATGATGGTTTAACTTGAATGCACAATGTGTTTGATGAAATAAATAAATAAAAGTAGATTTAATAAATGCCTTTTCATGAAGACCCAAATGTGTACCTTTTCCCTAATGGGTATATATTGATTGCATATAATGGAGGCAAGATGTGTACTCAATATATTATCCTATAAGGCCTTTTAGAATGGGTTTTTAAGTTAATTAAATTGGTCAAGCTATTATCATTTGTAATTTTTCTAATAAGTAGCAATCTTTTTCAAGATGTTCATTCTTCTTCTATATGTGATAGCTATGGAAATGAATAGAAAACTACTATAGTTGTTGATATGCTTAAGGATGCATCTTTTCATCAATTTTTTTTTGAAGTTTTTTGAAAGAATTTCCTTTTTTTCTTAACTTTATGTAAGTTCAAGTTATTATGGATATGAGAATAAGAATATTTTATTTCTATGCATTATGTTAATTTTTTGCTTTTAGATACCAAGTTTCATAGAAAAAAAAAAGGTTACAAGTCTAACAAGAGAATTGATACTTCATCAAGTTATAGTGTCGATGATTATGTCATTAAATTAGTTGCCGATCATAAAGTTGTAAATGAAAAGGCACCTGTAGTGCATGTTATTGACCAAGGCCCGTCTAGTCTAATACCAGTAGCATAACTAGAATCTCATCTTTTAGAGACATTATATTAGAAAAACTTATTGCAGAATGGAAGGCCAACCACACTATGTAAGTCATGTTTTTTCTCACTATTAAATTTATTTATTTGTATTAGATTATTTTAATATTTATATAAAATGAAAATGATTTCAATGAATTAATTTTTAGATTTACTAATATTGAAGCTGCTTGTTCAATCACATCTATGATTTTTTAAAAAATCATTGTTTCAATGAAATCAATTTCAAGTTCATTCTGAATGGATGAATGGTGAATGGTAAATGTTTGGTGTGAAAAGTTTAGGGTTAGATAAATAGCATTTTGAATTAGTATATAGTTTCTTTAAATTATGAAAACCAATTAATGCATAAATTGACTATAAGAAAAATTTTGCTTGGATGAGGGAAACGAGGTGGTGTTCAAGATAGTGAGGGAAAACCATAACTCTATTAAGTAAGTATCAAGCAAAAAAATATTATATTATTGCAAAATTGTAATGTTTTGTTGCCTTATCTTATTTTTGTTTAAGAAATTGTTGTAACAAGTTGCGTGATTTATGGTATGATACCCATAAATATATAATGAATAAAGCCAACTCTGATTACATAGTGTTATGAAAAACATTTAGACTGAGGCTCATCACAAAGAGTAATTGGGGTAAGTTTCAAGAGTTTGTATCATCAGATGGTTTTAAAAAGAACTCACAATTCGGGTCTAAAAAAATAAATAAAGAAACTCATGGTTAAAAGAGCAAGCACATCAGAGAAATGCTTTCCTTTGTTACCTGTTCAAATTTGTGTTTCTTTACGCGAGATAAAAATATTTTTACTAGTGGGGCCTTTTGTTAGTTAGAATTTGGTTGCTAATTTTCCCAATCTTATACATTTTAGTCCTCCAACTTTTCCACTTGTCATATTGGTCCCCCACCACCAATCTTTAACAATCATCTAGGCTTTCTTCATGTATGTCCTCTTGTATTTTTTTATTTTTTATTAATACATATTTTTTATGTGTTGTCAAAAATAGGTAACAACAATGTCCTTTCCAATTCATTCTTAACAGGGAGGAAATACTTCAGTAAGAGCTTATTTGTACGTGCCATATACAACTAGTAACAATGACTCAATTCTAAATCATTACAAAAAAAAACTAAAAGGGCTTAGCTTTTTCCTGTAGCATGTGAGTAGAAACACTGTGGATTCAAGCAATGTATTAACTATTTTGTCCTTCAATGCATTGAAAAATTGCCTTGGCTTCGAGGTTAGAGTTGTCTTTTCTGGTGGATCAAGATGTTATTTGTCAATTGATCGGGGTCAATTTAGTAAATTTATATTTTTTATATACAATGAAATTACTTCGTTGCATTTGAAAGCTAAAAAAATAGGCCTTTTGTCTAGGGGCTTCTATGTAGTTTTCATTTTATTTGCAAAGTTAAAGGACGATGATACCCTTAAAAGCTAAAAACTTTTGGCTTTACAAATAGGGTTTTTTTTTGTCTTTATTTATTTTTTACAGTAAAATAACATGTCTAGCCGTTGACTTTAAAAAATCTAAACATGGCAATGAAGGGCATTTTTTAATAATTCTAATTATTAAAATATTAATAAATTAATACATCATCATTCCCCTGCCAAATAGGTGGCGTGTGGGACGTATTACAATGGCCAAAATGTACTGACTGCCGTGTCAAGTGATGATGCAGTTATTGGTGTAATGCGTTTGGCCTGGTCAGTGGTGGTTCAGCGACGATTGAGTTTTTTTTCCTCCCTTTTTTTCCTATCTCTCCTATACATTGGTTTTCGTGTTAGGCCTTTAAAAATTCAAATATATCCTCCGGTTTGTATTTGTTTTAAATTTGATCCTCATTCTTTTGATTTCTATTTGTTTTCATTTTAAAGCTTCTTGAATTTTGTTTTTGTTCTAATTTCATCCCTATGCATTTTATTTCATAGAAAATTTGTATCCAATTTGATCCTCATTCTTTTTACTGCTATTTCTTTATCCTTTGCATTAATTGTTTTTCATTTCGTCGTTAAGAATTTAATTTAATTTAATTTTGTTTTGTTTTCAATTTTGGTTTTCATTGTTTTATTGCTCTTTTTTTAATCCTTTCCTTCATTTATTTTCTTTCAATTATTTTTTGTGCATGATTTAGTTCTCATTGTTTTTATTTTTTTATTTTTTTCAAATTTTTTATGTTTAAGAATTTTGCTTTGTTATTTTTTCGTGTTTATGTTCTACAATCATTACCCGGTCCATCAGTTCGATGATTAACCCGATTTAAGTTTAATATTTTTTAAAATTCTTTTTAAAAACTGATTTGTTTTTCATTTTCATCATTTGACATAAACTTATTGGGCGTTGAGCTTCGTGATTTGTTCTAATTTTTTTTGTGAGGTTATCTTTATCTCATGTCTCAGTTTGCAATATTAAAGTAAAGTTGAGTTAGCTTGGGTTTTTTTGTTTGATCATCCAGTATTTGTTATCCACTTTTGAGTGGACTTTTCTGATTTTTTGAGAGTAACATGGATTGCCTCAAGTTTGTTTTATGGTCTTTGCAGGATCTACCTTTTTTCAGAAGAATTTTTTTTAATTAGATTAAATTAATTTATTTTATTTTCAACATTAAATTGGCTTGGTATTACTTTGGTTTTTTGTGCTCTTTGTTAGATCTCGCTCTTTTAACAAGAACTTTTTTAATTAAATTAATTTATCTCACCTTTCAATATTGAATTTGCTTTATATGAAACTTTTTACTTGAGCTTAGCTTTGGAATTTAATGGTTTATGATTTTAGGAGATTGACTTGGACTTAAAAGGTTCACCCAAATTTACCAATATTTTTTCCTCTTTGTTTGCTTATTTTTTTGGTTTAATCCTCATACATTTTCTTACTTCTTTTTTTTTTTTAATTCTTATGAGATTTTCCATTCATTTTAAAGAAAAACACGTGTTACTTAGAGCTTTTTTTTGGGTTTTGTTCACTTCAGTGTTTTTATGAGGATTTTTGCTTTTGAATTAAATATAAGCATCACATATTTTTTGTGCTTTTTTCCAATTACTTTTGAGACCCAGGCCGGCCTAAACCCTAAGTCCCCTAGGTCACGAGTCAACCCGACGGTTTGAACATTTTGAGCATCATATGGTGTATTTTGATTTTTTAAATTGTTTTCCTTCTTTCGAATGTTGTCCTCACTCACTTGATTTTTATTTTTATTTTGGATTCTTTTGTGAAGTTGTGGCCTTAAAAATTTTCAATTTGGCCCTTCAGTCCAACATTTGATGGTATTTTAGGTTTTAGCCATTAATGTTTTGGTTTTAAATTTTTATTTTTGGTATCTTTATCAAATTTTAATTTGTTTTTGATTTCATCATTAGATCCATAATCTTAATTTGTTTTTCAATTTAATCACTGGGTTTGCTGGTATTATTTTTGACATTTTTTTGTTCATTAATTTTTTTTCTTGATTTTATCTTTCATTGTTTGGATTCCTGGGGATTGATGGTCGATATTTATTTCTGTTCTCTTTCTATGATATGAAGCTGTTAATTTTTTTTTCTTTTTTAAAATACACTCACAATGCTTTCTCATCAATTTTTAAAGCTTCAATGTGCTTGTTGTCATGTGATTATGTTGTTAGATTTTTTTTTGTTAAATATGGTCAATTAATATTTTTTTTAGTTCAAGTTAAAAATAGAGTTTAGTCACCTGTAAATTTAAAATTTTATTGAAAATTATTCTTCAACAAAAATATTTTAAGAGGAAATATTAACATGATGAGAAGAAATTGAGTGATTGAAAAGTTAATCTCAAAGAATTTTTTCTTGATATGTATTGTGAAAAAGTTTATACAGTAGAAAGTTAAAAAAATTATATATAGATTTACAAGGCACCAAAACTTTTAAAGTAAAGAGGTTTTAGGTGAAGTGAGTTTTGGATTCAAGTCACACATGTTTAGCTGGAGCCCAAGTTCAAAGTCTTAGATTCTAAAATAATTTTTTCGGTTTATAAAAAATTATTTTTTGTTAGTTCATTTTTATTTAGTCAGCTCATGAATAAACAGCTAGTCAATAATCTTCCTCTTCTTTAATAGGTTATTTTCAAAAGAAAAACATCTAGTTTTAAGTAAAAAATTGTTAAGTTTTTTATTTTTATTTTTATAGATTGTAATTGAGATAAAATGGTAGAAGTTAATTTTATTAATTACTAGAATTAATTCTAGATTAGTTTTGATTTCAAAAAATAATATATATAAAACAAGGTTGAAGAAGAGATGTAATGTACACCAAGTATACCTCTACAGCTTTCCCTCCTTCGCTTTTCCTAGCTTTTCTGCTTTGTTTTTTCTACAATCATTCTAGAGCTTAACTTTCTAGAGCTTAAGTTGAGGTATTTTGTAGAGATATTTTTAAGTTAATTTTTCTAATTCATGGATA
>Ga0325403_1005116_pt1 | contig 12317 bp, 4 predicted proteins | sample PopdelMetagenome_19_FD_205665 | JGI IMG/M metagenome (GOLD analysis project Ga0325403, IMG submission 205665) | Populus deltoides microbial communities from Bellville, Georgia, United States - Xylem-PdKOR-R4 | ecosystem: Host-associated > Plants > Phyllosphere > Stem > Wood/Secondary xylem...
AGCTAATATTTTCAACATTATATAAAAAAGAATAAGATTATCTCATAATAGACATCTTCTGCAATACCATGACATAATAAAGATTATGAAAGGATAAATCTTACCTTATTGGATATGATACGGTCCATGATGAGTTATACAAACCTTCTATATTCTTTTTAGGGTTATGCCCTATAAACTATTGCTTATCTTTTAGATAGGATTTCATTAAAATCTATTGATAAGATTTCATATGAGATATGAAATGATATGAAACCAAACTTATCATATTTAACAATTTAGGGATGTGATAATTATATGAAGCATAATGTATTTGAAAAACTGGGAGTTAAGTTAAATAAATATAAATTTATGGGGTATCCAAAAGAAAGTACTTGATATTATTTCTACCATCCAGTTGATAAAAAAAGAGTTTGTCTCAAAACATGTTATCTTTCTAAAGAAAGATTTTTTTTTAAAATTAGCAATGAAAGGAAAATGGAACTTAAAAAAGTTTAAGAACCAAAAATTGACATCCAAATAGAACCTGATATTGAGGCTATAACATTGAATATTGAACCTAAAGCTTAAAAAATACAAGAACTCTATAGATCTGGTTGGACACATCATGCACCAATAAGATATGGACTTTTCATTGAAGCTTAAAATTATAAGTTGATTATTATTGATGAGCCTACCAACTACTTGGAAGAAATATCTAATATTGATTTTGAGAATTGGCTTAAGGCCATGAAATCTAAAATGGATTCCATATACACCAACCATGTTTTAACCTTGGTTGATTCACTTGAAGGGATAAAAACTATTGGGATGTAAATGGGTCTTTAAGAGAAAGAATGATATGGATGACAATGTATAAATGTACAGAGGTATACATGTCGTTAAAGGTTACAAATAAAAAAAGGGTTGACTTTGATAAAAACTTCTTGCCATTAGCTATATTAAAATCCATAATGACATAAACTAAAGGTTTTGAATTTAAGAAGTTTTCCAACAAAGTATGTAAGCTATAAAAATCCAATTATAAACTTAAGTAAGCTTTACAGAGCTAGAATATCTATTCTGATAAGATAATCAAATAATTTGATTTCATAAAAATATATATGGATACGCCTTGCGTTTATAAAAAGGTTGGTAAGAGTGGAGTTATTTTTCTAATATTATATGTATATGACATATTATTGATAGAAAATTATATTTCTTTACTCCAATTAGTAAAGATCTAATTGTTCAAGAATGACCCCATAAAAGATATAGAAAAAACAGCCTATATACTAGGAATAAAGATATATAGAGATATATCTAGAAGATTGCTTGTATTGTCCCAATCCATGTATATAGACAAGATATTAAAATGATTTAGCATGGAAGAATCCAATATATGATAATTACCAATTTCACATGAGATACATCTTTTAATGACATGTATCTTAAAGCACAAATTAAGAGAGATAGGATGAAAATGATTCCTTATGCTTAGATTATAAGATCCATAATGTATATGATACTATATATAAGAACATATATATCATATGTTTTGAATATAATGAGTAGATATCAATCTATTCTAGTTGAAGGTAACTGAAAGTTGAAAAATTTATTAAGTACTTAAAAGAACTAAAAATATCTTTGTGGTCTATGGAGGAGATGAACTAGTAGTTAATGGGTATCCAGATGCTAGTTTTCAATTAGTAATTTTTAATATCATATCTTTGTTTAAATATGTTTTTACTTTGAATGATGGTGTTGTAAGTTAGAAGAGTTCCACATAAAAGACCATATCATATTTTATAACTGAAGTTAAGTACATCTTTACATTTAAAATGACAAAAGATGTTGTTTAGACTAAGAAGTTTATCAATGAACTAAGTGTGGTTCCTAGAATTATTGATCTAGTAATCATGTACTATGATAACAATAGATCCTTTGCATAATAAAGGAACCAAAATTTGATTAATGATCTAAACATACATTTAAGTGATTTCATTTAGTTACAGAATCATAAAAACGTAACATGTAAAGATAAAGTGAGTACCCATTGAAGAGAATTTTATAGATCCTCTCACTAAAACACTATTTAAATAGAAGCATAATCATCATATGAAATGATATGATATTAGATGCATGATCGATTGGTTTTAGTGTGAGTAGAATATTGTTAGTGTATATGCCTTGTAGCCAATTAATTGGTTATACATGACATTGACTTTGTTCATGCAAAATTATTTAATTATTAATAAAGAATTTTTTTATCTTTAATATTCATTTATTTTTAATTAATAAATTTATTTTTTAGTAATGTGTCTAGAGTAAAGCTAAAGTCTTTAGGAAAAAAAAGGTACTTTGTAAAGGAAATTATAAAGTTGTTATAATTATGATATTCATATTACATCATAGCATTATTTCTAAATGTTCTTGGTCGATGCTTTATAAAGACTGAATATTAATTGGAGTTGTTGAGACAGATATGTATTATATTATTTTTTTTTATCTATGAAAAGAAGCAATTATTCTCATAAGCGAGGGTATGAAGGATACCTGCAACAAATATGTAAGTACTTGTCATATGACATATATACTAAACTATCCTATTTGAGCATTCCATATAGAGAGATCACTTGTTTCCATGAAAAGGCTCATGTGATAGTTATGTAAGTGATCCTTAGACTTTAGATCACTAAATTATCTTATATAGAGAATGTTATGCTTTGATCCTAAATACACATTATCTTAATTAAGGGTAACAAATATATAGATATTTGATATAACATTAATTATATAAAGGTATTTAAATGATCAATAAATTATTCATTACCTTAGGTGAATTAAAAAAAATGTTCTATTTATTCTTAAATAGTATTGATTGTAAATCCTTGCACAAGGTGGAATGAGATTTGAAAAGAGCATCAGATCTTATTCAATGAATCAATGAATATAATGTTGAGAATAAACATGATTTGACAAAGCAGACACACTTCATACTGTAATATCTAAAACATAACATTCTTGATGAAATGATAATAATTACCTTGAGAAATTGGTTATTGAAGGATTAAGTCAAACCACATATGACTTTTCAAATACGTGATGGACGATGACATGTTGCTAGATACTATACTTAATCTTCAAATATAAATCAATCAATTTATTGAATTGATAATAAGTTAAATTATTTAATTTATTTAATCTGATTTTATTTAGTATTTTGATTTATATTTAGGACAACATATTAGGGAACCTAATGGGTCACACATAAAAGAACCATTGATAAAAAATTAAATTGAGATAATTAATCAAGTGTGACTTGATTGTAAATGAGTTTTATAAATTGATGTCTGTAATGTAATTAATACTAGGAATTATAATTTTAGACTTTCAATAATCAAGTAAAGACTTGATTGAATAAATCTCTAAAACTATTCTGAAATAATACATTTGATATTATTCATATGAAAAAAAAATGATATTTTTTCATTTATAGAGTTATTAATTTCTCTATAAATGGCATGTTATACCTCATATTTTTTATAAAGAGAAAAATTATGTAAATTATAGACAACATAGAAATACTTAAAAACACAAAAGAAAGAGCTAGAACTTAAAAGTCATAATGATCCCAATATTCTAAAAGGGTTTTAGAAAATTTCTCATTGGTAGTTCATATAAATTACTGTTAAAGATTGCATACTTGGATGGCTTGTGATTAGCGATTACTAAACCTTAAGAAAGTTGATCAAACATTAGAAATAAGATTTGACCTTTAGGTAATCTTCGCTCAAATCCTAAATAATCTTAGACTGTCTAACGGAGTCCTTGAGACCCCTAAAATATTTTATAATATCGTTTGCACCACGTCTCAGTTTTTTAGGAAATCCATAATTGAGTTTTTAGCTTTCCCTTTTTTTAGGCTCTCTTTTATTCCCCCTCCCAGGCTGTTTAGGTTGGGGTTTTATAGGAGAAATGCAAAGGTTGTGGAGGGTTTTGAGCTAGGTGAATCTCTTCCCTTAATGTTTGGGAAGGATCTGGGTTATAGGTGAGAGGTCAAGTTTATTATCTTTCTATTTCTGCAGTTGACAAGATGGTTAGTCACACTATCTATAATTTTGGTAGATTAGAGTGCGATTTTGTTGTGATTCTTTCTTGAATCTTAAGGAAAATAAAGAGGACCTGAGCAGTTAGAATTGTATAGGGACATCATGACCATTAATCTGGGCACTTATGGTTTTATTTGATTCAAATATGAAGGTTAGGAAGAGTGTAGAACAGGGCAATTCAGGTATGTTCTTCATAAGCTATGATTGGGATAAGTCATTGTGGTATTTAGATTTTGATCTTTTAGAGATAAAATAATGACTTTGATGGTTAAATATTGTTAAGAGAAATCATTACTACATTTTGGAAAACATTTGGGGTATTTGGATGGGAGGATGATGGTTAGAATTAGGGTGAAATAAGGCAACTCGGGTAACTTTTTTGGGTTGAAATGAAGAAGAAAATGAATAGTAATTGTACGACGTGTCGTCTATGTTTTCTTTTTTTGTAAATAAACGACTTGTCGTCTACATAACCTTCTTCAATCTATTCCCCACTCTTTTAATTTGTTTAATTGAGCCCTCAATTGAAGTTAATCTTTGGGAAATTATTCAATTTCATCCCTGAAATGTTTCAATCGAATCCCTTGAATTTAACATCCTTTTCAAGTTAGTCCTTAGTTTTGAAAGTATGCAATTTGACCCCTATCAACCATCAAACTTTCAATTTCTTTCAAATTGACCCCTGATTTTATTACTTTCAGTCCCTTAACTTACGTGCCTTTTGCATTATGGTTCTTGGTTTTCAAATTCTTCAATTTGACCCTTAATTAACCTTTAATATTCAAACCTTTATGAATTGATCCGAATTAGACCTCCAAACTTGATTTTTTTTTCAATTGAGTCTTTGATTGAATCCACAAAACTCATTAGAAGTCTAATTAAATCCTTAAACTTAATTAATTCTTCAAATTTTGACCAAATTGACTCTTAAACTTATTTTTTATTCAATTAAGTTCTTAATTAAGCCAATTAAACCCATTAAAAGTTTAATTAAGTCATTAGACTTAATTAATTCTTCTAATCATGGTCAAGTTTGATTTCAACCTCAATTTTCTTTCCATTAAGTTTTTCTTCAACCCATCTTATCAAAATGTCACAATCTGACTATTCTTCTAGCTTTTTGACATGTTATAGCTCAAAGACTTATCTCATCGTGTCTCAAAATATTTTTGGATTTTAAATTTTTTATTTTTTTTGGATTTTCTTGAATTTTTTTTTATATATAAAACAATTTTGTGGGATTCAAAGTACTCAAGGATATTTTTATTTTTCCAAAATTTTTAGAATAATATAATTACTTTGATGCCCTTAAAGAAAAACCCAACATAACTCTTGTCCGAGGGCTTATTTTATTTTATTTTATATTGGTTTTATTGTAAATCCCAAGGATACTCATGGATATTGTTGTAAATTACATTTATTTAAGTATAATTAAAAAAAGTTGCTAGCACATGTGATTATGTGGATGCCACCCCTCATTGTCTGGGCAGCATTTGTAGGATTGTTCGATCACCAAACATCTCTTTCTAGAGCAAAGTTTGAAAGGTTTTAGCCACCAAATATCAAAATGGGGCGGCGCGTGCCCCTAACAAGCATCATGTTTGACACTAATGATTTTTTTTTTTTGTTTTTCCCTCTCCTCGCCTCACATTCCGCATGATCTCCTGCAATTTATTTTCCCTTTACATTTGGTCTTTGTTCTTTTTATTTTTTTTAATTTTGAATAAGCCATGAAATTACAAATGTTTTTTAATTTCACTCCTTTTTATTTTTTTAATCTTTCAGATCTGATCTCTTTTTTTTATTACTATTTTCTTTATTTTTAATAAGCTTTAAAATTACACTTGTTTTTCAATTTCACCTCATTTATTTTTTTTATCTTTTAAATTTGGTCTTCATTCTTTTGATTGTTATTTATTTTATTTGGAATCATTATTTAGGTTTTATTTTTACAATTTCATCCTCTATGGGTTATTTCTTTCAAATTTAATTTTCATTCTTTTTATTGCTATTTTTGTTTTTGGAAAAGTTTTTGAATTGATGTTTTTTTCATGATTTCATAATTCAAAATTAGATTAGTTGAGAATTAAACTTCTTGATTGAACTCGGTTCAAGGATTTAATGGGTTGCGAGTTTTAAATATTAGACCGAGTTTAGAAGATTTTCCTAGGTTGTCTTGGTTTTTTCTTCCTTTTTGGAATATATTTTTTTACCTTTTTTTAGACTTTTACTTTATTATTTCTTATGGTTTGAGTTCTATGAGATTAGTCACATGTTCTTTTTTAATTAATTAATTAATTTTAATTTTATCATTCAATATTTAATTTATTTGAAATTGTTCTTCCCTTTCCTTTCTATTGGTTGTTTCAATCTTATACCCATGATCACGGGTTTTGCAGGTTAATTAGGGTTAACTCAGATTTGTTTTCATTACTGTGGGTTAGTTTTTGGTTCATGACTAGAGTCATTAGTTTTAAAAGTTAACATAGATTGATTTTTTTTGTTCTTTTTTTTAAATTGAATTATTTCAATTTTATTGTTTAACCTTTAATTTATTGAAAATTGATCTCCGTGTCCTTTTTTTCCATTTCATTTCTACTTGGTTATCTCGATCATTTTTTTAACAATTTCATCCTTCATGGTTTTTTTTTTCTATCAAATTTAATTCAATTTCTTCTTATTGCTATTTTTTTTTCCTTTAGCAAGTGTTTTAAATTTATATTTTTTTTTCATTATCTCATCATTTAAAATTAAATTGGTTGGGAATTAAACTTCTTGATTGAACTTGGTTTAAGAATTTCATGATTTCAATGGTCGTGGGGTTTGAGAGTTAACCCTGGATAACTCATATTTCTTTCCATTTATTTTTATTTTCATAATTCAACATTATGTTGTTCAATGATTGAACTTCATGATTTAATTTAATTTTATTTTGAACATGATCATCCTGGTATCATGATTGGGTTAGAGATTTTGTGTCTTGACCCAGGTGAGTTCGGACCAAGTTTTGTAAACTTTTATTTAATTATATATTTTTCTTAGTTTTTGTCCTTCATCATTTTATTTTTTAAAGATTGAGCTTTACTTTTTTTATTTTTTATTTTTTATTTTTGGAGTTATTATATTCTAATTTAATTTATTAGAAATTAATTTTAAAAAAACATTTTGTATTTCTTTTTATAAAATTAGTTTAAATTTTATATTTATAATCACAAAGTTTGCTAGTTTAACTTCTTTTTTTAAGTGTTGGATTTTGCTTTGTTTGTGGCTAAGACAAATAAGCCAACGCCTATGACAGTCAAAAGTCAAGCCATGACCTTGAATGAATGGAGCACCAGCACACTTCCGGTGCACAGAACTTAAATATATATTCTAGGATTATTCAACCGAATGAGAGAAAGAGCGTTATAGAAATTGCCAAGAAATATAACCATTTCATCACATATTTTATTAGCTTCACCAAACTCTTCACCTTCTTCTTTGGATCACTTTTCTCTCTTTTTTGCCTTGGATTTCATCTTCTCAAGTGGAAATATATCTGCACAACCAAGCAAAGTAAATTTCCTTTCTTTCCCAATAAAATCTCTTGCTTTTTTAATTTTATTTTCTTGTTTCTATGTTTTTACGAGGTTGTAATTGATCAAGGGGTCCTCTTAATTAGTCTTTGATCAGGCTTTTTAGTTAGTTGTGTGCTGTTGTTTTGTTTGATCTGGAACATCATTGAATCGAGAGTTGAATTCTTTCTTTTCTGCTTTCTTATTGTTGGCACTAGCTGTTGTATTTTTTGTTTAACAACGGGCCTACAATTTGTAGGGTTCTTCTCTTAGGTTTTCTTAGCAGCTTGACTTTGCTTTTTTATCGATATTTATCTGCGGGGTGTTTATGTAGTTTGGAAAAATCTTCAATAGACAGTGATTAGATCATGGCAAAGGGCATGAAAGGTTTTAACAGAAAGAAAATTGAGATTCTTATAAAACTTACCCTTTTTATTCTTTTGAGTTTTAGTAAATTTAACTGACCTACTCCTGATTCTTATCCATAGTGTATTGCTGATTGTCCAGTCTTTATTTTCAGTGGATTTTCTCATAGTTAAGGCTCTGCTTCTGTTGTTTTCTGCATTTTAATATCATTTATCACTGATCCTTCACCCCCTTTGTCCTCTCTATTATCTCGCTGGTATCCTTCATTGTTCAAACTTTGAGAAAAATCCTTGCTTCTGCAATACGTTTCTCTTTTTTGGTTGCATCAATTGGTTTTCACTGATAATTTTTTCATGAACAAACTTCGAGAATGAGAGGAGTCTTTTTCTTCTTCAGTTAATCCCTCCTTTTTAGTTGGATCACTTCTTCTTTCTTTAGTTTTCGTTTCTGTATTGTAACTGGAGTTCCATTGAACCCGACTCATGATTTCTCTCCAACAGACCTTTTGTAATACTGAACATGGCTCTGGCATGGACATGACATAGGTTTGGAGTTCATTTCAAGAAAGTCGGGATTTTTTTTGGGAGGTTATTCAAGGTGTACATTTTGTATTGCTACAATAATTTCTTTTTTCATATTTCCTTCCGTGGTAATGCCCGGCTGTCAACCAATGACGACGACGACTTATGAAGGGGAACAACATATCATTGCTGCAGCTCAGCATATTTTGAAGTTATTGGGAGAAAATAAGAACCTGACTGGTGACTTTAGACGAGCCCTCACAGAACTGGACTCCCATTTGTCTGCAATGACTATAATTAATGAAAGCAAGAGATGGGGATTTGCTGAGGTTGAGGAGCAGCTGAAATGTGCTGAGAGAAAGGTCATGCGTTGGGAGTCTAATCCATCTCTGATATGGGATTCTGGACCCGCAGAGGCTTCTGAGTACATACAAGCCGTTAATGAAATTCACACGGTGATGGAAACTTTAGGTGGCTTGCCCATGAATGACCATGGGAGGCCGAAGGAACTTGCTTTCCGAGCTCAGCGTGTTCAGCAGATAGCAATGTCAAGGCTTGAGGAAGAGCTCTACCACATTCTTGTTCAACATAAGCAATCCTTTGAGTCGAAGAACATTTATTTTCCCCCAAGTGTTGATTTTTTCTATGATGAGTCGTTTGTTTCGGTAGAGGATGAAATAGTCGAGGATACATCACAGAGAGACAACAGTGGAAGAGAATCTACTGAATATACAGTAGATTTGATTGATCCACTTGTGATTCCTGACATCAAGTCCATTGCTAGTGTTATGTTTGCTTCTGGTTATGATAGGGAATTCTGTGAGGCTTTCATTGGCAACCGTAAAGAAGCATTGGATGAGCATTTGTCCAACCTTGAAATTCAGAAACTCAGCATCGATGATGTATTAAAACTAGAATGGGATACCTTGAGTTGTGAAATTAAGAAATGGGTGAGGGCTGTGAAAATCATCATTCGGGTCTATCTTGCTAGTGAGAAACGGTTTTGCAACCAGATATTAGGGGATTTTGGTTCCCTCGATTCATATTGCTTTGTTGAGATCTCAAGGGCTTCAGTTTTGTACCTATTGAGTTTTGGTGAAGCCATAGCAATGGGACCCTATAATCCTGAAAAGTTGTTTCGCTTTCTTGACATGTACGAGGTTCTGGCAGATCTTCACCTTGATATGGAAGCTTTATTCTCTGAAGTGGCCAATTCTTATGTTACGAGCGAGTTCCATGACCTTCTTAGGAGATTGGGTGAATCTGCAAGTACCACTTTTTTTAAATTTGGGAATGCCATTGCATTGGATGCCTCCATACACCCTTTCCGCAGAGGTGAAATTCATCCCCTCACTAGGTATGTGATGAATTACATCAAGACCCTCACTGCATACTGTGATACTCTCAATTTGCTTCTCAATGACCAAGATGTAGATGATCCAAATCCTGTTCTTGAGACGGATAATGGGCAGGACATTTGTACTTCTACTTTTAGTCCCATGGGTTGCCACCTTAGGTCAATTACATCTACTCTAGAATCGAATCTTATTTGCAAATCCAAATTATACAAGGATGGTTCTTTAGGGCATATTTTCTTAATGAACAACATCCATTACATGGTCCAGAAGGTCAAGGGCTCCGAACTCAGGCTTTTCTTTGGAGATGAATGGATCAGAAAGCATAATGGGAAGTTTCAGCAGCATGCAACAAGCTATGAGAGAGCCACATGGAGTGTTGTTGTTTCTTTGCTTAGAGATGATGGAAGGACTTCTCTGAAAGAAAGGTGCAGGAGATTCAGTAATGCTTTCGACGATGTGTACAAAATTCAGACACAGTGGCGTGTTCCAGATCTTCATCTTCGGGAAGATTTGCAAATTTCTACTTCACAGAAAGTAATCCCAGCTTATCGAGCTTTCCTTGGAATAAACGACAAAAGTGGTAGCGACAAGTACATCAAGTACACTTCTGATGATATGGAGAAAATGCTTTTGGATCTTTTTGTAGGATCACCAAGGTCATTACGCAATTCACACAGGTGGTGAAGCCTCAATGATTTGAGTTTCGGCTTTTCTTTTCTTTTTGTAACTTTCTTCCCGTGATTATACATACCATGATTGTCTTAGATGCATATGTAAATTATCACCTGCCCTGTCAATGGTTCTCGATCAAATCTTGGTCGAGTTTTGTATGCAACTTTCTTCAAAATCAGAGGTCATTCGTCATCCATATCTCCCAAGTGCTTGTGCGCGCGCAGCTGTTGCACTGTGGTTTTGTTTAAGCAAGATTTTCTAGGTGTTGTGCATGTGCAGCAGCTGCTTGCTTTGAAGCAAGAATCCTGTATGTGAACTCTGTAACCATAGGACCAGATCCTTGGTTCCTGTACGTGCATGCATCCAGACATAATTAACGACCTTAAATTTATGAGTACATTAATTGATTCATGTCCTCAAGGCAGGTCAGAATTGTACAGTACAGGACAACCTCGTAAAGGCCAGTGAAAAGGTCGGCTTCTCATGTCACCCAGATGTTAGTGACTAGAACTAATACAGTGCTGACGGTTCTCTCTTCAATTAAAGATCATGCACCAGTTGGGTAGTGTGTAATAAGAGTGAAAGTGTTGATGATGGAGTTGTTTATTCAATGCATATGAAAATAGTTGACTAGAAAAAAAAGAAAAAAAAATCATTACTGTACAAAGGCCGGCTTCCAGATGTTAATGTTGACAAATTCTACGCGGTGTTCCTGTATGGTGAAGATGCCTCGGCTTGGCTGACCTGAAACAGTTTGAAAAGCTCTAACTGGTGCTGGACAAAACTCTTGGATCAGGCTGGGCTTATCTAAGTCTCGATTACCTTGTCAGAGGCCGAGGCTTAGAGAAAATCAGATTTGTCTACTGCACATTTGTCGTTCCCGTCATCCAAGGGAGGTGGAGAGGCATCCCAAACTCGAAACCTCCAGTGAGTCCTAAACATTCTTTATTAGTTAAGCCACCACGCAGTTGGTCTTCGGTGACATCAATCATCGTTAGAGCCAGACTATGAATCTCCTGACTTAAGTTACAGAAACAAAACGAACATAATTTATTGTATTTTGGGTTTTTTTCTTTTCTTTTTTGACACACTGGAGGGAGCTTTGGTTTAAAACTGGGTTTAATAACATGTTTGTTTAGGTGTTCTCAGATCAAAATAAAAATGAGTTTTTGAAGTTTTTTCAACCATTAGAGACGGTTGAAATCTGGGTTAGAAGATGACGAGTCTTCTGAACTTTAAAAATTATGTTCATCAAGAAGAAAAACCGTAGGCACAGATGAACCTAGCCTTCCAAGTTCCAACCCCATGACACCTAGTCTATTTTTAAGCAAACATTAGTCCTTTTATTTTATTTTATAATGGAATAATCTTTAAATACATTTATTAAAATAATATTTAAATAACTATTCGCAATAATTTTCAAGAGAATTAAAGCTTTTTATGGTAACATCAACAATTAAAAGTCAATAATAAAGAACACCAACCTTATCCATCCAGAACATCTAGAAAATCTCAGTATTTTCTGGAGAAAATCACAAACAAATAGGAAAATTATATAGTTACTAGTATAAGCAATTAAGTTTTACAAATTTTTAGGTTGTGTTTAGTTTTTTACTCTAATAAGAAGAAAAAAATGAGATATAGAAACTCTACTTATGAAAATTGAGACAAAAATATTCTATCTAAAAAAATAATTTTTAAACCAATTTTTTATTCTTCTAAAAATAAAAAGGAGAGAGATGGAGATAGAGA
>Ga0325403_1005117_pt1 | contig 12313 bp, 10 predicted proteins | sample PopdelMetagenome_19_FD_205665 | JGI IMG/M metagenome (GOLD analysis project Ga0325403, IMG submission 205665) | Populus deltoides microbial communities from Bellville, Georgia, United States - Xylem-PdKOR-R4 | ecosystem: Host-associated > Plants > Phyllosphere > Stem > Wood/Secondary xylem...
CTGAACCTATGTAGAATCTATCCGGTGGCCACCTTCACAGAGATAAATTGAAATAATCTGGTGAACAGAAAGTGCTTTGCAGACAATAACCTAGAATTTCAACAAGTGTTTCACAGATTTTCTTTTTACCACAACAGTGTTTCTCCAACTATAACTTCATAAGACTTCAAAGTTAAACCACCTAGAACTAAAATGCAAAAAAAAAAAAAAAAATCATTGTCAAAGCTGCGAAAAGCTTTCCATCCAAAAAAACACCGGCATTCAAAGATTTTTCTTTCTTGAGATTTTGCTGTTGTCTTTAATTTTGCAGAACTTTTGAAGATCGAGATCCATAAGGTTGTCATCTTAGGGACAGCTAGCCCGGCCCTTTGATTTTGATAGAAGATCCAATGAAGATAATCCAAATTGATTAAAGTTAAGTTTCGGAAGTTGCGGGATAACAAGGTAATCAAGAATGTATCAAGTTTCCTTGATGTTTCCTAGAGTTGTTTTCCATCTAAGGGTTCCACATGTGATGATAGAATTAGCCATACTACACAAATAACGATGCGGATTGTCATAACCTAATTTTTGACCTATTTTAATTATTATTATTATTTTATTTACTGAAAAAAATTGATGATGAAAAAAAATAATAATAATAATGATAGAAAAATAAGTAAAATAAAATAAATGAAGAATGAATTAAAATTTGGGTTAAGGGCAACATGATTGGAAGTTTTGGGGTTTAATTAAACTTTGGAATTAATCTAATCAATCCAATCAAGGGTTTAATTGGAGAATTAATAAAGTTTTGAGACTTAATTAAGCTTGGAATTAATTTAATTAATCCAATTAAGGGTTTAATTGGAGAATTGATAAGTTTTGAGACTTAATTGATCTTAGAATTAATTTAATTAATCCAATTAAGGGTTTAATTGGAGAATTGATAAGTTTTGAGACTTAAATGGACTTGGATTTAATTAAATTAATGAAATCAGGGACTTAATTGAAAAATTATCAAAGTATAGGGCTGATTGGGGTCCAAATTGCAAACATTAAAACCCAAGGACCAGCTCGAAAATGGCGCGGAAATGCAAGGATCCAATTACGTTTTAACCAGGGGCTTGGTTGCAAAATTATAAGAATCCAGGGACCAAATTGAAAGCAGCCTTTAGAGCTACCATTAAAGGCAGAGGCGTTTCATCCGTTGGCAGCAGCTTACTCATCGAAGGCTGCTGTTACCACCAGTTCTGGCCTTATAAAAGGAAAGAGGAGTGAACCGACGATGGGGGCAGAAAGGGGGAGAACAGGGGGACTGCAGGAAGAAGAAAAAAAAGAAGAAGAAGAGCAGACTTGCATTCCTCTGTTTCTTCTCAAAGAAACAGAGGAGGCTAAAGAAACCAAACAAAAGGAAGTAAACAGAGAGCTAAAACAGAGGGACGGAGAGACTGGGAATAGAGCAAGACAGAGGGAAGAAACCCAGCAAAACCAGAGCAAAAGAGACGCAAAGAACAAAAAAAAAACCAAACAAAAGGAAGTAAACAGAGAGCTAAACCCATCTTTGGTTTAGTCCCAGAATTCAATCACAACATCCGAACAGAAGAGGAAAGCAGAGGAGAGCATAGGAGAGCAGAGAGTAAGTAAAAAAACCCAACAAACAGAAACACAAGAACAAAGGAGAAGAGACTGAGAGGAGGAGGAAGGGAGAATTCTCCAGGAGTGCCCGAACTGTTGTTGTCGCCTGCGCCTTCGAATCGCCAGGTAAGGCTTTCCTTTTATCTTCGTTTATGTACATTTCATTTTGTAGAGAAGAGAACGAGGCGAAGGTAATTTAATTACCTTTGCCCTGTGCAGCGCACGCATGGTTTGAACCACGCGTGCCTGCAGCCCAGCCGGGTCACTGGCTTGGGCCAGTGACCAGGCCGGGCCGGCTGGGTCCAGCCCAGCCCATGTGGGTTGAGCTGGGCCCAGCCCCAAAAAAATAAAAAAATAAAAAATAAAAAAAATAGAAAGTGTAGAAATAAAAATTTTGCATGTCTTAGAAACAATATATTTTTTTCAATTTATTCACTGATATCAGAATCAGGAATAAAAAAGGGAAAGAAAAGAAAATATACTGTTTTTTTTTTTGTAGCTACGAATTTTTACCAACGCTAGAGTTGGAATTATTTGTAGTGGAATTTTTACCAACGCCAGAGTTGGAATTATTCGGGGCGGAATTTTTACCAACGCCAGAGTTGGAATTATTCGCGATCGAATATTCACTGGCGCCAGAGTTAGGAATATTATAAACAAATCATCATAGCATAAGCGAATAAATGTTTAGCAATTTAAGACAAAATCAGCAATGCAGTCTGCCTCAGGCAGAACGTTTAAGGGGTGATAATATCTTTCCTTTTACGTAACCAGTCCCAAACCATAGAATCTCTGTTGACCAGTTAAGGTTTCTAGTGACCATAATATTAGGTGGCGACTCCTTAAACAAGACATTTTCCCTAAAAGGACAAGATGTCAGAAATCTGTTCTTTTTTCCATAATTCAAGAGAATTAATTTGCGGGCCGCAGCGATGTCGGGTGCGACACAGATATCGATCCTTCTTGCAGTTCGTTGAAATTGAACAGCGAAGAAAGCCTGATTTTTTTTATGAAGGGCACAATCAAGTTTTAGCGGAAAGGAATTCCCTCAAGGACCAGTTATCTGAAGCTAATAGGAAAATAGCTGACCTTGAGAACAAGGCCAGAGTTTTCGAAGTTCAAGGAATACAATAATTCCTTAATTACCAAGTGTCTCATGGTAAAAAGGAAAAAGATGATGGCAAAGATGAAGAAATAGAGCTCCTCGAGGGCGAGCTAGGAATAAAAATCTCCCTTACAGATCAACAATCCGTCGGTGAAAAGGTAATAAAGCGGTTTGAGTACCACATGCAATCAAAAGACGAGAAAATACGACTGCTTAAGTATGAGCTAGCCACGAAAGATGAAGAAATGCAACGTCTTAAGAGCCAACAAGATCGAAGAGAGGTGGAATATGGCAGGCTGAGGAATACCATGCAGACTGCTTATACCGATATGGTGAACACAGCTACCACTCTTGACAAACCTTTTAAATTTAGAGCGAGAAATCCTCCGGAGAAAGGTATTGCTAATTACATGTATAAAGAAAAAGACCTCATTGGAGCTATATCATCGGCTGAAGGTTTTATGAAGGAGCAAAATAATCAGAAATTACTTTTCTAGGTGGACTGATTATTATTTTATGGTTTAATTTTCTTTATATAAAATAAAATCAATGGGATTCTAAGAATAATTTTTTTATATATTTTTAATGCATTATTTTTATTTGTGTTGGATTCTTAAAAAAGATATTAATGTGCTAAGTAAAAGAAAATGAATCATTAATGTAAAGTTCATTGAGCTATATTTTGTTGGTTTGAATCATTTATTTACAGTTTGCACCTTATGAATCCAAATCAAAACCGAAACAAATCAAAATAATACCAAAATTGGTGGAAACAAACTAAATTGAATAATACATTAGTTTTAGATACTTTTATATTTTATTTTTAGATATTATTATGCTTTTACAAGTTTTAGATATTGTCTATTACACACTATGAATCTCAACAAGTGAATCAATAAGAAATTGTAGGCTTTGTATAAACTAAAATAAATAATGAGTCAAACAATAGAAAGTCAGACCTTTTTTTTAATTTTGAAGTCTTGTTTCTTGTTAAATCATATCTTAGACAAGTTATGAGATTTTCTAAAGAGAAATCACATATAATATTGTAAACTTGTTTAAAAATCTATAGTATTTAATTAGGCATAAACACATGACGGATCAGACTTTAAAGTATAGTTTGTCACTCTTATCCATAAAAATATCCTTATAGAATAAGAATTTACAAACTTTTGTCCCATGATAGATATAGGATAGACATGCGTGTGATGGGACTTAAAGAATATGCTGTTAGGTTTTTTTTTTACACTGAATTTAGGTGTATCTGGTATGTTAGAATGCAGTTAAGTGGAAGTGCAACAGACAGTCTATTATTCCTAGTAATATGTATGGTTTTTCATTTTCAAAATTGGAGCTTTTCTATATTCCTTCTTTTGAAGATTGCACTTATCCTCTTCTGTAGTTTTTTTGTTTGCACTTTTGAAATTGGAGTAGAACTTTTTAATGAAATAGTAAAATGCTTGTTGGCTCAATAATGTGAGAACAAGACCAACAAGAAACATTTAATTAAAAACAAATTACGATTCCTATTGAACTTTCGACTCAAACATATGTTAAAGCCCTTTCTTTTGTACTTTATAATGCCACAGAAGCAAGCTCCAGTCGCTTGAAAAACAAAAAAGACAGTGACCACTTAATTTTTATTTCCATAGGCCTGATCTAGTGAACATGCTGCAGGGGCTATTCTCTTATGTTGTTCGTATGCTAATTTTATCGTGGTAATATGCAACCAAACTAGGTTCTGGTTGCACGTTATCTGGTCTTTGTTGATAACTTTGCACCTTGGTAGTTTGATATTTCATTGGAAATGCAATACATTGCGACTTTTTTGCTGTTTTTGAAGGCCCGGGCCATTAATTGCACACCTTTTGTTTTCTACAGCTGCTTTCCACTGATGTTTCTGCAAACAAAAACACAGATCCAACTCTTGTGAACTTGCTCAAGGTAACCAAAGCTTCTCTAACTATTTTGGAATGGTTTCTTAATTGAAATCAACAGACCATGATTTGCATAAATTGCTATAGTCCTGCCTGTTTGTGTTCTAATACTCAGCATTCCTACTCTGAATAGGTTTCTTATACCGAGTCCAATTTTTCCATGGCATTTCCTTATGTTGCTGCTTCAGAGGAGGCAATGGAGAATTCATTGGTTTCTGGGCTTGCAGAAGCTTGTGGGCAGGATTTTGGAATCGGTGATGTTGCTTTTTCAGAGTCATGTTCTGTAGAGGGTGAAAACTTTCAAAAGCTTGCAAACCTGCACGCCATCAATGTAAATGAAATTGAAATGTTTGATGACACTAGCTATGGAATTTTGGTGGTGTATGATAGGCCTCCTACTTTCTTGACCATTAAAAACGTGCAAGACTATCTGGCTTCAAGTATGGAGAAGAGGCCTAGTGGCCATACTGACCTGTTTGTATTCTGTTAATAGCATATTAGTGATATTTTCATGCTTTTCTGAAAACTAGATGAAAATGGCAAACAAAATCAAAGGGATCCAGATAAGCACTTGAACAAATAAAAAAACAAAGACAAACAGTAAAAGAATTGTATATATAAATAAAGAAACAATTGCACTTTTACATCTCTATTGAACCCATTATAGTTTTTCATCTCTGTTGAAATGCGTTGCTGCAAGTAGTGCAGGGGTGTTGCTGGGGAAAACGGTGTTGGAGTACGCTGTGGGTGGAGGTTGCATTATTGGTGGCATGACTGGCAGTGGCTGTAGATCTTGCTTAAAGAGATAGCAGATTTGTTGTTTTTGGTTATGGATTGAAAGCACGAGAAAAGAACCGGATTTTGTTAGAAAAAAAGGCTCTTTTGTGTCCCGTACCAAAACCATCGAGTTATTCAATGACGTGCATTGCTTTTTAAAAAAGAAAAGAACATGATGTTTTTAGAGTAGTTTTCACTGGTTTGCTAATTAAAAAGAGGTTTTGGTATGGGCTAATGAAATAGATTTTGTTGGATCAGTCTGAATAGTAAAGAGGTTGGAGATTGTGATTTCTATCCCATGAGAGGAGGAAGAAATTGGACTTTGGGGACTTCGCATGATTTTTCAATTTTAGATTTTCAGATCTGCAGTTGTGCAAATCACTAGGAGATTAAGCTCTTCTCATGTGTCAAGTTGAATAAAGAAATGCAGCCTCAACCAAATAAATCGATTTGCACCACCGCTGATGGCTCATAATGTGCTAATCCGCGAGCAGCAAGTATTTCCAAACTGAATAAAATTCTTACTTAAATACTAAACTTAGGAGAGAGAGAAAACAAGATTAAATTTAAAGAAGAAAACAAGCCACTGGATCATAATCTTAATGGGGGACCCAAATAGTGGGCCCACTAATCCACTGGCTCGTGTATTTTTGAAGTTTTTTATTCATATTCAGCATTACTCTAATAGAGAATAAATAAGAATAGTATAGATATTTGAATTTTTCTTCTTAAAATCTTTTTCTTTATTAAAAACTGTTGTGTAATATATATTATGTTTCTTCTTTTCATAATATACTAACACTCAAACAAACTGACTTTAATAATTTGGCTTTGACTGGCCATTTTATTTATGTAGGGGTTTATTGAAATTGATGAATTTAAGGTTTGATGGAAAATGATGCATGTCATAGAGGCATAATTGACGATAGATTTTATCGATTGAAATTGATGAATTTAAGGTTTAATGGAAAATGATGCATGTCATAGGGGCATAATAGACGCTAGATTTTATCGATTGAAATTGATGAATTTAAAGTTTGATTGACCAGGTTATTTATATAGGGGCTTAGTTCATGAATTTTCGATAACGCAAGGACATACTTGTGAATTCAACCAACTTTAAAACATCCTACTTTGCATGGAATTTATTGCAATGGGTTACTGTGAAATGTTGTGGCTGTCTGATTGTGTACTTCATCTTTATTACAATCCTAAATCATACAATGAACTGAGTGTCGATTATTAGGTCCTCTTTCTTAGATGTATTTAGATGTGATTATTAGGTCCTCCTCTCACTAAGTTTTGAACAGAATAGTTTTAATATGATCAAGTGAAGTTCACATAGTACAATTTATGTGTATGCTCATTTGCCATGTTACAGATTTCAAAGGCTGAATTTTTCACTATGATTTGTCAAAGGCTTCTTAGTTCCTAATTTTCCTATACTTTTTAGGTGTATAAAAGTCCTTCAAGGACCCACCATATTCCCATAGAGCATTAGTACAGATGTAAGGGATATTTATCCCTCATTAAATGCTACTAGGGTAAGATTACATATTTTAGGTGTATAAAAGTCTAAGGACCCACCATATTCCTATCAAACATTAATGCAGATGTAAGGAATATTTATCCCTCATTAAATGTTATTAGAGTAATTACATTGCAGGCTCTCCTCTTCATAAAATAACAAGACTCATAGGCTATAAATATATCATGAGACCTTCAAAACAAAAGTTCACAATCTTCATTCTTTACTGCATATATATTTTTAGAGCATCTCTCTCTAGAATATAATTGAATTTTCTCTTTTTCTAAAAGATATTTATTAAAGAATCGGAAAGTCCCCACCTCCACTAAAAGGAAGGAGGCAATGGCTGAACTAGGAGAAAGATAGTCATGAGCTCACTGATTCAATGCCGACTTCAAACAACTCAAGCAGTAGTAGCCCCTGAAGACGAGATCAATTTATTACAATGCTTACCTTTCTGCAGACCACCATACGTCCACTCTTTCAGATTGTAGGTGTCGCTTCTGAGAGCATCTGGGCCTCCTTTGTCTGTGTTAGTTCTTTTTTTTTTTTTTCAAGGTCCTTTACTGTAGAGATGAACTCGTTTTTGTTCTAAAAGAAAAAAATAGTTGTAATAATCTCTTTTGCTTGCAATAGCTTAGTAGAAGTGGTGTAGGAATTGTTCGTACTTCTTTCACGGTATAACTACAGTTTTGCCCTTTATAAAAAAATAATTGGCTTGTTATTAGGGTAATATGGTTTTTTCTATATAGATTATAAAGACTATATTTATCAAATTTAATTTATTTTTTATATTATAAATCAATAGTTTTCAACGACATATATTTTAAAAAAACATTATAATATTACATAGATCCAAATTAATAAAACAAATTAAAGACTAAAAAAATTAAAGACTTCATATATATATATATAGACAGAGAGAGAGAGGGAGGGAGAACAAATTAAGCTCTCTCACTATTGCTCCGGTCAATAATGTCATCGTCAGAAACGAGGTCACCGTTGTCATTACTGTTTCGAAGACGGTCGAGTGGAGATGTCACTAAGAATTTAGCCTCAGTTTCAAGCAGCCTTAATTTTACCAGCTTTTGGAATTGATGTTGATGATGGTTACTTGCACCTGAAGAAATATGTTATTGCTCCTTATGATAGAAGATACCGGTGAGTTCTTCTCTTCTCCGGCACAATTTAAATACTCTTCCATCCATAACAGTTATTTAGGTTCTTGTTCATGAATATAATGCTTCCATATATTTATTTTTTTTTCAGCAGAAAAATCATATATTTACAAATTGATATTGCTATGAAGGGATACTTCCATGTTCAGCCACGTGTATGTTTTAACTGTTGTGCATGACTGCTAATTTTAATTTGAAACAGAAATAAATGAATGAAAACAGCATTAGAAATAATTAGAAAGAATTATAATTTTACTTTGAATATTGAAGTTCATGTGCATATACTAGCTGTAAAAAAATAATTTCTTATAAATATATTAATTTGTTGGAAACTTGATTGGAAATAAATTAAGTCTCCACGCATAAAAATATGCTAAAATATACTCTCATTTAAAAAAGAAAAAATAAACAACCTCGAGTTTGTAAAGATATCATTTATATTTATAGATGAGTGTGTAAGAAATTCTAAAAGTGATAAATTCATTTTTGTGCCATATTTTAATAAAGTTAATGCATCAATAAATATATATACTATATTGATTTAAATGGGTTTTTTTTATTATTAACATTGTGTGGCTTATTATATTCATTGTATTAAATAAATCCCCAAAAGACTTGATATACGAGACACGAGTCATAGTACATTGAGATGTGTCCATAAAAAAAATTAAGCCAAAATTAAGGTAATAAAACGAATAAAAGAAAATTAATTTAATGATTTGTGACATGTAAAAATGCTACAAATATATTTATCTTAATTATTTTATCGAATTATTATATAAATGATTCGTGACAAGAATTAATTTAATGTTAATGTTAATGTTAATGTTAATGTTAATGAGATGAAGGTGGTGGCAAACGTTCCTTGTGGTGTTGGTGGTGTACTCAGCATGGGCATCTCCTTTTGAGCTTGCATTTAAGAAAGCGCTACCGGAGGATTTCTGCCCGTCGATTTGGTGGTTGATGCCTTCTTTGCCGCCGATATTGTCCTAACTTTCTTTGTTGCTTATTTGGACAATACAACCTTTCTTCTTGTGGATGATCACAAGAAAATTGCACTACGGTATGATTCCAAAACACAACAAGACATACTGTGTGGATTCTAACGGCGGGGTTGTTATCTTCTATGGGTTCCTTAAAAGGATCTCAATTTTTTTCTAAGCCTATAGGTCGTGTAAGTCTTAGAGAGACAAATCATTTAAGCTAAAAAGATTGTGAAGAGAAATTATTTAGCTCCAAGATCCATAGAAGATCTACTTTGATACATATTTACAGCATAAAATATGAGCATGAGGACATCCATTGCAAAATAAATCATGAAATAAATTCATCCTAAAATTAAGATTGATTTAAAGATTTATTGCTAAATAAAAGTTTTTTAACATTTATTCTTTAATAATAAATTTGTTTCTTACTTCAAAAAAAAAACTCTAAACGTGCAACCCTTCTTGCATGTTTTCTCAAATATATCGCTAGGTTATTGTTCCCTATGGACATAGAGTCGACTCTGCCATTCCACATCATACACAGAATCTTTACTGGCAAAATGCACGAAGGAGAGGTCTTCGGTTTTCTCAATCTGCTTCGACTTTAGCGACTCAGGCATGTCGGTGAACTCTTTAAAAGGTAAATTTCACTATAGTTTAATAGAAAAAGGATGTATTCATTCTCTCTACTAATCATTAACAACATATCTTTTACAGGCCGGAGAAAAACACACGCTTCAACTATTTCTGGACAAGATTATTTAAACTAACCAATGTAATTGTCAATTCCTTCTCATCCCTGTAACAACTTTCAGATTTATAACATTTTTGTTTTTACAATAGAAACCACGTTTTACAATATTTTTTAAAAAAATTATTTGCAATTATTATTATTTTTGTATTTTTATATCGTTTTGATATACTAATATCAAAAATAATTTTTTTAAAAAAAATATTATTTTCATGCATTTCAAAGCAAAAAAACATTTTAAAAAGCAACTATTATCACACTACTTTAATTACTTTCCTAGCAGTGAAACAAGATTCAACATCACCTGGCAGGTCAACTTAACAATCCAAGTTAACCCACCAACCCGGCCCGAACTAAGTCAGTGGAAAAACCAAAGGTTTTTTTTTAAAAAAAAATCAAATCTTGAATTGACCTACTGATATGCATGTGAGTCAACTCACCTTACCGATGATCTAAACCTTATGCTGGATCAACTCATGGGTCAAGTCTTATAACCATGCTTCCTAGTTCCTATGCCCTGCACCACAGCAGTACTTGACTCGAGTGAATCCATGGCAGGTTACACTATTTGTGGTTCACTCGGCAGGATGTATCTACTACTGGATTGCTGTCCATCATGACACAGAAGGTAATACTTGGATTGGAAAGCACGTTGAAGATTTCGAACAAAGAAGCATCTGGTTGGGCTACACGTATTCCATTTATTGGTCCATTGTTACCCTAACCACTGTCGGCTACGGAGACTTGCATGCAGAAAACACGGGAGAGAAGGTTTTTAACATGTTTTACATGCTATTCAACATTGGCCTCACAACTTATATAATCGGAAACATGACGAACCTTGTTGTCCGTTCCGCAGTTCATACTTTTGCTATGGTAATTCTCTTCTACCCTGCAGGACGTGCTGTTGAACAATCTACGGCTAGAACAATATCCAACAGAACACAACCAGACAGTAGACAGTGTTAGTTATAATCTACTAATGTTTGGTGTCTCGCAGAGGAATGCCATCGATCAGATATTAAGATATGCAAGCAAGAATAGACTCCCAGAAGGATTGAGAAAGCAAATGCTAGCACACATGCAACTCAAGTTCAAGACAGCAGAGTTGCAGCAAGAGGAGGTGTGGAGAACTTACCAAAAGCAATCAGATCTAGCATTGCTCAACATCTTTTCCATAGCATCGTTGCAAAAACCTACCTTTTCAAAGGAGTATCTGCAGACCTTATTACCCAGTTGGTAAATGTCCTATACTCTCCGTGAAACTTTTATCAGTCAAGACATTGATATCATTATTGTGGTATTAAGACAAAAGGGAGATTATGATCAGACTGGTAATTATGATTGACACCGACAACCAAAATGCTAACTCTGGACCCACCTGTGCTTACTTCTTCCAGGCATCAGAAATGAAAGCAGAATATTTTCCTCCTAAGGTTGAAATTATTTTACAAAACGAGATTCCGACAGAGTTTTACGTCTTAGTAACTGGAGCAGTGGTATGCCACCCCTCCCATCTCTCTCTCTCAGTGTAAGATGTAAAATCTTAATTATGTCTCAAACTGCAGGACGTGCTGGTGTCCAGGAATGGAACAGAGCAGGTACTTCCAAATACGTGCATCAAAACATCAATCCTGAAATAAATTTGATTTTCTAATACCAAATACTCAAGATATAAATTTGCTGATAATTATATAGCTAAGATATGTAATTGATTGAATGACCAGTACAGCAAGGACATCCCAAGCATGATGCATATTCTACATAAAAGGTTTTTCTCTATAAAGGAATTAGTGCATATAAGGACAGCTAGTTAGGCCATTCTGGTGATAGAGATGAAAGAGGAAAGTTATTACAGATGATTATAAAGAGGATTCATCATGCACGTACGTAGCCAAAGACTCAGCAAGTACGCTTTTATTATGCATCTACATCACACTAATTATCATAATCAGTTAGGTTCTATTCTTTTGATTTGAAAAATTAGTTGTTTGGATAAGATTCAGGAACTTTTCTGACACAGATCTATTTAACAAAGAATTCATGACGTAGAATCACGCATAAGGTTTAATGTAAAACTTCACTTTGTCCGGAGAGCAGCAGCTAAGGATGCAAATCCCTGAAAGATAATGCCTCAATCGTGTCTCGTATCCTGTGGCAGCAAATCAACAAAAACGTTCAAGAAATCCCTATAAATAAAGTCCAAGACTCAATATCAGAAAACAAATTTCAGTCCTACTTGACCTGGGAAATAATACGAGAAAGACAAAAAAATATGGCGAAGCAAATATAATAAAAGCATAATGATGTTTATGGCCACAAGAAAAGAAAGAGACTGCTTCTTCAGTTATCTCTGCACCTCATCTATTCTAGTATTACAAATTTCTTGAATTCAAAGAAATAGGATAACATAGGCAAACTAATGTAAGCAATC
>Ga0325403_1005118_pt1 | contig 12310 bp, 9 predicted proteins | sample PopdelMetagenome_19_FD_205665 | JGI IMG/M metagenome (GOLD analysis project Ga0325403, IMG submission 205665) | Populus deltoides microbial communities from Bellville, Georgia, United States - Xylem-PdKOR-R4 | ecosystem: Host-associated > Plants > Phyllosphere > Stem > Wood/Secondary xylem...
AAATCAACAAGATGCACATGGCAAAAGTTTCTTGAACTTGACGAAAAGGAAAATTTACAGGTTGGCAACTTAAAAAGCCAGCAAACTTTCTTGAGATTGCTAAAATGCACCAGAAATATGTCATGATCATTAAAAGCACATGTACCTCTTCCAAGGCTATAATAGTGGAAGGAACGTAATCAAGCTGTCGTGCTCCATGATTGGAGACAATGATTCCTGCAGCCCCATTCTGTACGGCTAGCCTTGCTGCAATGAAAAAAAAATAAAATGGGAGAGAGAAGATGGAAGAAGGTTTGGAGGCCCATAAATAGGGTTAGAGGCAAGATGAATATTTTCATTAAATCATTCATTACAGTTTAGTATTGGTGGGTGGGGAAAGGATGGACTAGTTTGCTTACCATCCTCAGCAGTGAGTACACCCTTCAATAGAATCGGCAATGATGTGATTGTCTGAAGCCACTTCACGTCCTGTCGAAATGGTCAATAATATTTTATTAAAGTATATCATCTCTGCAATATTACAGTCCAAGTCTGAAATCTGTAAAAATCCATACATGAACTTACCTTCCAGCTAAGTGACCGATCAATTTGTTCAGCAACATACGATGCTAGTCCAGAGTCATCAGTCTGCATGGTCAGCTCAACGATCACATTAATGAACAAATTATTAAAACAAATGGAAGTAACTAGTAGACTGAAATTAGCCAGTATTACATGTAACAAACCTTATCCATCTTGCCAAGGTCTAAGCCCTCAAAGTTCTTCAAAGTCAAATATGGTGGCATTGTAAATCTGCAAGGGTTAACATTAAAGAAAATTACATACATTCTACAAAACAGTAAACTGAATTTATTTTCTCCTTTCATTGGCATGCTTTTCATTAACCAGGAAAAAAAGTCATAAAAAAGAAAGTTTCTTTCTATTTTCTAATACGCTTAAATTGAGTTAACCTGTTTTTGATATCAGCTTCCCTACGGCCAAGTCTTGGAGTATCCACAGTGAGGGCAATTGCCTTGAAACCAGCCCTCTCAGCTCTTCTTACGAGCTGGGCAACCACATTCCTGTCTTTATGCACCTGAACAGGCAATAAATGGGTTGCTGATTTGTCATAGGTATACATAGGAAAACTCATATGAAAAACAAGTAGCTTATGGAAAAAGTAGACAAATTTTGGTTGATATCATTCTGTGAAGTTACTGCATAATATTGATATCAGAGAACATCATAATATTCATTTTAATTGAGGATTTCTTGGCAACATTATTAAACTGTGAATAATCATGAGTTACTGCATAAAATATTGTTGAATAAAATTTTGAGTGAGCTAAAGCGCTGTTGGAACAAATGGGTAAATGATACGACAATGCTAGGAAGATCAACAAAGAAACTAAAAGTTGGGGGCGGGGAACCATCTCAAACTCACATAGAGTTGGAAAAATCGGACGCCTGGCCCAGTTGAAGCAACCTCCTCAACACTAGAAGTAGCCCATGAGGATAGTGTCTGAAACAGTAAAATCATGCATAAACTAGTATAGACAGTGACAGAAAAATAAATACTGATTGCCGGAATGTTGACAAAATCAAAGAAAAGCGGGCTTTTTATTGGTTCTCTAATGAAAGCCAGTACGATCAGAAAAGGCAAATTTGCAAAAGATAAAGGATCAAACCATGATTGTGTCAGCTGCTGAAGCTGCTCTAGCTGTTGCATACTCTCCTGCATAAAAATATATACTTTTGCAATCAGAAACTATTTCTTCTTTTCTATTTATGTTGAAAAACCAGTGAAAGAAGAAAGGACAGGGGATAAGAAGAGACGAAGAAGTAATTTGTTTTTGAAGGAATCACAACAAGACATCCAATTGTTTATTGATCAGTTGAATACTAAGAGCACAGGAAATGTTGCACTATTCTCTTGAATAGCAGGGGTAAGAGCTGAGAAAATGACATTAACAAAGCTATTCTAGAGGCTAAAAGGTAAGACTATTCATGTGAATGGATCAAAGTCTGGCCTCTCATTTGTATTAGTTTTATGATTTCTCCCAAAACCACTAGAAGGCAGAAGAGCTACTGAATAGTGAAATCGACTTCCATCGAGAGAATTATCTACAGTAGCAAAAACGTCTTCCAACTCCATGTAAAGAGGACATATACCTTCTGGGTGAGCCATTTTCTGCATTGCTGTTGGCGCAATCATGATAGGCATTGAAATCTTGAAGCCCAAGACAGTTGTTGACATGTCAATCTTGCTAACATCAATAAGAATGCGTGGCCGAAATCTATTTTCAGAGGAAAAAGTGGAGAAATGAGAGAAGAACAAACAATAAACCTCAAGTCTAGAAAGAAATATATATATATATATATATATATATAGAGAGAGAGAGAGAGAGAGAGAGAGAGAGAGAGAACAAAATGCGAGAGAGATCCTGACAGATTGATTTGTAATTGTGAAGACATGGCTTACAAAATGCGAGAGAAGGCGTTCCGGTTCTCCTTAAGTGTCCACTGGTCCTCTGCACCTGATGCATAATAGTCATAAACCATCTTGGGCAGTTTCTGCCTTGCAATTTCCTGATACTCCATTACATTTGTTATCTGATCCATCTCTTCTAACTGATTGCTTGCGCTTTCTCCAAATAATCTGATCAAATTTCACACTTGACTATGAGAATCAATTTGATTTCAAAGTGTCTTCTCATATTCAGAGAATCAAAACAAATTAACACATATCACCTTGTCAAGCCACAACGAACATGATTTGTAAATACTAAAATCATGTAAATCCACCCCGAAATGAATATCAGAGAACAAAAGTGGCACACATGAAGAAAGTTAACGAGGAAACAGGAAAAATGACAATTCTACAACAGCAGAAAGAATCTCTAGGAGACCATATTCTATTCAATTAATTGCAGTAACACAGAAACAAAAGACCACAAATTCTCAGAACTAAAAGTCACAGTCAACCATATACAGGTTCTTCCTTGACTGCCTTTCCAGTTATGATGCATACAAAATTGATGAATCCTCCAAGAATTCAAAAGAACATGATTCTGCAACTTCTCATAACCTTATTATAGGTTATATACAATTAAAGGGAGTCCTTCAGAAAGTTCATATGGCTTCACAGAATCCAAGGCAACATGCGATTATTATCATATTATGGAGGTTACAAACAACAGTGTTTTTTGATCAAGTTTGTAACCTGCATGCACATAACAGAACATCGAACTGCATATCCAGCGGCAATTAGAAAAGAAAAAAAAAGATTCTCGTAACTTCCCACATCGAAAAAAACACAGAGATAACATGGCAAAGGTCATAGACAGAATTATGATCAGATAGAGATGATCATGATATTCATATCAGTAAAACTAAACTAAACATTAATACAAGAAATTATCTTGAGATTGGAAAGTGAAAAAAAAAACAAAAACAAGAAAGAGAAATGATAGAGAAGTTAACTGGTAGTTGAAAGAACAAACCTGGCCTACCTTTTCCCAACAGGAAATGAAAAGATTGCAGCTAATGTTAAGAGAGGGTGTTTCTCAAGCAGCAACCTAATAATACTTTGGTAAGATTAAATAATTGTTTTAAAACCTAGCCCGGTAGATTGGTTTTAAATCCAATTGACTCGGAGTTTGAATCTATTTTGATTAAAAAAAAAACTATCCAATTAAAACTCGAGCATTAACTAGTTTCAAATTCATAAATTTTATCAATAATTCCCAAATATTTTCAACATTTCTTAACCATGTCTTTTTGTCAACTTTTTTATAATTTATATCTAATTTGAATGTTTTATACACTAAAATGGAGTCGAATTTGAAAAACATCTGGATAAAAAGTAAATGAACGTTAACGTTTCACGTTTTCAGTCTAATATGCATGTCCATTCATTAAAATGTCATCACTTTAAAGAAATTTCGAAAAAAATCGATGATCATTGACAAAAAATATCTATTGAGAATAATTTGAAATACATTTGGGATCTAATTGAAAGACCTATAGGCTTAAGACTCAATTGAAAATGAGTGTATAAGTATAGGACTAAATTAAGGTTCTCCCAGATTAAAAAAACAATAACAAATATTAATGGGCTGGGTATTGAAAGAAAGAAAGAAATATTAAAGAATGGTAAGAGAATAAATGTATAAAGACAAACAACGTTGGACACATTGAGTCACGGATGACTACAATGTGGAATTGTGGGTTGCTTTTTCAAGATAAACATTTCATTTCTGCATAAAAACATCAGTTTCATGGAAGTAAGAGAGTTGTGCGTGGACTGTCAAGTGGAGAGCATCATTTTTTATAATACTATTATGGCTGCCAGGCTATCTGTTGGATATTACAACATATTCTATGTAGTAGTATAAATACATAATTGGTTTGTGATATGTTTTATGTGGGATCAAATTTTATTTAAATATAAAAAGTATTTAGACGTTGTTAAAGTTTTTTATAGTAAAAAAAAATTTAAAATTTCATGGGGTGACTTGATGTAATTTGATCAACTTAGAGATTACACATATAAAAATAAGGTTTGACTCAAAAAATTTCAAGATATCATTTTAGAAAAATGACATGGGCTAAAATAATCTCGTAGAAAAAAAATAAAAAAGCAGTCATTTGAGAGGTAACCTACCTTATCAATGAAAAATTTAAAGATTTTCAGAAATGGTCTACATGTTCCGGGTGACTTACATGTTGGTGTGAAAAACTCAGATATTTAAAAAAATAATCTAATTGTTCTAGATGACCTGCTCATTTATGAAATATATGAAATTGATTATAACAATGATCTTATTTTCCAGGTGACCTACTTTTTTGCAAAATACTTGAAAGTGATTTCAACCTTGGTCTCATTTCCCAGGTGACATACCCGTTTGTGAAATACATTGTAATGAGTGACCTATCCAATTGTAAAAAATATAAAGATTTTTCAGGTTGGTCTAATTCTCATGGGTGACCTATCTAAGTAAAAAATACAAAGATTTCTTAAAAATAAAAATAAAAAATTAGAAGTATTTTCAAATTTAGCCATTTCAAAGTGGTATGCCTTTTGATAGACCTTATCAAAGATTTTTCTTATGAATTTTCAGCAAAAACATATTGTTCAACAATTTGAGTTAGATGGCATATATGCATCTTTACATGATTTGAAATATAAGTCCTCATTTCTTTTCAATCTCTTTGTTGCTTGATTGGTGAGGTCTGCTATTTCTAATGAATTAGCTTCTAGCCTACTTGAGTTGGCCTATATAAGTTTTTTCCATAATATTTGCAATTTTACACAACTAAATCTTTATGATACCCATCACGACCCATCTACTTACCGAAATTTCTGTCTCGATGATCATTTTGAGAGGATCATTCATTACTCCATTGTCTCTCTACTAACAACATTTAGTGTCACTAGTTATCTTGAAAGGATCAAACTACCTTTTGTAAACAAAAATACCCCCTTGTCTTGTTACAAAAAATATTTTTTTTATTTTACTGTTAACTTAAAGATATCAAATCTCCTTCTAAATACAACATTGTCCCTTTGTACTGGTCATTACCTCTAAGTGCGCTTTGTTAGTGACTTAGACAAGTAATCGATTTGAGCAACCCTTCTCTTTTTTAGTTGTGCTTAGTTTTAGAGAATAAATCTTTATCTAGAATTAATTTTGAAATCTTGAACATCTTGCATTTTGAAAACAAAAATTATTTCGATGTGAGTTTAAAACAAATCTTGCAACTCCCTGGGAATTTTTAGAAAAAGGTATGATTTGTTCTTATGTCGGAGAGATTGAAATTTTTGAAGGTACATGATGAGGTGACCTTCCACTTTTGTGAGTTTTAAAGCAAGAGGCTTAAGTAAAAGCTTTAGGTTTTGTTTGAGAAAAAATTATCCCTTTTCTGAGTACTCGTTTTATCAGCATGAATAATAACAAGTAATTTGCTCACAATATCATGACTCCTATGAAATAATCTTTTGCATTTTTAAAACGTTATTTATTGGTCCAAATTGCTTGCTTGCTTGTTTAGAAAGAACTTTTAAAGCCACGTAATGTAAGCTATGGCTCATGACTATTAAAGAAAATGGATTTATAAAACTCAAAAAGTGTTTCAAGGTTTTAAAGACTTAGAATCATTATCACTTGCTTGATTCATTGTATCTTTCAATCTTTTTTTTCTTTTGTTGTTTTTCTTTGATTTACCCTTTTTGTTTTGGTGGGGCATTCTCATTTTGTTTAGACTATCACTTTTGCTTTTGATTTGGGCTTGCCCTCTATCATTTGAGTTTATCGGGCTCTTTTGCCTTTTGGCTTTCTCACGGCTATTTCATCAATTATTGATCATTGAAGTGTCACTTGCCCAAAGTGTGGGGTGTGATCTTAGTCAGGATTCTTGGTAATTAAAAAGGTATTTGTTTTCTGAAGGTTAATGGATGCGGGTAAAAACTTCAAAATTCTCAGGTAGTTCCTTCTTCCTCCGCTCTCCACATGTAACATTGGCCTTCCTTTTCCATTTATAGGGTTAATCTGAAATCTTTCCCACAAAATTCATCACTTATCTCCTAGGATGAAGATAACTACAACTTAAGTTTGTTCTGCGTTTCGGTGGGAAGAAAACATCAAGAATCCTGTCATTATTGGACTATTGATGATGGATCTTCTTCACATCAGATGATAATCGTGGGGGCAAAGAAAACTGAACCACCTAGTGGGATTTGTGATAGACAATCTGGTTTATAATTTGGGTCAAATTTGGTGCGATTTAGTAGGAAGATTGGGTCTAACCAAAGCCGTTTTGGTGACTTCTCATGCAGCTTTCCATAGTTCTAAAGGAAAAAAATAAATAGTTATTAAACAACAGGTCATCCGGGTTCTTAGGTTAAATTAGCTATTTTTTAATTTGCCCCCTGAAATTTTGAAACCTTACAATCAATCCTAAAATTGTCCTTATCATTGAGAAATGTTTTTAATTTCACCCCTAGAGTTATGCAATTGGACTATTGGATTTCTGCATTACTTAAAAATTGGTCATTGGTTTTAAATTTCTTCATTTCAATCCTTAATTGATTATTTAAACTTTTAATTCATTCAAATTTACCCTTGATAAAGTCAATTAAACCTTTTAGAGTCTCAACGCCTATTCATTTCGGTCCCTGGAATTTTATTCCTTGCAATTTTGACCCAAATTGATTCCTGATACTTCTTCAACTAAACCCCTGATTGCATTAATTAAACCAATCCAAAGTTCAATTAAATCCCTAGACTTATCAATTATTCCAATTTAGGTCAAATTGACTTCCAAACTTTACAATTTTGTCCTTGTTAGTCCTTAAACCTTCAATTTGTTATCTTGACCACATTCTCAAATCATTTTCCAATGTTTCTTCAACAAGATTCTAAATTGTCCATCCATCGGTCGTTCTAAATAATTGTGCATGCTTGATTAATATGGAGTTTATTATTATTATTTATTTTTAAATGAGAAATTTCAAAGAAACCTAAAATTAGGTTATGAATGATCATAATATTCATATCAATAAAACTAAACTAAACATTAATACAAGAAATTATCTTGAGAATGGAAAGTAAAAAAAAAACAAGAAAGATAAATGATAGAAAAGTTAACTGGTAGTTGAAATAACAAACCTTGGCCAACATTTTTCCAAAAATGGAAAGATTGCAACTAATGTTAAGAGAGGGTGTCCTCTCATGCAGCCACCCAATCATACTTCGGTAAGATTAAGAGATTGTTTTAAAATCTAGCCTTGCAGATCAATTCTAGATCTAGTTGACTCAGGGTCCAAACAAATTTGAATTAAAAAAGAAAAGAAAAAATTACCTAGTCAAAACTCGAGAATTAACCAGTTCGGATTTTCTCTTAATTATTTTAGGATCAAATTCGGGTTGGGTTTTAAAACTAAAACCTCAATTAGTTTCAAATCCATAAATTATATCAATAATTCCAAATTATTTTCAACATTTCTTAACCATATCTTGTTGTCAACATTTTAATAATTTAGATCTAATTTGAATGTTTTATACACTAAAATAGAGTTGAATCAGAAAAACATTTGGATAAAAAGTCTATGAACGTTAATGTTTTTAGTCTAATATGCAAGTCCATTCATTAAAATGTCCTCAATTTGAAGAAACTTCCAAAAAATTCAATGATCATGGACAAAAAAATCTTTTGAGAATGTTTTGAAATACTTTTGGGATCTAATTGAAAAAAAAATTGGTTTAAAACTCAATTGAAAATGAGTGTATAATTACAGGACTAAATTAAAGTTGTCTCATATTAAAAAAAGAAAAAAAAAACAATAACAAATACTAATAGGCTGGGTATTGAAAGAAAGAAAGAAATATTAAAGAATAGTAAGAGAATTAGATGATTGACATGTGCTATACTGCAGGTCAAGTTAAATTTTTCTTAAATGTAAAATTCAAATGTTGTTAATGCTTTTTTTCCAAAAAAAAATTAAATCATATGAGAGTTTATCCGATATAACCCGGTTAACTTTACTAGTTCAAAATCAACTCATACAATCCGTGAAAACAATATTTGACTAAACAAAATTTTCAGATAATATCTTTTTTTAATATTAAAATAACAATATATTGGATTCACCTGGGACAACTTAGGTTAACATGTCAAATTCGGGGCCCGGGTTATGAGACTATAATAACCGTATAAAAGCAAATCAAAATAAATTATAAAGTCTAATTCTCAATCAACCCAATATGGAATGATAAAATTGAAAAAAAAATCAATTAGAAAAGGACCTAAAAAAGATCTGAGTTAACATGTCAAACTTGCAATCCAGGTCATAAGATCGAGATAACCTCATAAAAAGCAAATTGAAACAAATTATGAATTTTAATACCCAACCAGCCTAATACTGAAGGATGATATTAAAAAAATTAATTAAAAAAAGACAACATGAGTCAATCCACCAAACTATAAAACCAAGTTAATTCATTAAATCTAGGATCTATATCATAAGAGTGTGATAACTAAATAGAAAAAAATATAATATTAAAAAATGAAATTAAATAAAAGAAAAAAAATTGATTGAAAAAAATGAAAGATAAAAAAAAAAACAAAGTAAAGCACTATTCTAATAAATAGTAATTTATAAGGTGCAATACAGTAAAAAAAAAACCCCTTCTCTTTTAATTTGCACCCTTCTCTTTTAATTTACATGTAATAAATATATAAAGACAAACAAGGTTGGACAAATTGAGTCACGGATGTCTACAATGTGGAATTGTGGGTTGCTTTTTGAAGTTATACATTTCATTTCTGCATAAAAAACCAGTTTCATTGAAGTAAGAGAGCATCATTTTGTTTAATACTGTTATGGCTGCCAGGCTATGTGTTGAATATTACATCATATGCTATAGTAGTATAAATAGATAATTGGTTTGTGCAATGTTATATGTCGGATCAAATTTTACTTGAATACAAAAAAAATATTTAGATGTTAGTAAAGTGTTTTTTTTTAGAAAAAAAAATAAAATTTCACCAGGGTTGACTTGATATAATTTGATCAACTTAGCTGATCCAAAGATTACTTAGATAACATATAAAAATAAGGTTTGACTCAAAAAATTTCAAGACGTTATTTAAAAAAATGATATGGGCTATAATAACCTCGTAGAAAGAAAATAAAAAAATAAATCTCAATTCCTAATATCAACTCAATGTCGAAAAATAAATCTATAAAAAATCAATTAAGAAAAAAATAAAATAAAAAATACCCAAGTTAACCGAATCAACTTGTGAAACCCGGGACCATGACTTAGGTCATAAGACTAGAATAAAATTTTAGAAAGAAACTCAAAACAAATTATGAAGTTCAATTTTCAATATCAATCCAATATTGAAAGATAAAAATAAAAAAAATTAATAAAAAAATAACACTAGTCAACCCTGTTTAACTTTGCAAACTCGATGCTCGGGTCATAAAATTAGAATAACTTTATAGAAATTAAAATAAATCATAAAGGTCAACTTCCTAATTGAACCAATAAAAAAATATAAAAAATATAATCAAAGTATTGTTTTAGTGAATAGTATTTTATAAAAAGGTGAATCAGTATTTAATGTTTTGTAAGTAGGTGAATAGTGAATTCACCTTCTATTTTAGTTTTTACAATGATTTACTCTCAATAAAAGCTAGCTAATAAGTATTCTTTGTTGCTCTTTTTTTTACAAACAAAAAAATTTTTTTGATATAATTCAATAAAATAACCTTTATTTATTGTACATATAACTTAAAAACTTTTTAAGCATATTGGTTGTAACTACTAATAGATACTATCAACACCACATAAAAAAAGAGACAAGATATACTAGCTTCCAAACCAATCAAAATTTAAAATAGTTAGCTTATATGCCTATGTGTGATGGTGCATGATGATTTTTAAAATTATTTTTTATTTAATTTTAATGTGATTAAAATAAATATTTGTAGGATTTTGACAAATTTAAACTCTTGATGAAAAAAATTCATTCTTAAGTTAAATAGCTCATTCTTTGTATATGCTTTTTTTTTCTTGATAAAAATATCTTTTTTTTTATGAACAACATTGTTTCTTTTCATAAAAATCCAAGATAATTCAAATCAATATTCACAAGATTCTCTATAATTTATAGGGAAAAACACTTGTCGCACGTGTGCGATATCGCAGCAAACGTCCTCCTGGTATAATCCAAATGGTATATGATGTGGGAATGGACAGGACAAGAAAATCTTGTCCTTTATTAGTGGAAAGAGAGAATAAAAGTCATCACCTAGTATTTGGTCACTAGAAACGCTAACTAATCTCAAAGATTAAACACGAAGACTGGTTGCGTAGAGAAAAGATATTACCACCCCTTATATGCCTTACTTAAGATGAACTACATTGTTTAATTATCTGATATAACTAAGGTATTGCTAAGTTTTTCTAATTGTTGGTATGTCTAAGATTTAAGAAAAGTCTTTCTCAGTAAAAAGATCCTTATCTTATCGAAAAAAAAATCTAACCATTCTAATGTCAAAATAAAAAAGAATTATATTTATATTTAATATCAAGAATACAATTTACATATAAGTTCGTAACCTAGATACTAAAAGAAAACAAAATAATTTTTTTAGTATTTTTGAAATATGAGCCTAGTTTTCATAGCTTTAATAAACTGCTTATTAAAGTTCAAAATGTATGCTAATACGTATTTTTTTTTGTATAAAAATACGATATAATTTTTAAATCTTTGAGAGACTTGTTCGTATGCATGAAAACAAGATATTTTTTGTTGTTTTTCAATATATACGTTTTTGCAACATTTAAGAGAAAACCGGGTATTTTATAACTGGATTTGTATCCTACAATGTAAAAATACAAACCAATATTAAGCAAAAAAAATATAGAAAACTATACGAGAAAATCACAAATTTTTTAAGGCGATTTTTTTTGGAATGTTTTTGTTTGTTTTTTATATTTAATAATAATAATAATAATAATAATAATAATAATAAGATGGGTCTAGCCCAATTATTGGGCTAAGCCCATCCTGGCTGGGCCAAAATCAACCCAGAAGAAATTGGTCTGAGGTTGGCCTAAAAGAATTGGGCCAGTAGCAGTCCAAGACAGGGGTTAGGCCAATGTCAACCCAATATATTTTTTTTTTAGGACTGGGCCGAACCCGGCCCATCCATTTTGGTCTGAGCTGGAGCTATATGGCCTAGAAAATAGTGGAGAAGGAAGATGAGGAAGAAGAAGAAAAAGAAGAAGAAGAAGAATAAGTAGGAGGAGGAGAGGAAAGGCTAACCTGGCAGTGGTGCTGGTGGTAGAATGACAGTGGTTTCAAGTAGCTGCAAGGAGAAAAATGGTGGTGGTTCTTCCTCTTTTCTTTTTCCTGTTTTTTCTCTATATTTTCTCTTCTTGTTTTTTCTTTTATGTTTCTTTGTTTTTTGTTTATGCTCTTCCTCCTCTCTTGTTTCTTTTTTTTTGTCCCTTGTTTTTCCCTTTTTTTTTCCGTCTCTCCATCCCTCTCTGCTTTTCTCTTTTGTTTCTATTTTTTTCTCTTATCTCGTTTCTATCTCTTTTTTTTATTTTCTCTCGTTTCCTTTTTTGTCTTCTCGCCCCCCACTCCATCCCCTGGTGAGGGAGTATTTATAAGGGGCAAGGAGAGAAAGAGCTATCCTACCCCTGTCCAGTCATGGCGAAGGGGTAGAGTGGCTGGGGTGGTCTCTGTGCAGCTGCCCCAGAGCCACCCACAGGGTTTGTCTCCTCTGCCCCTTTCATCATGGTGGTAGGCC